>RCNH01000301.1_pt1 | contig 22698 bp, 21 predicted proteins | sample 2041161 | NCBI WGS metagenome assembly RCNH01 (sample SAMN09708215, study PRJNA481090) | Feces metagenome, whole genome shotgun sequencing project. | biome: feces | host: Leptonychotes weddellii | place: Antarctica: Sion Island | collected 2010-03-01 | reverse complement strand
AAACAAAGGAGATGAACAACAAACATGGATCAAAATACCATTAACCGTATCAATGAATTAGCAAGAAAATCGAAAGGAGAAGGGCTAACACCTGAAGAAAAAGAAGAACAGAGAAAACTGCGTGCAGAATATATTGCGGCAATTCGTATGAATATGCGCGCACAGTTAGATAATATTGATATTCAGGAAAAAGATGGAAGGATTATCAATTTAGGTGAGAAATATGGCAGAAAAAAAGGAAATTAGAAAATATATTTTTGGAAAGCGTAAAGAATTTACACAGCAGGAAGCTGAAAGATGCAGCGAAAAAATCTGTAAAACTCTGATATCTCTTCCTGAATTTCAGGAGGCAGACTGTATTTACGCTTATGTAGACTACAACAAAGAAGTAATCACAAAAGGAATGATTGAGGCAGCCTGGAAGGCAGGGAAACGTGTGGCAGTTCCAAAAGTAACCGGTGCTCATGAAATGAAATATTATTATCTGGAGAGCTTTGAACAATTAAAACCTGGATATTTTCAGATACCAGAGCCTGCATGGGGCGAGGAAGCAGCAGAAGAGGAGGCATTTTTAATTGTTCCCGGTGTTGCCTTTGATGAAAATCGTCACAGAGCCGGTTATGGTCAGGGATTTTATGACCGTTATTTGTCCGTACATAGAAAACACAAAACAGCAGCAGTTGCCTTCGAATTTCAGATTGTAGAAGAAGTTCCTGCAGAAGATACGGACATTTTCCCTGATAAAGTTATTACAGAAACAAGAATAATCAATTAAAGGATGAAGTCAATGGAAAATACAACACTTTTATTTAATGATGATATAGAAAAAATAATTGATGAAATGGATTTAAATCAGGAAGCTCCTGTGGAAGAGCCTCAGCGTCAGTATTGGTTTATGAAAAAAGCGCGTCAGCTTGTAAAAGAACAGTCTGAAAAACTGGGAAGACCGCTTACTGCCAATATTACGACTTTTGGCTGCCAGATGAATGCAAGAGACTCTGAAAAGCTGGTGGGAATTTTAGAGCGCATGGGCTATGTGGAAGTTCCTGACGAAAATGCGGATTTTGTAATCTATAATACTTGTACCGTAAGAGAAAACGCAAATCTTCGTGTATACGGACGTCTGGGTTATCTACACAGTCTGAAAAAGAAAAATCCCCACATGATGATTGGATTGTGTGGCTGTATGATGCAGGAACCTCAGGTAGTGGAAAAGCTGAAAAAGAGCTATTCTTTTGTCAATTTGATTTTCGGTACACACAATATTTATAAGTTTGCAGAGTTGGTAGTTTCTTCTTTGCTTTCTAAACGTATGATTATTGATATCTGGAAAGACACAGACAAGATTGTGGAAGACCTTCCTGTAGAGAGAAAATATCCTTTTAAATCCGGGGTAAATATTATGTTTGGCTGCAATAATTTCTGTAGTTACTGTATTGTGCCTTATGTGCGTGGAAGAGAACGCAGCAGAAATCCAAAAGATATTGTAAGGGAAATTGAACGTCTGGTAAAAGACGGAGTAGTAGAAGTCATGCTTTTGGGACAGAATGTAAATTCCTATGGAAAGAATTTAGAAGAACCTATGACTTTCGCTCAGCTTCTCACAGAAATTGAGAAAATCGAAGGTTTAGAGAGAATTCGATTTATGACTTCACATCCAAAGGACTTATCTGATGAGCTGATTGAAGTTATGAAAAACAGCAAAAAAATCTGCAGACACCTGCATCTTCCTTTGCAGTCAGGAAGCAGCGACATTCTGCAGAAAATGAACCGCAGATACGATAAAGAAAAATACTTAAATCTGGTAGAGAAAATCAGAACGGCCATTCCTGATATTTCCCTTACTACAGATATCATTGTAGGATTTCCGGGAGAAACGGAAGAAGATTTTCTTGAGACTGTTGACGTAGTAGAAAAAGTTCGTTATGACAGTGCCTTTACTTTTATCTACTCTAAACGTACTGGTACACCTGCTGCAGTTATGGAAAATCAAATTCCGGAAGATGTAGTAAAAGATCGTTTTAACCGCCTTTTGGAAAAAGTACAGACCATTGGCAGAGAAATGTCTGCAAGAGATACGGGAAAAGTTATGGAAGTTCTGGTAGAGGAACAGAACAGTCAGGATAAGCACCTGATGACAGGACGTCTTTCCAACAATCTGCTGGTTCATTTTGAAGGAGATCCTTCTTTAATCGGACAGCTTTGTCAGGTACGTTTAGATGAATGTCGCGGCTTTTATTATATGGGAACGAAAGTAGGATAAAAATTAACATGGGAATTTCGATAAAAGACGTAAATATCGCATCAATTTCACCCATGATGCAACATTACGTAAAAACAAAAGAAGAATATAAAGATTGCATTTTATTCTATCGCTTAGGTGATTTCTATGAAATGTTTTTTGAAGATGCAGAAATTGTATCCAAAGAGCTGGAGCTTACCTTGACAGGAAAAGATTGCGGTATGTCAGAGCGTGCGCCTATGTGCGGAATACCTTTTCACGCAGCAGAGGTCTATTTAAACCGTTTAATCAGCAAGGGGTATAAAGTGGCAATCTGTGAACAGATGGAAGATCCGAAACAGGCAAAAGGTATTGTGCGCAGAGAAGTCATCCGTGTGGTAACACCGGGAACCACTTTAAATACACAGGCTCTTGATGAGACAAAAAATAATTATATTATGTCTGTGGTCTATGTTTCCAATCGGTTTGGAATTGCCATCGCAGATATTACAACAGGTGTATTCATGGTTACAGAGGTGGAAAACATACGAAAACTACTGGACGAAATTTATAAATTTTCTCCTGCGGAACTTGTATGCAACGAAGCCTTTACCATGAGCGGTGTTGAAATCGATGAATTGAAAAACCGTTTAAATATTTCCGTTTCTACCTTAGATAATTGGTACTTTGATGATGATTTATGTGCACGTACCTTAAAAGAGCATTTTCATGTTGGAACGTTGGAAGGGCTGGGGCTGAAGGATTATAACTGTGCAGTGATTGCAGCCGGCGCTTTATTTACCTATCTTTTAGAAACACAGAAAAATTCCATGGAGCACATGCGTCAAATTACCCCGTATATTACAGATAAATATATGCTCATTGATAGCTCCACAAGGCGAAATTTGGAATTGACAGAAACTATGCGGGAAAAGGCGAAAAGAGGGTCTCTTTTATGGGTGCTAGATAAAACGAAAACAGCCATGGGTGCTCGTATGATGCGTACCTTTATTGAACAGCCACTGATTGATGAAGGGGAAATTAATGCACGTTTAGATGCCGTAGAGGAAATCAACAGCCATGAAATGGACAGAGAAGAAATTCGGGAATATTTAAGCCCGGTCTATGACATGGAGCGTTTAATCAGTCGTGTTAGCTATCAATCTGCCAATCCGAGGGATTTGATTTCTTTTAAAAGCTCTATTTCCATGATTCCTTACATACGTCAGCTTTTATCCCAGTTTCAGTGCGAGGAACTGAAAAAAGTATATCTGGAAATGGATGATTTACAGGATTTATATCAGCTCTTAGAATCTTCTATTGTAGAAGAACCTCCTCTTGCCATGAAAGAGGGGGGTATTATCAAGGAAGGATATCAGGAAGAAATCGACCATTTCCGTGAAGCTAAAACAAAGGGAAAAGTATGGTTGGCAGAATTAGAAGCAGAGGAAAAAGAAAAAACAGGTATTCGTACCTTGAAAATCAAATACAATAAAGTTTTTGGCTATTATCTGGAAGTCACCAATTCCTTCAAAGATAGGGTTCCGGATTATTACACCAGAAAACAGACACTGACTAATGCAGAACGTTACATTACACCTCGCTTAAAAGAATTAGAAGATATGATTTTAGGTGCAGAGGATAAGCTTTATGCGCTAGAATACGAAGCATTTGTATCTATCCGGACAAAAATTGCTGCAGAAGTAGAACGTATTCAAAGGACAGCCCGTGCCATTGCCAAACTGGATGCTTATACATCTCTGGCTCTTGTGGCATCCCGCAATCAGTTTGTCCGTCCAAAAATTAATACAAAAGGCGTTATTGATATTAAAAACGGTAGACATCCTGTAGTAGAAAAAATGATTTCAAACGATATGTTCATTCCGAACGATACGTATTTAGATAACGGAAAAAACCGTGTCTCTGTCATTACAGGCCCCAATATGGCGGGAAAATCCACGTATATGCGTCAGTCTGCCCTGATTGTTTTAATGGCACAGATTGGTTCTTTTGTACCGGCGGAAAAAGCAAATATTGGCATTGTAGACCGTATTTTTACCCGTGTAGGCGCATCTGATGATTTGGCAAGCGGTCAGAGTACCTTTATGGTGGAAATGACAGAGGTTGCCAATATTCTGCGAAATGCCACCTCAAAAAGCCTTTTAATCCTAGACGAAATCGGCAGGGGAACTAGCACCTTTGACGGACTTTCCATTGCGTGGGCGGTGATTGAGCATATCAGCAATACCAGAATTCTGGGAGCAAAAACGCTGTTTGCTACCCATTACCATGAACTGACAGAACTAGAAGGAAAACTGGCAGGCGTAAACAACTACTGCATTGCCGTAAAAGAAAGAGGAGATGACATTGTATTTCTTCGAAAAATCGTAAAAGGCGGAGCAGATAAGAGCTATGGTATTCAGGTTGCCAAATTGGCTGGTGTTCCTGACTCTGTCATTGAAAGAGCGAAAGAATTGGTAGAGGAGCTTGTCAGTGCAGATATTACTGCTACAGTAAAAAATATTGCTTCCGAAAACAAAAAACAGAAAGTAAAACCCGCAGTCCATTTTGACGAGGTAGATATGGAGCAAATTTCTCTCTTCGACACGGTAAAAGATGATGATGTCATTGAAGAATTAAAATCCATTCGGTTAGATGAATTGCGGCCGGTAGACGCTTTAAATATTTTATATCGACTTCAGAACAAACTGAAAAACAGATGGTGATGAAAATTGAGAAAAATTGCAGTTTTAAGTCAGAATACAATTGATAAAATTGCTGCAGGAGAGGTAGTGGAAAGACCGGCTTCTGTAGTAAAAGAGTTGGTAGAAAATGCCATTGATGCAGGTGCTACGGCAATCACCGTAGAAATCAAGGAAGGAGGCATTTCCTTTATCCGTGTTACCGATAACGGGGGCGGTATTCCAAAGGAACAAGTTCCATTGGCATTTTTGCGCCATGCTACAAGTAAAATCACACAGGCAGAAGATTTGCTTCAGATAACCTCTCTGGGATTTCGCGGGGAAGCTCTATCCAGTATCTCTGCAGTATCTCAGATGGAAGTCATTACAAAAGCACCAGAGGATTTCATGGGCGTGCGTTATGTAATCGAAGGCGGACAGGAAAAGGCATTGGAAGATGTAGGTGCACCAAATGGGACTACCATGCTGGTGAGAAATTTATTTTTTAACACCCCTGCCCGAAAAAAATTTTTAAAAACAGCAATGACAGAAGGGGGGTATGTAAGCAGTTATATGGAACAGCTTGCATTATCTCATCACAATATTTCTTTTAAATATATGGTGAATGGGCAGCTTCGTCTGCACACTTCAGGAAATGCTAACTTAAAAGATGTTATTTACGGTATTTACGGCAGGGATATTACCAGGGAACTGATTCCGGCACAATACGAAGATTTCGGACTTTCCATTACCGGTTTTATCGGAAAGCCATCCATTGCCAGAGGAAACAGGAACTTTGAAAATTATTACATTAATGGCAGATACGTCAAAAGTAAACTTTTGATGAAAGCTATCGAAGAAGCTTATAAGCCCTATATGATGCAACATAAATATCCCTTTGTCTGTTTACAGTACGATATTCACGGGGAAGATGTGGATGTCAATGTGCATCCCACTAAAATGGAAGTGCGGTTTCAAAATCAAAGTGCCATTTATAATGCCACTTATGATTTAATTACGGATACCTTATCAGGAAAGGAAATGATTCCCGAAGTTTCTCTTACTCCCAAACAAACAGTTGTTGAAAAAGTATCCGAAAAGAAAGAGGAGAAACCATTGGTTCCCGAACCCTTTGAAAAAAATCGGATTGCAGAAGAAAAGACAGTATATGCTCCTGTTGGGTTGCGTCCTGCAAAAGTTGAAACAAAAGCAGAGCCGACAAAGGTACATGAACCTGTACATCAAAAAGAGCCCTATGCGCAGATGAAAACTACAAAAGAAAAGACAGAAGATATTTTACCGGTTAAAAAGCCTGAGGATATAAAAGCAGAACAGATGGAACTTTTTGATAACCGACTATTATCAAAAGAAGCACGCGTCCATCATCGTATTATCGGACAGCTTTTTGATACTTACTGGCTGGTAGAATATGATAATAAATTCTATATTATTGACCAGCATGCTGCCCATGAGAAAGTATTATACGAACGCTTTTTTAAGGAATTTGCCAATAAAGAATTTCTTTCCCAAATGGTATCACCTCCAGCTTTGGTGTCCTTAAATTTACAGGAAAGTAATTTGTTAAAAGCAAATCTGGAAATTTTCCGTGAGTTTGGCTTTGAAATTTCAGAATTCGGAGGCAAAGAATACAGCATTCATGCAGTTCCGGCAAATATTTACGGAATTTCTGTGCAGGAACTTTTTATACAGATTTTAGACAGTCTGGATCAGGAGCATGCGTCAAAGACACCGGATATCCTTGCGGAGCGGATTGCAACAGCTGCATGTAAAGCAGCAGTAAAGGGAAATAACAGGCTTTCTGTAAAAGAAGCAGATGCACTGATTGATGAGCTTCTCAGTTTGGAAAATCCATATAACTGTCCTCATGGAAGGCCCACTATTATCTCCATGACAAAATATGAACTGGAGAAAAAGTTTAAACGAATTGTGTAGGTGAAGATTTTGAAAAAACCTTTAATTATTTTAACAGGTCCTACGGCAGTAGGAAAGACCAAGCTCTCTATTGCCCTTGCAAAGGCAGTAAACGGAGAAATCATTTCTGCAGACTCCATGCAAGTATATAAACACATGGATATCGGTTCTGCGAAAATTAAAAAAGAAGAAATGTGCGGTGTTCCCCATTATTTGATTGATGTCTTAGAACCGGATGAAGAATTCCATGTAGTGCGGTTTCAGGAAATGGCAAAACAGGCTATGAAAGAAATCTATGCAAAGGGGAAAATTCCAATCCTTGCCGGGGGTACAGGCTTTTATATTCAGGCAGTGGTAAAAGACATTGATTTTTCAAAAGAGTCTGAAAAGTCACCAGTAAGAGAAGAACTGGAGAAACTGGCAAAAGAAAAAGGCTGTGAATATCTCCATGAGAAGTTGCAGCAGGTAGATCCAAAGTCAGCAGAAAAAATTCATGCAAACAATGTTAAAAGAGTCATTCGGGCATTGGAATATTTTGAGCTTACCGGAAAGCCTATTTCTGTTCATAATGAGGAAGAAGCTTTAAAAGAGTCTCCTTACAATGTTGCCTATTTTGTTTTAAATGATATTCGAGAAAAGCTATATGAGAGAATTGATACTCGAGTGGATTTGATGTTGCAGGAAGGGCTGGTAGAGGAAGTTTCCATGCTTGCAAAGAAAGGCTATACAAAAGATATGGTTTCCATGCAGGGATTGGGATATAAAGAAATTTTGTCTTATCTAGAGGGAAGCTGCACTTTAGATGAGGCTGTTTATATTTTAAAACGGGATACCCGCCATTTTGCAAAGCGGCAGCTTACCTGGTTTAAACGGGAACAGGATGTAATTTGGGTAAATAAACAGGACTTTAATTATCAGGAAAATCAGATTTTAGATTATATATTAGAAAACTGTGAGAAAAGAGGAATATTACCATGGTGGAAATGAAGAAAATGTACAGTGATTTAGGCATTAGTTCCGAAGTGCTTGCCTTTGGAAATAAAATAGAAACAGAATTAAAAGAACGTTTTCAGGAAATTGATGAAAACGCTGAATATAATCAGCTAAAAGTGCTTTATGCCATGCAGAAGAATAAGGTAAGCGAAGGCTGTCTTTATTCTTCTACCGGTTATGGCTACAATGATTTAGGACGTGACACGTTAGAAGAAGTCTATGCAGCAGCCTTTCATACCGAAGCAGCGCTGGTGCGTCCTTTAATTGCCTGCGGTACTCATGCATTATCTGTAGCTCTTGCAGGAAATTTAAGACCAGGAGATGAACTCCTCTCTCCGGTAGGAAAACCTTACGATACTTTAGAGGAAGTAATCGGCATTCGCCCTTCCAAAGGCTCTTTGGCTGAATATGGCATTACTTACCGTCAGGTAGAGCTTTTAGAAGATGGAAGCTTTGATTACGAAGGCATTCGAAATGCTATTACAGACAAGACAAAAATGGTAGAAATTCAACGTTCCAAGGGATATCTTACACGTCCTACTTTTTCTGTAGCACAAATCGGAGAATTAATTTCCTTTATTAAAGGTATTAAATCGGATATTATCTGTATGGTAGACAACTGCTATGGCGAATTTGTAGAAAAAATAGAACCAAGTGATGTAGGAGCTGATTTAATCGTTGGTTCTCTCATTAAAAATCCAGGCGGTGGTCTTGCACCTATTGGCGGATATATTGCAGGAAAAAAAGAGTATGTAGACAATGCGGCATACCGTCTGACCTGTCCTGGTCTTGGTAAAGAAGTAGGAGCCACACTTGGCGTTAACCCTTCTTTTTATCAAGGATTTTTCCTTGCGCCGACAGTTACAGCCGGTGCGTTAAAGGGCGCGATTTTTGCTGCAAATATTTATGAGCGTTTAGGATTTTCTGTTACACCAAACAGCACAGAAAGCCGTCATGATATTATTCAGGCAGTTACTTTTGGTACACCGGAAGGTGTCATTGAATTTTGTAAAGGAATTCAAGCAGCAGCGCCGGTAGACAGTTATGTAGAACCGGAACCATGGGCTATGCCGGGCTATGACAGTGATGTAATTATGGCAGCAGGTGCTTTTGTACAGGGTTCTTCCATTGAACTTTCTGCAGACGGACCAATCAAACCTCCTTATACTGTATATTTCCAAGGAGGGCTTACCTGGCATCACGCAAAACTAGGTATTTTAATGTCTTTACAGAAGCTTGCAGATAAAAAACTAGTTACATTGCCACAGGAGTAAAGTATGGAAAAAAAGAAGGTCTGTATTGTAGGCGGCGGAGCTGCCGGTATGATTGCCGCCATTATGGCAGCCAGAAATAACGCTGCTGTCACTGTTTTAGAGCATAATGAAAAAACAGGAAAAAAGCTGTTGGCAACAGGAAACGGTCGCTGTAATCTGACAAATGAAAAGCAGGAGAAAATGTGTTATCACAGTGAGTCTCCGGAAATTCTCTGGGATGTATTGCAAAATTTTTCTTTTGAACAGACACTTGATTTTTTTAAGGAAATTGGTATCTATCCTATATCTAAAAACGGCTATTTTTATCCTTCCAGTATGCAGGCATCCAGCGTGCAGGAGCTTCTGGAAATGGAAGCCCGCTTTTTGAAAGTAAAAATCAAATGCAAAGAGCATACGAAAGAAATTACAGTTTCAGATACAAAAGAAAATTCTCGCTTTCTGGTAGTAACCGAGACATGGCAGTATCCGGCTGATGCAGTTATCCTTGCCTGTGGCTCCTGTGCTTCGGAAATCGACGGAGCTGATGGCAGCGGTTACACTCTGGCAAAACAGATGGGATTAAAGGTTATAAATCCCCTCCCCGCTTTAGTTCCATTAAAAGGAAAGGGAAATTACTTTTCAAAGTGGAGCGGTACCCGTATCTACGGGAAAATACAGTTACAATTCCATAATGAAATTGTACAGACGGAAGAAGGGGAATTACAGCTTACCGATTACGGTGTTTCCGGTATTCCGGTATTTCAACTCAGTGGATTGGTAGCCAAACTCCTGCAAAAACAGCGTTCTGTTACTCTCATTATAGATTTCCTGCCGGATTTAACAAAACAAGAGCTGGAAAAACTCCTTGTTAAACGAAAAGAACTCTGCCCATATAAAACAACAAAAGAACTCTGTATTGGTCTGCTTCCTAGAAAACTTATTGAAGTTTTAACAGATAAGAAAATGGAGCTTTCAAAGCTGGCAGAGAGAATAAAAGAATTTCCGGTGGAAATTGTGGGAACAAAACCTTTTTCCAATGCACAGATATGTCAGGGAGGTGTATCTTTGGAGGAAATTTCTCCTATGACAATGGAATGTAAAAAAATTCCCGGTTTATATCTGGCAGGAGAGCTATTAGATGCAGACGGTATCTGTGGAGGCTACAATCTTCAGTGGGCGTGGTCCAGCGGTGCCTGTGCAGGAAAGGAGGCTGCTTTATGGTAAAAATTCAACAGGTAAAACTTCCTGTTTCTTGTACAAAAGAGGATTTGGAAAATAAAATCAAAAAGCTTTTAAAAATTTCTTCCGGGGATTTAATATCATGGAATATCCGACGTCAGTCTTTAGATGCAAGGAAAAAACCGGAACTTTTCTTTGTTTATACTATTGAAGCAGAAGTAAAGAAAGAAAAACAGGTTTTGAAAAGAGTAAACAATAAAAATATTATGTCAACAACTCCTGTGAAATTTTCTTATTTAAAAGCAGACATAAACACAACCGTAAAAAAAAGACCTGTGATTGTAGGCAGCGGACCTGCAGGGCTTTTTTGTGCGTATTATCTGATACAGGCAGGTTTAAAACCGCTGATTATTGAGCGGGGAGAAGACGTGGATAATCGTTTAAAAACCGTAGAAAAATTCTGGAAAACGGGAGTGTTAAATTCTGAATCCAATGTTCAATTTGGAGAGGGTGGCGCAGGAACCTTTTCTGATGGAAAACTAAATACATTGGTAAAAGATGCAAAAGGACGCAATCAGGAAGTTTTAAAAATATTTGTAGATTTCGGAGCACCTGAGGAAATTCTATATCAGCAAAAACCTCATCTTGGAACAGATATGTTAATTGGCATTGTAAAAAACATGCGAAATTATATCAAAAATGCCGGGGGAGAATTTTGTTTTTCTTCTAAGATGACAGACATTCAAATTGAAAATGGAAATATAAAAGCAATTACCATTAATGATACAAAAAAAGTAGAAACAGATTGCTTAGTGCTTGCCATCGGACACAGTGCCAGAGATACGTTTATCTTATTAAAGAATAAAAATCTGCCTATGGAAGCAAAGGCTTTTGCAGTAGGACTGCGTGCAGAGCATCTACAAACATTAATCAATCTGTACCAGTACGGACAGGAACACTCTTCTTATCTTGGTGCAGCATCTTATAAGCTTACACACAAATGCAAGAATAATCGTGGTGTTTACAGCTTTTGCATGTGTCCTGGTGGCTTTGTAGTCAATGCTTCTTCTGAAGAAAAGCGACTGGCTGTAAATGGTATGAGTTATCAGGATCGGGGTTCTGATAATGCCAACAGTGCCTTAATTGTCACCGTAACACCGGAAGATTTTCCGGGAACAGACGTGCTTCGAGGTATGGAGTTTCAAAGAAAATTGGAAGAAAAAGCTTATGAGCTGGGAAAAGGAAATATTCCCCTTCAGTTATATGGTGACTTTGTGCAAAATAAAACATCCGAGGCCTTTGGCAATGTAATTCCATGCTTGAAAGGACATTATGCCTTTGCAAATTTAAGAGAACTCCTTCCGGAAGAATTAAACACTGCACTGATTGAGGGCATCGAAGCCTTTGAAAAGATTATTCCGGGTTTTTCAGGAGAAGATACCATTTTAAGCGGAATTGAAAGCAGAACATCTTCTCCTATACGCATTGTCCGAAATGAAGCTTTCGAATCTGAAATTTGCGGGATTTATCCCTGCGGAGAAGGAGCGGGCTATGCAGGAGGCATTACTTCTGCAGCTATGGACGGCTTAAAAGTGGGAGAAGCAATTATGAAAAAAATCATAAATTTTTCTTAAGGCATATACATCGTTTTTAATCTGTGCTACAATAAATCTTGTTATAGCAAAATGCCGGAGAGCTTATAACAAAGAATGACAAAATATACAACAATCAATCAAATGCCCAAGGAAAATAGGCCTTATGAGAAATGTCTGCGTCTTGGCGCAGAATGTTTAACGGACAGTGAACTTTTGGCAGTTCTTTTAAGAACAGGGACAAAAGGCAGCCCTTCTGTAGAAATGGCAGAAGCAGTTTTACAGCTTTCCAAAGATAAGGAAGGACTTTTGGGACTGCATCATTTAAGCCTTGCACAGCTGCAGGCAGTTAAAGGAATTGGAAAGGTAAAAGCAATACAGATTAAATGTATTGGAGAACTTTCTAAAAGGATTGCCACGGCAACTGCAAAAAAAGGACTTTCTTTCCATCATCCTGCCAGTATTGCAGATTATTATATGGAACAGCTTCGCCATGAAGAACAGGAGCTTTTAATCTGTATGATGCTGGATACCAAAAATCATCTGTTGGGAGATGAAATGATTTTTAAAGGAACAGTAAACAGTTCCTTGGCCAATCCCAGAGAGATTTTCCTTTCTGCTGTTTCTTATCATGCAGTGGAAATTCTTCTGGTACATAATCATCCCAGCGGAGATTGTACACCTAGTCAGGCAGATGTTGATTTCACCCAGAGAGTAAGGGAAGCAGGGGAGTTATTGGGAATTCCTTTATTGGATCATATTATTATCGGGGATTGTAAATACTTAAGCTTTCGTGAACAGGGGATTTTTTAAATGTTAAAAGATAAAGGGGAGCATTCAAATGCTATTACACAAAACGTTTGGAGTAGACCTCGGAACAAGTACAGTAAAAATTTATTCACAGGATAACGATACCATTATCACAGAAAAGAATATGATAGCCATTCGAAACCAAAACCAAATTTTGGCAGTAGGGAATGAGGCATATAAGATTTTTGAAAAAAATCCGTCTAATGTATCTGTAATTTCACCTATGGCTTATGGGAAAATCGCAGATGTCAATCATACTGAGATGGTTTTACAGGCTTTACTTGAAAAGATAAATGCAGGTGGTTTATTTAACAATAATTTATACCTGGCTGTTCCTTCGGATTTATCAGAAATAGAGCAGCGTGCCTATTATACCATTGGAAATTCCAACAGAAAAAATAAAATTTATATGGTAAACAAGACCATCGCAGATGCGGTGGCTCTTGGAATTCCCATCAATCATACAAAAGGAAGCATGATTGTTAATATAGGTGCACAAAGTACGGAAGTTTCTGTAATTGAAAGAGGAAAAATCGTTCTGAGCAAAATTATTGCCATGGGCGGAACGCAACTAAATGAAGCAATTGTAAATGAAGTACGGAAAAACTATAATCTTCATATTGGAAACAGAACGGCCAGAAGACTGAAGTTTTTTCTGGCATATTTAAAAGAAGATATTAAAGAAGCTAGAAAAATTGTAGGTGTTGACAGTCTTTCCGGGCTTCCCAGAGAGGGAATTATCCCTTCTGATATGATTTATGAGACAATTTTAGGACCGGTCCATTCCCTTTGTCAGGAAATTCGTTCATTTCTGGAAAGGACACCTCCTCAGATTTATCAGAATGTTCTTGAGGAAGGTATTTTTCTTGCAGGAGGAACAACGAGAATTCCTGACATCGACTGGTTTTTAAGCCAGGAAACTGGGCAAAAGGTACGTTTGTCCGGATATTATGAGCATTGTACCATTTGTGGATTAAAAGAAATTATCGGAAACCGTACCTTACACAAGTGGGTTCGATAATAAAAAGAAAAGCTGAGGTTTTAAACATGAAAAAGAAGCGTAATTGGACATTAAAAAGTAAACATGTCCTTATAACCATGGGCTTAATCTGTATTAGTCTTATGATTTTTGCAGCGGCAGTAAAATTTCCCGTTGCACCCATAAGAAATGCGGCAGGCTATGTCATTGTTCCTTTTCAGAAAGGAATTAATCAAATTGGAAAAGTTCTGGATAATGCAACAGCTGGATTTCAGAATAAACAAACGTTAGTAAAAGAAAATAAAAAACTTCAGAAAAAAGTAGATGAACTGACTGCGGAAAACAGCCGCCTCACGCAGGGACTGACAGAGCTTGAGCGTTTGCAGGAACTGTATCAGTTAGACCAAAGTTACAGTGAGTATGACAAAGTAGCTGCCAACGTTATTTCCAAGGATGCCGGAAACTGGTTTTCCAATTTCACTATTGACAAAGGCGCGGAAGACGGTATTCAGAAAGGCTGCAACGTCATTGCAGGAAGCGGACTGGTAGGAATTGTAACAGAAGTGGGAAAAAACTGGGCAACCGTGCGCTCCATTATTGACGACACCAGCAATGTCAGTGCCATGACCATGAGTACTTCTGACTGCTGTATTGTAGCTGGAGATTTGCGTCTGATAGATGAAGGGAAGCTTCAATTCATTCATTTAAAAGATGAAGATAATAAAATTCAGGAAGGTGAAAAAATCGTCACCTCAGATGTCAGTGAAAAGTTCTTAAAGGGTATTCTTATCGGATATGTAAGCGATATCAAAGAAGATCCCAATAATCTGACAAAAACAGGAACATTGACACCTGCTGTTGATTTCGAACATTTAAGTGAAGTTTTAGTAATCAAAGAACTGAAACAGCAGAAAGGGGATACTGAATGAGAGTCAAGCGAAGAATAGCAGAAGCTGTCATTATCTTATTATGCTTTATCTTGCAGGGAACTGTTTTTCAGGCATTGTCTATTGGTTCCATTACACCTAATCTTCTGCTGATTATTACAGTTTCTTTTGGATTTATGCAAGGAAAGTTATCGGGACTTTGGATTGGTTTTTTTTGTGGCATTTTACAAGACGTTTTTTATGGAAATCTTTTAGGTTTCTATGCCTTGATTTATTTGTGTATCGGCTATGCTGCCGGATGCTGTTGCAAGATTTTTTATGAGGAAGAAATCCGCGTTCCTATGTTACTGGTAGCTGTGGGAGATTTGCTGTATGGCACAATGGTCTATGGTATGCAGTTCTTAATGCGGGGACGTCTGGAATTTTTTTATTATTTTGGAAGAATTGTCATTCCTGAAATGCTGTATACTGTATTGATAACTGTTATTTTTTATAAGCTTTTATTTAGATTGAACAAGAAGATGACAGAACTGGAAATGAAAGAGAGAGATTCCATTTGGCTAAGAAAATAAAAAAATTATTGAAAAAAATCGGGTTAAAAAGAAATACTGTGCTTATTTTAGTATTTTGTATCCTGTTTGCTATACTGCTGCAAAGACTCTTTTCCTTACAGATTATCCACGGAAAAGAATATGCGGAAAATTTTAATTTAAGTATCACAAAAGAAAGAACTCTAAAGGGAACCAGAGGAATTATCTTTGATAGAAACGGCAAACCTCTTGCCTATAATCAGCTTTCCTATTCCGTTATTCTGGAGGATAACGGAACATACGAAACTACCAGAGAACGAAATCTCACTTTAAATCACATTGCATACGAAGTGCTCAATATACTGAAAAAGCACAATGAAACTTTAAATGTGGATTTCCATATTATTCTGGATGAGGAAGGCAACTATGATTTTAATACCACTGGTTTTAACCTCAATCGCTTTAAAGCAGATGTTTATGGACAGGCAAATATTGAAAAGCTGAAAAAGGAGGAACTGAAGGCAACTCCTGACAAAATGATAGCAGATATGTCAAACGAGAAACGTTTCGGGCTTGTCAATGAAAAAACTCCTTATACAAAAGAAGAACTGGAAGAATACGGACTGCCAGAAACTTTCACAAAAGAAGAAACTCTGGATATTCTTAAAATCCGCTATATTCTTTCCACCAACAGTTTTAAAAAATATGTTCCTGTAACACTAGCAACAAACGTAAGTGAAGAAACCGTAGCAGAAATTATGGAGCGCAAAGATAATCTTCAAGGTATTGATATTGAAGAAGATTCCATTCGCGTTTATGATGAAGCAGAAGCTTTTGCTCCCATTATCGGTTATACGGGAAAAGCAGACGCAGAAGAACTGGAAGAATTAAGAAAAGATGGACATAAATATTCTACGGATGCAGTTATCGGTAAATCCGGTATTGAAAAAATAATGGAAACTCAATTACAAGGAACAGATGGTTCAGACAAGGTCCTTGTTGATACTATGGGAAAGGCTTTGGAAGTTGTTAAAAATTCGAGGAAAAATCCAAAATCCGGAAATAATCTTTATCTGACTCTGGATAAAGATTTGCAGCGTGTATGTTATGAAGTTTTAGAACAAAAAATTGCTGGTATTTTAGTTGCCAATATTATCAATGCAAAAGAATTTAACGTAGATGAAGGAATGGATACGGCAGCAATTAAAACCCCAATCTACGATGTCTATAATGCATTAATTAAAAACAGTGTGCTCGATATCAGCCATTTTAAAGAGGACGATGCCACAGAACTGGAAAAAACAGTGTATAGTATTTTTCAGCAACAGCAGGAGCAGGTTTTCCAGCTGATTAAAGAAGAACTGACAAAAGAAAATCCTATGGCATATAAAGACCTTTCAAAAGAAATGAAGGAATATCAGAGCTACATTGTCAATGAATTTCTGACACAGAAAAAAGAGATTTTATCTATGGATGCCATTGATGCCGCAGATCCTACTTATATTGCGTGGTCAAAGGATGAAAGCATCAGTTTAAAAGAATTTCTGACTTATGCTGCTGGAAAAGACTGGATTGATATTTCGCAGTTTTCAGCAAAGGGTGATTATCTGGATTCTTCTCAGGTATATACGGCTTTAGCCGATTATCTCACCAATTCTCTTGCTGATGATACGGGATTTTCCAAGATTATTTATAAGTATATGCTCCATTCAGATATGATTTCCGGTGCACAGCTTTGTATGCTTTTGTATGATCAGGGAATTCTTAAGGAAGATGAAGCAACTTACAACGCCTTGAAATCTGGTTCTATGACAGCGTATAATTTTATGATAGAAAAAATTAGCAATTTAGAGATTACTCCTGCACAGCTTGCCTTGGATCCATGTTCCGGATCTGTTGTGGTCACAGATGTCAAAACTGGTGAGACACTTGCCTGTGTTACTTATCCGGGATATGATAATAATCGTCTTGCCAACAACATGGACACAGAATACTTTGCGAAGCTGTCTCAGGACTTATCAAGACCATTTTATAACAAAGCAACTCAGCAACTTACTGCTCCCGGTTCTACTTTTAAAATAGTAACAGCAGTGGCTGGTATGGAAGAGGGAATTGTAGATGGTAACTACGGTGTTGTATGTAGTGGACGTTTTGATAAAATTCCAAACGGACCGTACTGCTGGCTTCATTCTGGACATGGATACATGAATGTAGTATCCGGCATTACAAATTCCTGTAACGTATTTATGGGACAGGTTGCATACGATTTAGGAACAGATAAAAACGGCAGTTTCTCTGACTCTCTTGGTATTGATAAGCTTCAGAAATATGCAAATATGTTTTTATTAAATGAAAAATCTGGTTTGGAAATTACAGAAGCATCTCCTCAAATTTCAGGAGAAGATGCTATCCGTACTTCCTTTGGACAGGCGAAGAACAATATGACAACTTCCCAGTTAGCCAGATATGTAACAACTATTGCCAGTCGGGGAACCAGCTATGAGCTTACCCTTTTTGATAAAGCAACAGACGCTGACGGTAATTTAGTAGAAGACTATCAGCCGACAGTAAAAGGTGAAATGGATGTAGCAAGCAGCACATGGGATGCTGTACACAAAGGCATGCGTGGTGTTGCAAAGAATAATGCAATTCTAAGCTCCATGAAGCTTTCTGTTGCCGGAAAAACTGGTACAGCTCAGGAGGATATGAGCCGACCGTCCCACGGTCTCTTTGTTGGATTTGCTCCTTATGACAATCCTGAAGTAGGCGTGGCAGTCCGCATTGGTAACGGATATTCTTCCGGTAATGCGGTAAGTGTAGCAAAAGATATTCTCAACTATAAGTACAATTTTGCAGATGAATCCGAGATTGTTACAGGCGCAGCAACTGCCAGTGACACAACAACAACGCATAACGACTAAATAGGAATTTGTAGAGCACATACGAAAAAGAAAAAGAGGGTATCAGGAGGATTTTGTATGAGTGAAATTATTGTAATTACGTCTGGGAAAGGCGGTGTGGGTAAGACCACAGTAACAGCAAATATCGGTTTAGGATTGGCAAAACTGAACAAAAAGGTAGTTGTGGTAGATACCGATATAGGACTCCGGAATCTGGATGTTGTGCTGGGACTGGAAAATCGCATTGTCTATAATCTCATTGATGTGATTGAAGGAAGCTGCCGGATGAAACAGGCACTTATTCGGGACAAGCAGTGTGACAATCTGTTTTTACTGCCTTCAGCTCAGACAAAAGATAAAACTGCTATTACACCGGAGCAAATGGTAAAACTGACAGAGGCGTTATCTGAAGAATTTGATTATATTCTTTTGGATTGTCCTGCCGGGATTGAACAAGGCTTCAAAAATGCCATTGCAGGCGCAGGCAGAGCAATCGTGGTAACTACTCCGGAAGTTTCAGCCATTCGTGATGCTGACAGGATTATCGGGCTTTTGCAGGCAAATGAAATGCCTCAAATTCAATTAGTTATCAACCGTCTTCGCATGGATATGATCAAACGTGGAGAGATGATGTCAGTGGAAGATGTCTCTGAAATTCTTGCTGTAAATCTTTTAGGCGCTATTCCTGATGATGAAGCAGTTGTAATTGCCACCAATCAGGGAGAGCCTTTGTGCGGAAAAGATTCTTTATCCGGAAAGGCATTTGAGAATATCTGCCGCAGAATATCAGGAGAAAATGTTCCGCTTATGGACTTCCATACAAAAAAAGGTGTTTTCAAGCGTCTTTCCAGTATTTTTAAAAAATAGAAGAAGGAGGATTAGGAATGTTTAGATTTCCAGGCAGACCATCCGGTTTTGTTGCAAAAGACCGCTTGAAGCTGCTCCTTACTTCTGAGCGGCTGGAATGTACTCCACAAATGATGACCATGCTGCAAAACGATTTAATCCGTGCTGTAAGTAAATATTTTGCTGTGTACGAACAAAAGGTAGAAATCCGTTATCGAAAAGATACAGCTACTGTAACAGCTCATATTCCTCTACAGACAGATATTAAAAATTCATCTCCGGGCATGTTGTTTCAGAGATGACAGAAGGAAACTTTAAAGACCAGAAGAAAAATAGGTGTTTTCATGATTAGACAATATAAATTACAAGATTACAACTTCAGATTAGTAATTGTTCTTATAGCATTAACTTCTATGGGAGTTCTGCTGGTAGGAAGCGCAGACCCCAATTTACAAAAAAAGCAGTTTATAGGAATGATTTTAGGACTTCTCATTATGGTAATTGTGTCCCTCATTGATTTTAGCTGGATTTTAAATTTCAGTTGGATTATGTACGGAGGAAACATTGTTTTACTCCTTTTAGTAATTGTAATGGGTACTGACGCAAACGGAGCTCAGCGCTGGCTGAATATCGGCGGTTTTCAATTCCAGCCTACCGAATTGTCTAAAATTATTATTATTCTGTTCTTCGCCAAATTTTTTATGGACCACGAAGAAGACTTAAATACTCTGCGAACTTTAGTAAAAGCAGTTGTCCTGCTTGCCATTCCATTGGTCTTAATTCTAAAGCAGCCGGACTTGAAAAATACCATTACAGTTGCTATACTTTTTTGTATCATGATTTATATTGCAGGATTAAGCTATAAAATTATTGGCGGTATTCTTTTAATTACAGTGCCGCTGACTATTGTCTTTTTATTTATTGTCGTTCAGCCTGATCAAAAGTTAATTCGTGATTATCAGCGTGACAGAATTATGGCATTTTTAAACTCAGAAGATGATGCCTATTCCGATGCTGTTTTACAGCAGGAAAATTCTGTAACAGCCATTGGTTCCGGACAACTTACGGGAAAAGGTTTGAACAATAATGAAGTAGCTTCTGCAAATAAAGGAAATTTTGTTTCCGAAAATCAGACAGACTTTATCTTTTCTGTAGCAGGAGAAGAGCTTGGATTTATTGGCTGCAGTGCAATTTTGCTTATGCTGCTTTTAGTAATTTTTGAATGTATCCGAGTCAGTCTAAGAGCAAAAGATGCTTCAGGCAAGCTAATCTGCTGCGGTGTTGCATCTGTAGTGGGAATACAGACTTTCATCAACATTGCCGTAGTAACAAAAATTCTGCCAAACACTGGAACACCTCTTCCCTTTGTCAGCTATGGACTGACTTCCATTGTCAGCCTTTACATTGGAATGGGACTTGTGTTAAATGTAGGATTACAAAAATATAGAACTTATAGGGAGGTTGAAAAATCATGAACATCGGACTGATTGCACACAATTCAAAGAAAAAATTGATGCAGAATTTTTGCATCGCATACAGAAATATTCTGTCAAAAAATACATTATATGCCACAGGTACTACAGGAAGGCTTATTGAAGAAGCTTCCAATCTCACCGTGCATAAATTCCTTGCAGGACATTTAGGAGGAGAACAGCAGTTAGGTGCAATGATTGAGCAAAATGAAATGGATTTAATCATCTACTTACGTGAGCCTCTTGCTCCACAAAAGCAGGATCCAGATGTAAAGCGCATTTTTATGTTATGTGATACTCATAATATTCCTATGGCAACAAATCTGGCAACTGCAGAAATGATGATTCGTTCCTTGGGAAGAGGAGAGCTGGATTGGCGTGAAATGTATAAATAAAAAAAGGAAAAAAGCATTTTTTTTAAAACTGGCAGCTGTGATTTTATTTCTCCTTGTAGTTTTTGGGATTGTTTTGTTCTGCAATCTTGGAAATTTCAAAGAGGAATATCCCTATAATAAAAGTATACAAGCTTTCGGAACTTCTGCCAGAGAAGATACTTTAGTAGCTCCCGGACTTTCTAGTAATCTTTGTGTAGGAGAAGATTTTACACAAATGGAAGGTGTTCAAAGTGTTTCCGAAGAAATGGCTGGATTTTTCTCACTTGGAGAAGGGACCATTCCCTTTTCTAATCATTTATATGAAAAGATAGAACCCGGAAAAGTAACACAGCTTATGACTGCTTTACTTGCAGTAGAACACTTAGATTTAGAAGAAGAAACGGTAATTGAAGGAGAAGACAGGGTATATGGAAAAGGTGTCAGAAGCTGCGGTCTGCAGGAAGGATATCGCGTTGTTGTCAAACAGCTTTTAAATGCCGTTCTTGTTTCTTCAGCAGAAGATGCTTGTCAGGTTCTTGCCAGACTTACCAGCGGCTCACAGAAACACTTTGTTACTTTAATGAATGAGAAAGCTGCAGAGCTTGGTATGACCAATACCCATTATGCAAATGTTACGGGATATTCTTCTGATGAGCAGTATACCACTGTCTATGACATTTATTTATTGCTCAATGAATTTTTAAAATATTCTGATTTATTAAATGCCATGTCCTTGCCAGACTATACTATGAGTTATATTACAGGAAAAGGCGAATTAAAACAGCATTGGCTGGATAGTGACAATCCATTTACAGCAGGAAAGGTAACTGTGCCAAAAGATGTTACTGTTTTAGGTGGTAAGACTTTTACTTCAAAATCAACCAATTATACAGCTTTATTGACGCAAAACAAATACGGGGAATTTTACATTTCTATTGTATTCCATACTGAAACAGAAAGCGCACTAATGGAAAGAATATCTGAAATGCTGACTCAGACAAACAGATAAAAAATTACTATATTTTTTCATTTTACCATTGAATTTTCGAACAATATGCACTATAATCATTTTAACGATAACCACGTTTTTGGTAAATATACATATTACGTGCGGCTAAGGAGGAAATTGCGATGGTTCAGTTAATTGTAGGTGAAAAAGGTAAAGGAAAAACAAAAATACTGTTAGACAAAGTAAATAAGGAAATTAAAGAAGCAACAGGTACATTTGTTTATCTGGATAAGAGTAAAAAACATATGTACGAGTTAAATAACAAAGTACGTCTGATTGATTTATCTGAGTTTGATATTCAAAATAGCAGCGAATTTATAGGATTTCTTTCCGGTATCCTTTCACAAGATAATGATTTGGAAAAGATGTTCTTAGACAGTTTTCTTAAAATTTCAAAAGTAACAGATGAAGAATTTGCAGATGTATTAAAACGCCTGCAGACAATAGGCGAGAAATATCAGGTTTCTTTTGTACTCAGTGTTTCAAAAGATGTAAGCCAGTTGCCGGAATATGCAAAAGATATGCTTCTCGTTGCTATGTAATAATAAGTGATTTTCCTATTATACAATTCTACAAAAGTTCAAAAATATGAAACATACAAAAAGCCACCACACAAACTTGATTTTGTGTAGTGGCTTTTTTGCAGTGCTGTTACATCTTTTCACCAAAATCCTGAATTCTGCCAAATAAGGTAAAAAGATATAATCCGCAAATTCCAATCAGTGCATAAATAATTCTGGTTACCCATACCATATCCCCAAATAAGAAGGTTACTAGGTTAAACCGGAAAAATCCCATAAGTCCCCAGTTTACTGCACCGATTAAAGCAATTACTAATGCTGTGTAATCTAAAGCTCTGCTATTCATAAATGAAGCCTCCTTTATCCCTATTTAGTGTATCCTCAAATTCCTATTTTATACAAAAATTTTTGCTATTGTGCTTCCATATAGAAAATGTTAAAATATAATATAATGCTGAAAAGACAATTAAAACAAAGGAGATTAAAGTTGTCAATCGGAAAGAAAATTTTTAAAAAAAA
>RCNH01000300.1_pt1 | contig 22759 bp, 17 predicted proteins | sample 2041161 | NCBI WGS metagenome assembly RCNH01 (sample SAMN09708215, study PRJNA481090) | Feces metagenome, whole genome shotgun sequencing project. | biome: feces | host: Leptonychotes weddellii | place: Antarctica: Sion Island | collected 2010-03-01 | reverse complement strand
TCAGAAAAAGTTTTCATCCAAGGATAAATGTTTGACAGTATTTTTTTTATTATACTAATCATCAATCGTTTACAAATAAAAGGGAGGCCTTTTCTGTGCATAGACACCGAAAGTTTGACGGATGCAGATAGCTGGCATTGTTGTTCCTTGATTTTTCATAATACTATATATCAAAGAAGATATAATTGTTTTTGTATAAGCATTCAACTACTTATTCTTAGGATCCCAGCGGCCGCATCGGTGAACTTCTCCGGGAATATCCCTTGTACGATCATCATCTGGTCAGCTCATTTTTGACCCTTTGAAGTAGCTGGGTCATCGGTGTCAATGTCGGGAAGTTTGAAGGCTACCCATTCAAGCTTCATGTTGTAAATGGCCAATCCACTATACTCGACATGGAGTATTTTCAATCCGACCAATGATTTTGATTCATTAATTTAAGTTGTTTTAAGTACGTGTTCTCTTTAAAACCCAATAGCTGTGTAGGTCACATAAAACAGGTAGCATACGACAAACCCAGCAGCAAAAATTATCACACCAATACCTGCATATACCGCAGCACGGTTAAAAGATTTCTTATCTATGCATCGATTATCAATAGCACAGTTCCTATGAGACCACTATTAGTACCGTGATTCAATCCATTAAAAGGTACTCTTTATTAATGCGTCTAATAGTATCTATGCGACCATAGAATCTGAAACGCGCATTGAAACCCCTACTCCGCAAAACTACGAGTGTAATAAAAAACAAACGAGGACGCTCATAAAGAATCATCCTCGTTATATTGTTACAGGAGCCTCTCCCCTTATTCCTGTAACGTGCTATTTATGTTTTTGGGCAACGGAAACCGATGGACAACCTGCACCAAACAGCAATTCACGTTCTTGCTCGGGCAGTACAGCGCGAGCCTGATCGCGTAAATTGTTTACACCAATAAAGAACTGACGCATCATCACAACCATAAGATAACGACCCATTGGTGTCAACGTTATCTCATTCTCATCGTCAGTAGCAAACGCACCGCAAGCTTTCATATAGCCATATTCAACAGGCAAACCGCCAGCCACAGAACAACCAAAATCTTCTTGCCATTTCTTCTTATCTAAGCGAAGACCAAAAAGCTGCATCATAAAGCGATAACGCATTTGGTCGTGCTTACTAAAGTGAGCTTTACCCATAATAGGCATACAATCACGCTCTAAGGCGTCATTATACTCACGAACAGAGAAGGTATTGATGTATAAATCATCACCCATGTATGAAATACCACCGCTACCAATGGCAGGGTATTCATCATAATCAACGATATACTCATCAATCATCATATCTTTCTTGGCGTTAAACGTCCAAGCGCTACCATGTGTAAATACTGGATGCTCTCCACCAGCTAGCGTTTTAGATATGATCTCATAAAACTGCTGCTCACGTTTATAATCAACCTGTCCAACAGTACGGGCTAATGACTTCTCTACGACAGGTGAAGCCATTAATGGGTAAAAAGTAGTCTGGCTACAGCCTGTCTCAAGGATGATTTCTAAGTCACGACGAAGCATTTCCTCTGTTTGAGCAGGGAAGTTAAAAATCATATCAACATTCATGGACTTGAAATGAGGTGATGCAATCTCAATAGCCTTACGGATTTGCTCACCACTACCATACTTATCATAACGATCCATTTGCTTAAGCAGACCATCATCAAAACTCTGAACACCAACGCTTAAACGATCGACACGACCCTCTAAGCGCTCAATATATTCAAGCGTTAAATGGTTTGGATTGGTCTCGCAAGAAACATCCGTAATAGAGAATTCTCGTTTTGCCATATCAATGATATCACAAAGCTCATCCATATTGATGGTTGGCGTACCACCACCAATATACATAGAATCAAAATCATATCCGAGCTCTTTTATCATCATCATTTCACGACGAAGACTTTTGTAATATTGCTTGGCGCGTTCTTCATTATATGGAAAACGATTAAATGAGCAGTATGGGCACAGACGCTCACAAAACGGAATGTGCACATAAAGCATATAAGGCTTCCCAGGCTTAGGGCCTGGGATCCTTATTTGGTCAGTTGGATTTAATTTCAAATAAGAGTTTGTGCAGGTTCGCACAGCTGTCGTCAAAAGACGTTCACGGAGCATGTATAACCTAGCCTTCAATAGCGCGCAATGCGATATCTCGACGATATTGCTTTCCCTCAAAGTTGATCTTGTCGCAAGCCTCATAAGCTAATTCACGAGCCTGCTCAAATGTCTGTGCAGAAGCAACAACATTCAATACACGACCACCAGCAGTTACTAATTCATTATCAAAATTGAATGCAGTACCTGCATGAAATACGACAACATCTCCAAGTTCTTCAGCTTCTTCAATACCTAAGATAACCTTGCCAGTTTCATATTTACCGGGGTAACCATCACTAGCCAAAACAACTGCAACCGCGCAGCGTTCAGACCATTCTGGGGTTAAATGCGTAACATCACCCTGAGCTACAGCACAGAACAAATCCAAAGCGTCACTCTCAAGACGAGGCATAATAACCTGAGTTTCTGGGTCACCAAAACGAGCGTTAAACTCGAGCAGCTTAGGACCCGATGGGGTCAACATAAAACCACCGTATAAAACACCACGATAATCGTGTTCAAAATCGGTAGCAGTCGCAGCAGCTGCACGCTGCATGATTTCCTGCATCTGTGCTTCTAATTCCTCGGTAACACATGGAACAGGAGAATATACGCCCATGCCGCCCGTATTAGGGCCACGATCGCCATCATAAGCGCGTTTATGATCCTGAGAGCATGGCATACATAAAGCATGTCCACCAGCCACAAATGCAAGCATACTGCATTCAGGACCAGTAAGCATCTCTTCTAACACAACAATATCACCCGCATGACCAAAGTCACCAGCAAAGCAATCATGAATTGCTTCCTGGGCTGTCTCGACATCTTCAGCAACCACAACGCCTTTGCCAGCAGCTAATCCATCAGCCTTGACAACGATAGGAACACCCATCTCATCTAAAGCTTCCATAGCTTCTTTTTCTGACATACATTTCATGTAGTTAGCAGTTGGTAAATCGTGTGCCAACATGAACTCCTTAGAGAAGCTCTTGCTGCCTTCAAGCTGAGCACCTTGTGCGTCAGGGCCAAAAACATCGATACCTGCTGTGCGCAATACATCAGCAACACCATTAACCAATGGAGCTTCAGGACCAATGATTACCAACTCAACATTATGCTCTTGTACGAATTCCAAGACAGCCTGGCCATCTTGGGCATCCAAAGCAACATTGGTTGCAATAGATGCAGTACCACCATTGCCTGGCGCTACAAACAATTCGCCGAGCTGCAGAGATTTCGCAACTGCCCATGTAAGGGCATGCTCACGGCCGCCGCTGCCAAGTATTAGTACGTTCAATGAAATCCCTTCTCTGCTTATTCGCTCCAGCCACGGAAGAACGTCTGGTCACGATCCGGGCCCACAGAAACAATAGTTGCCTTAACGCCACTCAAACGCTCAATCTCAGCAATATAATCCTGAGCCGCCTGAGGAAGCTCCTCAAAAGAAGTGCACTGGGAAATATCTTGCCCCTTCCAACCTGGCATTTCCTTATAAACAGGCTTAGCATGGAATAAAACACTTTGCTGCATTGGGAAGTAATCGTATGTTTCACCATCACACTCATATGCAACGCAGATCTTTAACGTATCAAATTCACTTAAGACATCAAGCTTAGTCAAAGCGACATCCGTTAAACCGTTTACTTCAGCGGCATAACGGGCAATCACAGCGTCAAACCAACCGCAACGACGCTTACGACCAGTAGTAACACCATATTCATGGCCAGCAGCACATAAGATATCACCGTCAATAGCATCCTGACCTTCGCCACCATTTTCTGGATAAATCAACTCCGTTGGGAAAGGACCAGCACCAACACGAGTGACATATGCCTTCTGGATACCTAAAACCTTATCAATTGCAGCTGGACCAACACCAGAACCAGTAGCAGCGCCACCAGCACAGCAAGAAGAACTGGTTACAAACGGGTACGTACCATGATCAATATCAAGCAACGTACCCTGAGCGCCCTCAAACAAAATATGCTTTCCTTCGCGTACAGCAACGTTTAACATCTGTGCGGTCTCAGCCATATGAGGACGCAAAATCTCAGCAAATGGAAGATATGCTTCGCAAATCTCATCAACGGTAAAGGTGCGCTTGCTGTAGACCTTTTCCAATATAGCATTCTTGACTTCAAGAGCTGCTTCAACCTTCATGCGGAATACTTTTTCATCCATAAGATCTTGAATACGAATTCCGCTACGAGCAGCTTTATCTTGATAGCATGGACCAATACCACGGTTAGTAGTACCAATTTCGTTTTTACCCAAACGAAACTCAGAAGCTTTATCGAGCTCGATATGATATGGCATAATGACATGAGCATCACAGGAAATCTTCAAACGTTCACAAGAAAGACCTTCGCTTTCAAGCATACGCATTTCCTCAACCAATACCTGAGGATTTACAACAACACCATTACCAATAACAGGAATAGCATGGTCATACATAATGCCAGAAGGAATAAGATGCAAAGCAAGCTTCTTATCACCATGGATAACGGTATGGCCGGCGTTGTTACCGCCCTGATAACGAACTACATAATCAAAGTCACGAGCAATAAGGTCAGTAACCTTACCCTTGCCTTCATCGCCCCACTGGGCTCCTACTAACACCACATTAGGCATGTTTTCACCTTTCGATAACTAACCTTGTGATTATAACCCTATAACGTTTAATGTTTCTCGACACCCGCAATCAATAGCTAATTGCTTCACTTCTTGATGACAAGTAAACACAATAACCTGACGTTTTTTTGACAATTCCTGAAGCGCAAGCAAGGCGCTACGCTGTCGTTCCTCATCAAAGTTAACTAAAATATCGTCTGCCAATACACACAACGCTCGTCCTACCGTATCAGCATGCATCAATAACGCAATACGTAACGCTAGGTACAATTGCTGACATGTACCTAATGATAAATGATAGACAGGCTGTTGAGTAAGAACAGCATCGACAACCCTTAATTGTCCATGATTATCCATATATACGGACTGCCATGCATTATTGGTCATAATACGTAAAAGTCTTGATGCCTCCGCATAAACTTCTGGTTGACTTGTATCTTGCCATGATGTAATTGAAGACTCAAGTATATCTCTTGCGAGAAAAAGTGTTATGAGTTCGTCGAGGCTCTCGTTTTTTTGCGTAGTGAGTTCTTCGCGTTGAATCTTGAGTTTATCTAGCTCATGTGATTCTACACCACTTCTTAATGCTTGTTCTATTTCTCCTTGACGGACATGCAACCGCTCTAAACGGTCTAACGCTTGCTCACGCTGTTTTTCAGCTTCAAGTATGCGTTGATGTAAACTCTCAATCGACATAATATCGTCAAGGTTATGCTCACGTATCAACGTTTCGTTTTCGGCCTGTACGGCCTTGATTTTGCGCATCAATTGGTCATGTTCCACGTGAAACGTTTCATAGCGTTGCTTAATGTCGGTTAAGGTTTCCCTGCTTTTACGGGCCTGATCAAGTAGTTCATACGCGCGCACAACCGATCCTGCACATACACTAACAACCGACCTATCAAGGTATTCTTTCACTTCTGTATTGTGTGCTTCCATGTTTACTTTTGCACGAACAAGCAATTCTTGTTTTTCCTTCACACCAAACTGTGCTGTTTGAAGCATTGGAGTCACTGGGTGATTCGGAGTTGAGATCTTGAAACCGAACACTAAAAGCGCGATACCAACAACTAATGCCGAAACAACACCTAGCCCCGCTTCAATAAAATATAACGATTTACCACTAGAAGTTCCCATACCAAGTGAAATTACACTTACAAGCAAAAATGCCACAGCCAACACAACACCAAATATGGCTATCTTTTTATACGAAGGCTGCGCAGGTACACCTGGTTTTACGATTTGGGTGGTTGTTAGTACCTGATAATGAGCTGCTGCTTGATCAAATGCCTCTTGGGCATTATGCAGGATAGCCTCTAACTGATTATGCTTAGTAGTAAAACCATTGAGCTCTTCGCGACATGACGCCTCCTCATTCGCAGAAATCATCAAGACAGAATCTGCATGGCGCAAGGCAACTTGTTCTTCAATATCCAACTCATCAAGCATATGCTCCACATCGGCAAGCTGTGTCTGATAATTCTGCAAAGCCTTTTTTTGAGCACCCAATTCAGTTGATACATGCATCAACTCATCAATAGTAGCTTGAGATAAACGACGAGTGTCTTGAGTGTGTTGAATCTCGTCAGTAATCTTACGCAGCTCGATATGCTGCGAACGCAGACTTTCTGCTTCAATTCTTAATGTTCGTAATTGGTCCTGGCACTCACTTAGCTTTTTATTAAGATTTTTAAACGATTGAGGGACCGACGCTTTACGAGAGCATAAATCATTAATACGGTCATTAATCTCCCTAAGTGCAGCAACAGGTGAAACCTCTGTTCCGCTTCCAGCCGTTAAAAGCGTGGACGTTATATCGTGCGTATTTTCGAGACGTAGCAACTCATCAGACGTTAAAGAAAACAAAGAGACAAATGTCTTTTTATCAATATCACCAACCAGAAAATCTTCCACTGAAGCATATTCAGGATGGAGAGTGCAGTATGGAATAGGTGATAAATCTTGAATACCATCAGCATTACGGGTTCTTTTAAACTCAAACCTGTACTTTCCCTCACGATAAAAAAGCGAAGCAGAGCGACGACCCTCTTGTGGACGATATGAGTTTTTCTGCTGTATATGACGATCCCAACCGTATAAGACACCACCAATACAGGAAGCAGTAGTTGATTTACCAGATTCGTTAGGTCCGTACACAATATTTAGACCCGATTTAAAGGGCCCGATAAGCTTGTCAGTATATTTTCCGTATCTATGAATTTTTACATATTCAAGATACGCTTTTTTATGCTTTTCACTCATGAGTAGTATCTCCTAACACATCCAGCACTAAAACCTGGGCGCGTTGTACGTAATCTTGCAAAGATGATTCAAGATTATGAGGGGTACTGAGACCTTTATCAGCACAAAGCTTTTGTAGTTTACTGGCTGTCTGAGAAGTTTGCGCGAGCTTTTTTTCTGCCTGTGTAAAAATCAGTGTTTCAAATAGTTCACTATTTTGAATTGAATACATGCCACGCGGTGCCTGTGTGTTATCAACAAGACTATCGCAGTAAAACGTAGGAACGCTTTCATTAATCGCAATACGTATTTCCTCTAAGAGATGAGTTTGAGTTAATTGCGTGTGTAACACAGAAATACCTTCGAGCGTGATTCGGACAATCATCTCTTCACATAAGGACGTCCTGTTAGTATCAAACATTGCATTTATACAAAAACTTACGACATCACTTATACTTACCGCATCCGATACGTCAACAGCAATATAATCCCATTGCACACGTGCGAGCTGAATAAATTCAAGCTGAGGCTTTTCATTTTCAATAAGCGTAACCTCAAGACATCCTCGAGGGCCGGTCTCTTTAACATCACGACCTTGTATACAGCCGCTGTACGCAATACGCGGGTTTTCGGGCGTATATTGAAGCATTTGGTGAATATGCCCTAACGCCCAGTAGTCCATATCAGCCGCTTCAAGCGTAGCCAGGCTACAAGGTGCTTTTCGTGCATCAATCGTAAAGCCAGTGTGCAACATTCCGATAGCAAAAGGTGCTTGGACACATGTTTTTACCTGCGCCTTATAGCGAGTAATACCCTCAGCAATATCATTATGCGAAGGCTGATTTGTAAATCCTCGAGAGCAAATATAAGCTAAAGGTTGGTCATTTTTATTAAAGACTTCGTAACCCGCCTCCTCCGACGGGAAAAAGTGCACACAATCAGGCAAATCAGGAAATATAGAAACCCAGTTAGCATACGGATCATGATTTCCTGCGCAAATGTATACAGGGATATTATGGCTATCAAGCTTTCTTAGGCCATCCAAAAACCGATGATAGTGGGCATAACTGACAGTCTCAGTATCAAATACATCACCTGCTAAAAGCAGAAAATCAACCTCTCGATTAATACATGTATCTACTAAGCATTCATATGCTTCAGGAATAGCATTATAAAGCTTTTGGGACCAAGCCTCAGACAAAGAACGAAGTCCTTTAAATGGTGCTCCAAGGTGAATATCACCTGAATGTATAAACCTTATCGAATGACCCATGTCTCACCTAACGATAAACCACCTAGACCTACATAATATAGGAGTCATCAACATAATTGCCAAACTTTGTGTACTCAGGATTAAAGGATAGCGTAATATCGCGCGTTGCACCGTTACGATGCTTAGCAACGATAAGTTCTGCCGTACCAAGCGGAGGACGACCATCGCAATCCGCCTCAATCTCATCCATACTACGGTCAATAAACATAACAATGTCAGCATCCTGTTCAATAGAGCCAGATTCACGAAGATCAGACAACATTGGTCGTTTGGTGGTACGAGATTCAACAGCACGAGACAACTGAGACAATGCAATAACAGGCATATCCATCTCTTTAGCCAAAACCTTAAGACCACGGGAAATTTCAGCAACCTCAACAGCACGGTTACCGTCTCTTCTGTTTGAAGGAGGCTGCATCAACTGCAAATAGTCAACAATAATTAATCCTTTTTCCTTATCACGTAACTCACGACGTGCCTTTGCACGCATTTCAAGTAAAGTTAAACCGGGTGTGTCATCAATATAAAATTCAAGGTTAGAAAGCGCAGAAGATGCCTCAACGATTGCAGGCCAGTCATCAGGCTGCAGTTGACCAGCACGCAAAGCGCTCAAATTAACACGTGCCTCAGAGCACAAGATACGCTGAACGAGCTGATTAGCGCCCATTTCTAAACTAAACATAGCAACAGCAGCACCAGACTTCGCAGCATTTGTTGCAAGGTTTAATGCAAAGCTTGTCTTACCAACAGCAGGGCGAGCAGCAAGAATAATTAAGTCTCCACCGCGAAGACCCCAGAACAATTTATCAACATCAACAAAGCCAGTAGGTATACCAGCGATATGGTTCTTATTCCGAACCAATTCGTCAATCTCATCAAAAGCTTGAGACAATAAATCGGTAATATTCACAAATGACGATTGAACACGTTTTTCCGTAACATTAAAGAGCGCTTTTTCAGCCTGTTCAACAACAGAGTTAACATCATCTGGTGCATCATAAGCTAAAGCATTAATAGTGGTAGACGCATAAATAAGATCACGAAGAACACTATTACGCTTAACAATTTCGGTATGGTTACGCCAGTTAGTAAGAGCAAGAGTATTGTTTGCTAAATCAACCAGATAAGAACGTCCACCTATAGCCTCAAGTTGACCCATAGCATTTAAACGTTCAGCAAGAGAAATCTGATCAATGGGAACATGACGCAAATTTAAGTCCAACATGGCTTCAAAAATGCGCTGATGAGCAGGTCTATAAAAGTTATCCGGCACAAGTTTAGTAGCAACTTCCTCAATAGCTTCTGGATTGAGTATACATGCTGCCAATACAGACTGTTCAGCATCAATATTATTTGGTAACTGCTTACCTGTAACACTCTGCATTACAGGAGTTTGATCATTGGTGTATGACTTATCGACCATAAAGAAATCATCCTTCATTAATATCATAAGCATTCAATAGTATCTTACCACCGACCTAGGCCCACTAAAACAAAAACCCCGATAGGCTCCTAAGATGTCACATACGTAAACACTCAAAAGTCTATCGGGGTGTAAAAGCAATAATCAGTTAGATTATTCAGCTACAGCTTCGGTCTCTTCTTCAGTGACTTCTTCAGCTGCTTCTTCTTCGAAGGATTCGCCAACAAAGATAGTTACAACAGCCTTGATTTCACGGTACAAAGAAACTACAACTTCATGCTCGCCAGCCTTTTTGATAGCGTGCTTAATCTCGATGCGCTTCTTGTCAACATCGATATCAAACTCAGCTTTGATAGCATCGGCAATCATCTGAGAAGTTACAGAACCAAACAATACGCCTTCTTCGCCAACCTTAGCGACGACGTGTACAGCCTTAGCTGAAAGAGCTGCCTTAAGCTGCTCAGCTTCAGCAATACGGCCTTCTTCGCGCTTAGCAATGTTGCCCTTGCGCTGCTCGAGCTGCTTAATATTACCAGCAGTAGCCAAAACAGCCATCTTTTTTGGGCCCAAGTAGTTATTGAAGAAGCCAGGAGCTACATCGACAATATCGCCTTCGCCACCCTTACCCTTCAATTCAGTAAGTAAAATAACTTTCATCGTTTACCTCCTAGCGGCTACGACGATCGCCACGACCGCTAACAGCAGGGACAGCGTAAGGCATAAGACCCATTTCGCGAGCGTTCTTGATAGCAGTTGCGATGTCGCGCTGATGCTGGACGCAAGCACCGGTTACACGGCGAGGCTTAATCTTACCGCGGTCGGTCATGTATTTACGCAGCATAGCCGTATCTTTATAGTCGATGTACTCAGAATGCTCTTTACAGAACTGACAGTACTTACGGCGAGGCTGCTTTGTGTATTCAGCCATGTGAATTCCTCTTTCAATCCTAAACAAAATAGCAATAATTAGATGGTGCTACTAGAATGGAATTTCCTCATCATATACAGAAGTGTCAACCATTGGTGCAGATGGCATAGAAGCTGGCGCATAAGATGGGGCGGCACCCATAGTATGACCACCATCCCGACTAGACATAAATTCAATCTCGTCTACAACAACTTCAATCTTACTACGCTTCTGACCATCGCGCTCCCACTGAGACCAGCGAAGCTTACCCTCAATAGCAACCTTAGAACCTTTACTTAAGAAGCGAGAAATGCTTTCAGCTCGAGCGCCAAACATTGTACAATCAATAAAGTTAGGATAGTCGGACCATTCACCTGTTTGTGGATTCTTACGACGTTCGTTCACAGCAACACCAAAACCAAGTACAGGAAATCCGTTAGCAGTCTGACGTAATTCAGGATCACGAGTCAAATTGCCAGAAATTACTACTTTATTGATGCTCATTATCTTCCTCATTTCTCAAGCACAGAATCAAATGTACGATTCTGTCGTGTGAAAACCAACTAAGCACGGTCCTCACGACAAACAATCTTGTGACGTACTACAGAAGTAGTAATACGGAGTACACGATCCAATTCAGCGATGTTTGCAGGATTTGCATGGAAGTCGATAAGGGTGTAATAACCCTCGGTCAAACCTTCGATCTCGTAAGCGAGCTTGCGCTTACCCCAATCCTCAGTATTCTCAATAGTACCTTCGCCCTCAGCGATAGTGGCACTAATACGGTCCATTACTGCAGTACGGGTTTCTTCGTCGATCGTAGGTGCGACAAAAAACAATAATTCATAAGCCTTCATATAGTCACCTCCTTTGGACTTACGGCCCCGGGACGCATGAAGGCATCTGCCCGGGACAGGAACTTCACCATATTACCAAAGTTCTCAAGAAGGGCAAGCCTTTTATACATTACATCCTCGTGCTCCATATCTTACACATGACTTTAGTACGCTAATCTGTTCTAATTCGCCTTATCACTAATATATTTCTCTCTTAAATCATTCCACCTAACCATTTTTAAATGGCACAAGTATTACCAAATTCCAACGTTTTTCATGTGTTCATTTAGAATCAGTCTTTATCATTTATACTACGACAAGTACTAAAATCTATTGATCGGAGAAATCCATGGCTGATAGGACAATCGAAACTGAGGTAGCCGAGGTTCCTGAGATAAACGAACTGCTTGAATCTTTAATGCTTCAAACTATCGAAGAAGCACAGATTAAGTTGGAAGAAACCAACGAACTCGCTCCTTTTACCGCAGTTATTATTGGTAAATCTGTTTTTGAAGAAACTTATACTGGTGACACTAATGAATGCTTTACCGCTGCTGAAGACACTGTTTCTAATATGGAAAACGCTGTTGCATATGGTTTCTGTTATGACGGTTACCTTGAAACCAATAATGGAGAGGTCTCCTGCATCATCTGCGAAGGAGGTCTTCCAGGTGAAGAATCAGGCATTGCGTTAGCTCTTATTTATACAGAAGATAACAATGAATTTGAATTTAACGAGGAAGTAATTTTCCTAGGGGAAACACCTAACTACTTAGCAGATGCAGAACCTGTTGAATTCATTCGCGAAGACTACATAGAAGCATCCGAAGATAAAGAGGATGAGATTAACGGATAGTTTTATTTTTAAAGATATGTTTTATATCCACACGTCATAACATATAGACAATAAAAAATAGCACCCACAGGTGCTATTTTTATGCCGTAGTGGCGGAGGAGGAGGGATTCGAACCCTCGTCACCCTAATAAAGGTGAAACGGTTTTCGAGACCGCCGCATTCAACCACTCTGCCACCCCTCCAGGGTGCATTTCCCATAAAAATATGGATATAAAAAAACACCGACGAGAGCCGGTGATGGAAAATTCTGGCGGAGAGATGGGGATTCGAACCCCAGATACGCTTTTGGCGCATACACGATTTCCAATCGTGCTCCTTCGGCCAGCTCGGACATCTCTCCATATCGCTATCACTGTCTACAACAGCGATTAAGTATTATATCAAAAAGGCATCGATTGTCGATGCCTTTTTTGGAATTATTTTAGACTACTTAGAAATCCGTTAAAAACCCCACGAATTATATAAGAATCTTACTTGGTTTCGTTTGGCTGATCTGATTGAGAAGCCTGTGAACCAGAAGAAGCAACAGGATCGGACTTAGTATAGCCAGACAAGTCAACATTATAAGGAACATCTACTGGAATCTCATTGATAGTAATATCAGCGTTTGTTTTATAATCAACAGCCCATTGAGAGAAAGCATTATCAATACTGTAACGCATGAGCTGATCAGTCAAAGTCTGAATAAACTCAGTAGGAATCTGGTCAAGACTCGTTACTTCACCTTCAACGTTAAACACATCGGTACATTTGATGATATGGTAACCAAATTCACTCTTAACCAAATCACTTACTTCGCCCTTTTCAAGCGAAGATAAACCAGCGGTGTATTCTGGAACAAAAGAGGACATTTTATCCCAACCTACATCGCCTTGGTTAACCTTACTGCCTTCGTCAGTACTGTATTGAGTAACTGCGTCTTCGAAAGTAATCTCGCCAGAACGAATCTGATCTAATACGGTCTTAGCTAGTTCCTCATCCTCAAAAGAGAATAAAATATGACTGGACTTTTTAGCGCCCGTATACATCTGAGCGAACAACTGTGCATTTTCAAGCAACTCCTCATCAGTTGGCTCAGTTGCAGGAGCAACCTTTTCAATTAAACTCTTAGTAAGGAGATTAACACGAATCATTTCGCGATAGTCATCCTCCGTTAAGCCTTGAGCCTGTAATGCCTGGTTCCATGTTGCATCATCATTAAACTGAGCCTTCATGTAGCTTACCTGAGACTCAACAACATTCTCATCAGCCACGATACCGTTTTCCTCGGCACCAAGAATAATAATTTCGCGATTCATGATGTCGTCAATCAAAATTTCACGAACATCAGATGGTGTAAGATCGTTATCTACGAGCCATTGAGCCCAATCTTCATCAGCCTCTAAACTATTTTGAGTACGGAACATAGCTACCTGATTAGTAATAGCACCTTCGCCGAATTGATGACCATTAATTTCTGCAGCTACGCCAGCAGAAGTATCATATGGGTCATTTGGATTAGCCTCATCAGAGCTAGAGCAGCCACAAAGCGTCAGCGCACACATGGCTGTTGCTACTGCAGCACAAGCAATTTTTCTCGCATTTAAGGTATTCATTCTGACAATCCTTCTTTAGCAGTTTTATCCCTCAAAATCTGTCTTTAGTATTCTTACACAGTAAACAAAATAGGAAAGACTGTTCACAATACATGCATATTCCTTTTATCTTTAGTTTAGAATTAACTCGTCTTTTAGCTGTAAAGATGCACTAATCAACAGTTTTAGTATTTACTTTTTACAAAAAACGCCCTACCTGCGTTGTGAAATTTATACAGGTAGGGCGTTTCTTACTTTAAACCACAAATTAAGGTTTAAGCCTTATTGGCCTTACGACGATCAACGGCGGTCAACAAACGCTTACGTAAACGAATACTTGCTGGAGTGATTTCCACAAGTTCGTCATCCTCGATATATTCCAACGCTTCCTCAAGAGTAAAGGTCACAGGAGGGACGAGTTGAATTGCTTTGTCAGCGCCACTTGAACGCTGATTACCTAACGACTTAGCTTTTTCAACATTGACAACCATGTCACCTTCTTTAGCGCTTTCACCTACAATCATACCTTCATAGCATGGCTCACCAGGACCTACAAACATACGACCACGCTGCTGTAGAGTATCTAATGCATACGCTACCGTTTTACCTGTAGACATAGAAATCATACTGCCGTTCTTGCGGCCACCCATATCACCACGGTACGTACTATACTCACTAAAGTGATGGAACATATTAGCCTCACCACGAGAAACATTCAACAAGCGTGTCTTGAGACCCATAGTACCGCGAGAAGGAATCTTAAATACTAGGTGAGTGATATCAGCACGCTGGTACATATCAGTCATCTCACCGCCAGAGTTACCAAATACCTCGATAACCTTACCAGCATATTCGCTTGGTACATCTACTGTAGCTTCTTCAATAGGCTCTTGCTTATTTCCATTCTCGTCAGTCTTAATTAAAACACGAGGACGACCTACCTGGAATTCAAAACCTTCACGACGCATGGTTTCCATCAAAACGGATAAATGCAAAACACCGCGTCCAGCTACTTCTACACCACTTTTGTCTTCAAGTTCACGAATACGCATAGAAATATTACTCTCTGCTTCTTTCATGAGGCGTTCTTTAAGCTGACGAGCACCTACAATGTCACCTTCACGCCCAACAAGAGGACTCGTGGAAGCTTCAAATACAACAGCCATAGTAGGTTCTTCAACAGCAATAGGATCCATATGAACAGGATGTTCGCGACTAGTAACCATATCTCCAATGTCGGCGTCTTCAACACCAACAACAGCGATAATATCGCCAGCATTAGCTTCTTGAACTTCAATCTTACCTAAAGCCTCAAATGTGAAGACCTGTTTAATAACGGTGTTGTAACGAGTACCATCATTTTTTATAACCAAAATCTGCTCGCCTTTATGCATGGTGCCGCTATGAAGACGGCCAACACCGATACGACCTACAAAACTAGAGTGGTCAACAGTACACACCTGTAAAGCTACAGGACCATCAACATCTACATCTGGAGCAGGGATTTCTTTGATGATAGTATCAAGTAAAGGAACCATATCCATGTTATCGTCATCAGCTTCATAACGAGCATAGCCATTAACACCAGAAGCATAAATAACAGGGAAATCGAGTTGATCATCGTCAGCGCCAAGCTCCATCATGAGTTCAAATACTTCATCTAATACTTCATCAGGACGAGCACCAGGACGGTCAATTTTATTAATAACAACCACAATGCGAAGACCTTGATCCAGTGCATGCTCTAAAACGAAGCGAGTCTGAGGCATTGGGCCCTCAAAAGCGTCAACGATTAATAAAGCGCCGTCAGCCATATTTAAGACACGCTCCACTTCACCACCAAAGTCAGCATGGCCTGGAGTGTCAATGATATTAATCTTTGTATCTTTGTATTGAATAGCAATATTTTTAGAAAGAATAGTGATACCACGTTCGCGTTCCTGGTCATTACTATCTAATACACGATCTTCAACTTGCTGATTGTCGCGGAAAACATTTGCAGCATAAAGCAAACGGTCAACCATAGTAGTTTTACCATGGTCAACGTGGGCAATAATTGCCACATTACGAATGTGTTCTTGTTTCATTCTTCTTCTTCCAATCGAGCTTCTAATTCTTTTTTACGTAAATTTATCTCTTGCAGATTATCATTAATTGTCCCTATTTTTGAAAAGGTGCTCATTAAATCCACTATACCTACCATGATAATCATACCTGCAATGCCTGCAGCAGGTATGAAGCGCCTAAATAAAATAGCAACAACAACACCACCAATAATCATCAATAAGTCTTTACTACGCTCATCATATAGCTCATCACGCTGTGTTACTAATTGAGTTTTCGCAGCAGATAATCCTGCTAATTGAGCTTCGAGATATGAGTATGAGGAGTTATGGTTACACGAAGAATACGATGATGATTTTTTACCACGACCACTTATTAAAAAATCGTACGCTTCTTGAAGGTGTTTAAACTGCTCAGTAGCGCGCTCCTGAAGTTTTTTATTTTTAGCAAACTTGTCTGGATGCAAAATCTGAACACTTTCTTTATACGCAATCTTGATATCCTGCATAGAAGCATCCTCATCAAGCCCTAATGTATGTAAAGCTTCTAAGCGATTCATGAGGTTCTCCTTACTTGAGTATTTCAGGGAAACGATGAAATAATGTGCAATACATAAAGAAAAAGACCGCTTTCGCGGTCTTTGTAAATTTCGTGGTGGAGCTTAGGGGGATCGAACCCCTGACCTCAGGCTTGCAAAGCCCGCGCTCTCCCAGCTGAGCTAAAGCCCCACGTTAATAGCACTTTTATAATAAACGCTCCACCGGTAGTGAAACACAATAGAGCGTTCATTCGCAGTTAAATGGTGGGCCTGACAAGACTTGAACTTGTGACCTCACGCTTATCAGGCGTGCGCTCTAACCACCTGAGCTACAGGCCCGCGTAAAAAGTGCTTTGCTATTATAACCTAAAGTCTTTGGCTTTTACAACAACTTTTTTTATTTTTTTTAAAAGTTGTTTTCAAAGCTTTAGGTGTCCAGACTTTGGAGAGTTCCAATCCAGACCGCTAACAGCGACTTGTCTATAATACCCAAATCAATATCCCTTGTAAAGCAAAAAGTCGCAAAAATTTGCGACTTTTTGAGTTTTTTTATTTTAAAAAGTTAATCCGTCGTGATGATTTCTTCTTCATCTTCTTCCTCGTATTGCTGAGCCTGGGGATTTTCACCAAAAAGTGTAGTTTGATTAGGATCAACCGGTGCTAGTTCGGCTGCCGTAACTTTACGCTTCTTTTTATTATTATCAGTAGCAATAGCAACTGCGGTTACTTTATCATCATCAGCAACATTCATAACACGAACACCCTGAGTTGAACGACCCAACTGACTAACATCATCAACAGGGGTACGAATCACAACGCCTTCTTCGGAGATAATCATTAACTCATCAGACTCACGGACAACCTTCATAGCGGTCAAAAGACCCTTCTTAGCTGTCATAGTGATAGTATACACACCCTGTCCACCACGATGGTGCTTAGGATACTCATCTACAGGAGTACGCTTTCCGTAGCCTTTTTCAGTAATGACAAACAATTCGGAATCAGGCTTAGCAATTTCCATACCTAAAACCTTAACACCTGCAGGAACAGTCATTCCGCGAACACCCATGGTATCACGACCCATAGCACGAACTTCGGATTCTTCCCACATAATTGCCTTACCTGCAGAAGAGACCATAATGACACGTTCATTCTGTTTTACACGACGAACTGCAATTAGGTTATCGTCTTCTTTTAGATTAATCGCAATCAAGCCATCACGACGTGTACGGTCATACAGACTCATAGAGGTCTTCTTAACCATACCTTGTTCAGTGCCAAACATCAGATACTCATCTTCAGGGAAATCTTTAGTAGCAATAACAGCACTAATAGTTTCACCTTTAGCTAATGGTAATAAGTTAACGATAGCAGTACCACGAGCATGGCGACTTGCTTCAGGCAGCTCATACACCTTTAAGCGATAGACCTTACCAGCAGTAGAAAAGAACAGCATATAGCTATGTGTCGAAGCAATAAAGAGATGTTCAACAAAATCATTATCTTTAAGGTTTACACCTTGCATACCTTTACCACCGCGACGTTGTTGACGATATGTAGCAACAGGTAAGCGCTTTACGTATCCAGCCTTAGTAACAGTGACAACCATATCTTCGTCAGCAATAAGATCTTCAACATCAAGTTCTTTTGCTGCAGCAGACAACTGCGTACGACGGGGAGTATTGTACTTATTCTTAATTTCTAAAAGTTCTTCTTTAATGATTTTATTTACAAGCTTCTCATCAGCCAAAACAGCCCTATAATACGCAATCTTTTCATGCAATTCAGCTAATTCATCTTCAAGCTTATGACGCTCTAAGCCTGTCAAACGACGCAGACGCATCTCTAAAATTGCTGTAGTCTGCTCATTAGAAAGACCAAAACGCTCCTGCAATTTCTGAGCAGCTTCTTTATCGGTTTGAGAACCACGGATGATAGCAATAACTTCATCAATATTCCCTAACGCAATTAACAAACCTTCTAGGATATGAGCACGCTCTTCTGCTTTACGTAAGTCAAATTTCGTACGACGAGTAATAACTTCTTGTTGGTGCTGAATATAGTAATGCAACACTTCTTTCAAAGAAAGCGTATGCGGTACACCATCTACCAATGCAAGCATAATTACACCCCAGCCAACCTGCAGCTGTGTATGCTTATATAACTTATTTAATACAACCTGAGGAATAGCATTTTGCTTAAGCTCAATAATAATATCTACCGGAGAATTACGGTCTGCACCGTCATGTACATTAGAAACTTCAGGAAGCTTCTTATCGCGGATTAACTCACCAAGCTTCGTCATTAAATTTGTACGATTTACCTGATAAGGAATCTCAGTGATGATGATATTATGCTTACCATTCTTACCCTCTTCGACATGACATTTTGCACGAATAGTCAAAGAGCCACGGCCAGTCTCATATGCATCAATAATACCTTTTTTACCCATAATGATGCCACCAGTAGGGAAGTCAGGTCCAGGAAGAACTGTCATTAATTCCTCAGTTGTAACATCAGGATTATCAAGCATCATACATGTAGCATCAATAGTTTCACCTAAGTTATGAGGTGGAATATTAGTTGCCATACCAACCGCGATGCCATTAGAACCATTTACCAACAGATTAGGGAAACGAGCTGGTAAAACAGTCGGTTCTTGCAAGTTTTCGTCATAATTTGGCTGCCAGTCGACTGTCTCTTTTTCAAGGTCACGTAATAATTCCATAGCCGGTTTGGCTAGACGAGCTTCGGTATAACGCATAGCAGCTGCGGAGTCACCGTCAATACTACCAAAATTGCCGTGACCATCCACTAAAGGTACACGCATGGAAAAATCCTGAGCCATACGGACCATGGTTTCATATACAGCAGCGTCGCCGTGTGGATGATACTTACCAATCACATCACCAACAGTACGTGCGGACTTAGCATGTGGACGACTTGGGGTGATACCACTGTCATTCATTGCGTATAAAATACGACGATGAACAGGTTTTAAGCCATCACGAACGTCAGGCAATGCACGAGAAACAATAACACTCATAGAATATTCCAAAAATGAAGAGCGCATTTCACTACCAAGCTCAGCTGGTTTTACTGTGCTTGCTTCAAAGTCAAATGTAGTGTTTTTCTTATCTGTCATTTATTTTCTCTCCTTTCTAGATATCCAAGAAGCGTACGTCTTTTGCGTGTGATTGAATAAATTCACGACGTGGTTCAACCAAATCACCCATCAAATCAGATACCGCACGTTCAGCTTCCGCTGCATCTTCAATTCCTACCTGTAGTAATGTACGAGTTTCAGGTTCCATAGTAGTTTCCCACAACTGCTCTGGATCCATTTCACCGAGACCTTTATAACGCTGAAATTCATACTTCTCAGGATCGTCGAGTTTAGCCATCAAGGCATCTTTAGCCTCGTCATTATATATGTACTGTAAAATCTTACCAGTTTTACTATTTTTCTTTTTTAGACCATATAAAGGAGGCTGTGCAATATAAACATAACCACGCGTGATCAAGTCTGGCATATAACGATAGAAGAACGTTAGCAACAAACAACGAATATGAGCACCGTCAACATCAGCATCTGTCATAATAATAATTCGATGATAGCGAGCATTTTCACCGTTATAATCTTCGCCAATATTTGTGCCAATAGCAGTAATTAACGAAGAAATAGTGTCGCTCGAAAGCGCCCTATGAAGACCAGCACGCTCAACATTTAAAATCTTACCACGTAATGGCAGAATAGCCTGATGTTTGCGATCTCGAGCTTGTTTTGCAGAACCACCTGCAGAATCACCCTCAACAATAAAGATTTCAGATTGAGCAGGATCTTTACTTGAGCAGTCAGCAAGCTTACCAGGCATACTAAATGAATCCAATGTATTAGTCTTGCGAGCCATCTGACGCGCTTTTCGTGCAGCTTCTCGAGCCTTTAATGCCTGAGTTGCTTTACCGATAATACGCTTAGCTGGTGTTGGATTTTCTTCAAGATATTCTGCTAAGCCCTGCATAACAGCACCCTGTACAAGGCCACGAATTTCCGGATTACCAAGCTTAGTCTTGGTTTGGCCCTCAAACTGCGGATCATGCAACTTTACAGAGACGACTGCAGACAGTCCTTCGCGTGCATCATCGCCTGACAAGTTAGGATCTTTATCCTTCAACAGATTCTTAGCACGAGCATAGTCATTAATAGTTTTAGTAAGCGCATGCTTAAAACCATCAAGATGCGTACCACCTTCATGTGTATTAATGTTATTCGCGAACGCTAAAACGTTGTTAGTAGTATAACCGGTTGTCCATTGCATTGCGACTTCAACAGTGCCCTCTGGACTTTCAGCCTCAAAATAGATTGGCTTATTTAAAGTTTCTTTGTTATTGTTTAAAAACTTAACAAAGTCAACAATACCGCCAAGATATTTAAAGGTTTCAGATTTAATATTGCCCTCAGCATCCACAACACGTTCGTCGTGTAATTCAATATGAAGACCCTTATTTAGGAAAGCCATTTCACGGAAACGAGCAGCCAAAATATTATAGTCAAAAACTAATGTTTCATTGAAAATCTCAGGATCAGGCCAAAAGGAAACCTTAGTACCGGTAGTTTTAGAGTCACCAATACGCTTCAGCTTTTCTGTGGTTTTACCACGTTCAAAAGCAATTTGATACCTACCACCGTCACGCTGAACCTCAACCTCTAAACGAGAAGATAAAGCATTAACACATGACACACCTACACCGTGGAGACCACCAGATACTTTATATCCCTCACCATCAAATTTACCACCTGCATGAAGAACAGTTAATACAACTTCAACAGTTGGAATCTTTTCTTTTGGGTGCTTACCTACAGGGATACCACGACCATTATCAATAACAGTAATAGAGTTATCCTTATGAATTGTAACAATGATTTTCGTGCAATAGCCTGCCAATGCCTCATCAACAGCATTGTCGACTACCTCATACACCAAATGGTGTAAACCACGAGAACCAGTTGATCCAATATACATACCTGGACGAAGACGAACTGCTTCAAGTCCTTCAAGGACCCTAATATCTCCCTCGTCGTAGTGATTGGGATTTTTTTCCACCACGTGCCGCTCCTTTATCCGGTTTTTTAGAGTTTTTAGTACATTTAAACCTTATTAAAGTTAACCAATTAATTCTACCATAGTAAACCTATGATGATTGCATTTTTAGAGCCGTCAGAGATACTCCATATGCCCTAGAAAGGCAGATTAGTACCTTTTTCGATTTCTATTCCCAATTTCCACTCCAAATCGTCAATCATGGCTTGCAGCAGCGCTCGGCGTATCGACTCACTTGGGATATCTGCCACCATCTCCTTGAGTTCTTTCTTTTTAATAGGAGTGAGAGATACACTCTGTGCTTTGTGCGTATAAAACGGATCAATATGTTCTTTTTTAAAGGCATACCGTTGTTTCATACGACCGTAGGAAATTTTGATATAAAAATCATCGATATGTTCATTAAATTGTTGTTGAAGTTTAAGCTTAATAAGCTCTCGACGAGCATTAAGCTCGCTAGCAAAAATACTGTCATCCACATACACCGTGAGCGTACTGAGGCTATTCTCTTTAATGATATATACAGCATTTGTATGTTCAAGAAAAATAGGGTCAACAACGTGTGCCCACATGTCTTTGACTTTTTGTGCACGCAAAGCCTTGCGTGCACATTCGTCATTGTTTACCAAATAAGATAAAGCACCATGCATGCTTTTGCTTATCGATTTCATGGTGCCCTCCTTACAGATTCACAACAGTACCGCGTTCTAATATTTCATCACTGAAAAATTCAGTATCAGTAGTCGTAATAAACGTTTGAATATCTTCGAACAACAGAGACACAAGAGACTGTCTACGTCTTATGTCGAGTTCACTCATTACATCATCCAAGAGAAGAATTGGCTTTACTTGCAAAAGCTCATTTATAATATCAACTTCAGCAACCTTCCAGGCTAACACAACAGATCGTTGTTGACCTTGGGAGCCAAACAAACTCGCATTTTTATCCTGTATGAAAAACTCAATCTTATCTGCGTGCGGACCAACAACACAACGCTGACGAATTCTCTCTTCTTCTCGACGTCTATATAAAGTATCCCTAAATAAATGCTCAGCCTCATCCAAATCATATTGAGGGTAATATGGATTGTTTAATCCGTGTTCTTTAATTATTTCTGATTCCCAGGATGGAATGTACGACATAGAGATATTCTCTCTATCTCCTGCTATTTGCTTATA
>RCNH01000299.1_pt1 | contig 22767 bp, 24 predicted proteins | sample 2041161 | NCBI WGS metagenome assembly RCNH01 (sample SAMN09708215, study PRJNA481090) | Feces metagenome, whole genome shotgun sequencing project. | biome: feces | host: Leptonychotes weddellii | place: Antarctica: Sion Island | collected 2010-03-01 | reverse complement strand
TATATAATACAAATAGGTATGTCCAGTACACAACAGCTGTAAAAAAACTACTTTCAGCCTCTTTGGGATGCTTATGATGTCTCCCTTAGGCTCTGAGATTTGCAACTTTGCTGACAGCCCCAGACCTGCGGAGTTTCTTTGTGTCCATTGGTCATTGCAACCCCCGGGGCCTTTCACAAAAGCACTGCTTTTAGGAAAGAAGTACCTCCCACATCTGCCGTGCCGAAAGGTAGCCGCCGCGGACTGTTCCAGCTGTCTGCACCTCTCTTCTCCGCGGGTGATGTAAGGGTCATCCGTGTGGATACTGCATTAGCAGCGGCATGCTTTGTGGCGTTCCCATAAATGCAAAAGATCGTCTCCCCCCTGTGGAGGTGGTTCTGTCTCCATGAAAGATTGATAACTTATACTCCAGGTAGAAATGAGATTGAATGTTAGAAGGAGGAGCAGCAATGAAGGTTGTAATTTTGGCAGGTGGCTTCGGTACACGCATTTCAGAGGAATCTTATTTGAAGCCCAAGCCCATGATTGAAATCGGCGGCAAACCGATTCTTTGGCATATTATGAAGGAGTACTCCCATTACGGACATAACGAATTTGTGATCTGTGCGGGGTATAAGCAGCAGGTTATCAAAGAGTGGTTTGCGGATTATTTTTTACATAACAGTGATGTCACCTTTGATTTCACCCACGGACAGAATGACATGATTATCCATGAGCAAAAATGCGAACCCTGGAAGGTCTCCGTGATCGACACCGGACTAAACACCATGACCGGCGGACGAATCAAGCGGATTGAGCCCTATGTGAAGGGCGAGACGTTTTTGATGACCTATGGTGACGGCGTATCTGACGTGAATATTTCTGATCTGATCGCTTTTCATAAGAAGAGCGGCAAAACCGCAACTATTACCTCGGTAAAGTTTGAGCAGCTAAAAGGCGTGTTGGATATCTCCGAGGATAATCTGATTCGAGCCTTCCGGGAGAAGAGTGATCTGGATGCAGCCCGCATTAACGGCGGCTACATGGTTCTTGAGCCGGAGATTTTTAACTATCTAAAAGATGACACTACAGTATTCGAAAAAGATCCGATGATCCGATTGGCAGAGGAAGGGCAGTTGGCCGCCTTCAAGCACGACGGATTCTGGCAGTGTATGGATACAAAGCGCGAGATGGAAAAACTGGAGGAGCTTCTCCGAACCCACAGTGCGCCTTGGGAAGTGTGGGATAACTGATGGAATTTAATTTGGATTTTTACAGAGGCAAGAAGGTTCTTGTCACAGGCCATACCGGATTTAAAGGATCCTGGCTGTGTAAAATGCTGGCTGGTGCCGGTGCGGAGGTAACAGGCTATTCCCTAACCCCCCCTACAGAACCGTCTCTTTTTGAAATTGCGGGAATTTCTCGGGATATCCATTCTGTCATCGGTGATATCCGGGATCGCAGCAGTCTTCATACGGTCTTCCAGGAGACGCAGCCTGAGATCGTATTCCACCTTGCCGCCCAGCCCATTGTGCGGGATAGCTATAAAGATCCCGTATATACCTACGAGACCAACGTGATGGGAACCGTGAATATTCTCGAGTGCGTGCGCTCCCACTCCTGTGTCAGATCTTTTTTGAATGTAACCACCGATAAGGTGTATTTAAATAAGGAATGGGCCTGGGGATACCGGGAAAACGAGGAGTTGGACGGCTTTGACCCCTATTCCAACTCCAAGTCCTGTTCGGAGCTGGTGACACATGCCTACAAAAACAGTTTCTTCGGAGACGGTGCCGTTGCGATTTCCACCGCAAGGGCTGGCAATGTCATCGGCGGCGGCGATTTTGCCAACGACCGCATCATTCCGGATTGCATCCGTGCAGCCTGCAGACATGAGGATATTATTGTCCGCAACCCCTTCTCTACCAGACCCTATCAGCACGTACTAGAGCCGCTTTACGCCTACATGATGATAGCTGCCAAGCAGTACGAAGACGGAAGCTATGCCGGCTACTATAATGTGGGTCCGGACGACCGGGACTGCTTCCAAACCGGTGCACTGGTTGATTTGTTTGTAGCCCACTGGGGAGAGGGACTGAAATGGGTAGACCGCTATGACGGCGGCCCTCATGAGGCCAATTTTCTGAAGTTGGACTGCTCAAAGCTGAAAAACACCTTTGGCTGGAGCCCCCGCTGGAATTTGGATCAGGCGATTGAAAAAGTCACCCAGTGGACCAAATGCTGGATTTCCGGCGGAGATGTGCGGCAGTGTATGGATCGGCAAATTGAGGAGTTTCTGAAGCAACGGCAGTAAGGAGAATTGATGTGTCTTTTACATTTCACAAAACAGAACTGGACGGACTCATTATAATTGAGCCTCATATGTTTCCGGACAACCGCGGCCTTTATAAGAAGGTCTACGAGAAAAATATCTACGCTGAAAACGGAATCACCTGTACCTTCACAGAGACCAGTGACTTATACTCCTGTAAAGGTGCCCTCAGAGGGCTTCACTATCAGACCGAAGACTCCCAGGCAAAGCTCATCCATGTGGTTTCCGGTATTCTGTTCGATGTGGCTCTTGATCTGCGGGAGGGGTCCAAAACCTTCGGGCAATACCACACAGAGCTGCTGCGGGCAGAGGAGCATAAAGTTGTCTTTATCCCTGAGGGCTTTGCCCATGGCTTTATCGCTCTGACTGATGATACCATATTCTCCTATCAATGCTCCGGTTCCTATGTTCCGGAGGCCTGTGGCGGCATTCGCTGGGATGACCCTCAGCTGATGATTCCATGGCCCTTGAAAGAATACGGCATTGATCGAGTGATTGCGACTCAGAAAGACCGTACTTGGCCCACCCTGTCGGAATATGTTGCTATGCTTCAAAAACCAGAGGGTGATGTATGAAAAAAGTGATTGTTACCGGAGCTACCGGCTTTATTGGTAAGTTTCTTGTGCGGGAACTGATAAGCCAGAACGTGGAGGTCATTGCCCTGCTGCGCCCCAGCTCCCGGAATCGTACTGCCCTGGAGGGGCTGCCTCTGCGGATCGTAGAGTGTGAAATCAAGGACTTGGGCGGCATCGCCGCTCAAATTTCCGACCGGGATATCGACGCTGTATTCCATATTGCCTGGCAGGGTGTATCCGATCAGGATGCCCGAAATCAAGCGGTTCAGCTTATGAATCTGCAGGCAACACTGGATCTGCTGGATGCCATGCACGAGATGAGGATCGGCACTTTCGTGGGCTGTGGCAGTATGCACGAGGCCGAGGCTCTGGTGGAAATGGCGCAGGACAAAGTGGTCAGCAACTTGGGATTTATGTATAAATCCGCCAAAACCGCCGCCCACTGGATGGGAAAAGCCAAGGCTGGCAGTTACGGGATTCGTTTCTTCTGGCCGCTCATTAACACATACGGTGAAGAAGAGCGCTCTGCCAGACTGGTCAATACCATTATTCGAAAAATTTTTGCAGGTCAGTCACCGGCCCTGTCCGCAGGCACTCAGTATTATGACTTTGTACACGTGAGCGACGTAGCTCATGCGATGTATCTGATTGCGGAAAAGGGCGTGGACGGCACCAATTATATGATAGGCTCTGGCGATGCCAAGCCTTTGAAGGAATTTCTGCAGGTAGTGGGCGATGTTGCGAATCGTCTGAACCACAATTCCTCAATTCCTCTGGGTTTTGGTGAAATCACCAGCAATGTCATCTCCCTGCCCCGTGAAACATTTGATGTTTCGAATTTGAAAAGAGATACAGGTTTCGTTCCTGTGGTTTCCTTCGAGGAGGGAATCGTCCGCACTGCGGAATGGATTAAGTCCAATCAATGAGAAAAAGGGAAGATAGGTATGGAAAGAGAAGAGACGATACAGCTTAAAACAGTCAAGGTGCTGAGTGCCAATGTGCTGGACTCCACTTTGGAAGAAATGGTGATGATCGCCGACGACTCCATTACGCACCATTATCAGCGGTTTGGAACGGGAATCAATTTGAACCAGTTGTATTTGATGCGCACAAACAAAGAATTTGCTGATGCGATTTCCCAGGCAGTGCTTTTACCCCCGGACGGCACGCCCCTTATGTGGATTTCCCGCTGGATGGGAGAGCCGCTCAAAGGAAAAGTTGTAGGTCCCGATTATTCGGAAGCCCTATGTGAGCTGGCTGCGAAAAAGAACTATAAGGTTTTCATTCTGGGTGGAAAAGTGGGTTCTGCTCAGATTGCCATTGACAATCTCCGTAAGAAATACGGTTTTTTTGAAGCAGACTACTACTGTCCTCCCTTCGGCTTTGAGAAGGATCCCGCAGAAGTTAGAAAAATCGTCTCTCTTCTCAAAAACAGCAAAGCTGATATTCTTCTAATGGCATTGAGCGCTCCAAAGCAGGAAATTTTTGTAGAGAAGTATCGCCGCGAATTTGGGATCCCGGTTATCTTCGGAGCAGGAATCGCTGTTGACTATTTTGCCGGCAGAATCAAGCAGGCACCTATCTGGGTCAATTCCAGTGGTATGGAGTGGCTGTACCGCATGGTGCAGGAGCCAAAAAGATTATTCAAACGCTATATCATTCATGATCTGCCGGTACTGTTCCATATGTATTTTTGGGCAAAAGATTATAAAAAGAATCGAAAGAAAACGAGGGTTAGTTGAAGTGAATGTTGTTTTTTCTTCAAGTGAACTGTACGCAAAGTGTACCGGCGTAGCTATGTATTCCCTGCTGAAAAATAATACACAGTTAGCTGAATTGAACATTTATGTCCTGACCACAGACATGACCAAGTCTAGTCAGGATCGTCTGTTAAAAATGGGCAAAGAATTTAACCGGGAAGTCACGGTGATTGAAGCAGCCGAGGCCCTGGAAAATGCCCAGAAGGATCTGGGCCTTTTGGATTTCAAAGGCGGCCTTAATACTTATGCCCGAGCTCTGGCCAACAAATTCATGCCTCAGAGCGTTACAAAGGCTCTTTTTATCGACTCTGATCTGATGATTACCGGTAGCCTTCAGGACCTGGAGGAGCTGGATTTTCAGGACAATATTGTCGCCGGCGTCTACGAGATTGCTGTCATGATCAAAAATCTATGCTATGAGGATCTGGAGCTTCTGAACCAGTGCCCTCACTATATAAACTACGGTGTTGCCTATATCAACCTGGAAAACTGGAGAAAATTCGATGCGGATAAGAGGATTCGGGATTGCATTACAGCCGCCAAGGGTCCTTTCCGAATTGCAGAGCAGAGTATTCTGAACCTGGTGTTCAAGGATCAGACCATCATTCTCCCTGTGAAGTATAACTTTATGACCGCTCTGCACGGCCTCCCCTATGAGACCATTTGTAAATGGTATCAGCGTAAACGGGTATTTGCAAAGGAAGAATACGAAGAGGCTGTCCGTTCTCCGGTTGTTGTTCACTTTATTGGGGATTACTTCAATCGCCCCTGGTATGAAAATAACATTTGCCGCTATCGGGATCAGTATATGGTGTATTATAAGGGATCTCCCTGGGGCAGCGAACCCCTGGATCCTAAGCCTGATAATTTTTCCGGAGTGTTCAAGTTCTACTACTCTGTCTTGATTTTCTTAAGAAAGCATCACTATGATACGCTTTATTTCAAGATCCGCTATATCTGGATCCAGAAGCTGCGTGAGCGTATTCCCGATATGGATCGTAAAATCAAGCGAAAAAAATAAGGTGTTAAGATGATATACGAGATAAACAAGAAAGAATCGGCACGGATCACATACATGCGGGCAATCTGCGTACTGATGGTAATCGTCGTCCATCAGTATGCCGGTAATACCGATGTTGCCAATGCCACCGGATCCCTTCCCAGTGGACAGGTGCTTTCCGGTCTGCAGTACATTATCAGCCGTATCATTACCTTTTGTGCTGTCCCCCTGTTTTTCCTAATGTCTTCGGTGCTGCTGTATGCCAAGCCGTTCACCTGGGCCGGGAACATGAAGAAAAAGCTCCGCAGCCTGGTTCTTCCCTATTTTCTGTGGATCAGTCTTTATCTTCTGCTTTATTTTTTGGGGCAGACCATTCCCTTTACCCGTCAGTATTTTATGAACGCGGATCGTATGGTCCAAAACATGGATTTTCTGGACTTTGTAGGCGCCTACCTGGGATATATCCGGGGTGGTCTGTTTGTAAATGCCATGTGGTTTTTAAGGGATCTGATTATCCTCAATATGCTTGCGCCTGCCATTAAATGGGTCGTGGACAAGGTCCCGGGGATTACACTGTGCGCATTGGTGCTGCTTTGGAACCTGGGTGGAAGTCCTGTAAGCTTTATCTTGAATTCTCAGAGTATTGTGTTTTTTACACTGGGATACTATGTTGTAAAGTACAATGTGAGAATGAGCGCAGCAGACCGCATGCCCTGGACAAGTCTAGTGATTGTTTATCTGGCATCGATTGCCCTGGAATTCGTCTTTTATCTGGGAGAAAACCCTTTGCGCATTGCAGCGCACAGCTTTTCCTCCATCGCAGGTATCCTGCTGGTTGTGAAACTGTCCGGCACGGTCAAAAGCGGCAAAGTGATTGCACTGCTGAAAACAATTGCCAAATACAGCTTCTTTGTGTATGTCTCCCATGATTTTGTCCAGACAATCTTAAAAAAGCTCCTAGACAAACTGCTGACCCCCACCGATGCGGTCCAGTGTGTAACCTATATTCTGATCCCTGTATTGACGGTATTGTTCTGCATCTGCGTTGGTGCAATAATCAATAAGCTCCTGCCTCCCCTCTATCGTTTTTTGACCGGAGCACGTATAAAAAAACAGGCATAAAAATAGATCTTGAGATTAAACAGAAAGGTGATATCCTAACTATGAACAATATAATGGTTACCGGCGGCGCCGGATTTATCGGTGCATATCTCTGCGAGGCTCTTCTGAACGAGGGCAAGACCGTCATCTGTGTGGACAACCTCCAGAGAGGAAATGAGAACAACATCAAGGATTTTCTGAAAAATCCCAACTTTTTCTTTATCCGGCAGGATGTGTCCGATCAGAAGGCTGTTGAGAAGATCCTTGTGGATTACAAAATTGATTTTGTCTACCACATGGCTGCAAACACCGATCTCTGGGAGAGTATGAATAACCCGGAAATTGAACACCTCAACACCTTCCTTACCACCAAGGCTCTGGTCAACGCCATGAAGGCCACCGGTGTTAAGAACATGTTCTTTGCCTCTACCTCTGCGATCTACGGTGAGCAGACCGGGGAAGGTTTCCGAGAAGACGATCAACTCTACCCTATTTCCTACTATGGTGCTGCTAAAATGGCCGGCGAAGCATACATTTATGCCTTTGCACACATGAATGATTTCAATGTTCTCATTTTCAGATTTTCCAATATCATTGGCGGAAAAATGACCCACGGTGTAATCAGAGATTTTATTCTGCGTCTGAATCAGCAGCCAGATCACCTGGATGTAAGAGGCGATGGCTATCAAACCAAACCCTATTGTCACGTAACGGAGCTGATCCGTGCCATTATGCTGCTGAGCAACAAGACCAAGGGCATTGAGATTTACAACGTGGGCGCCACCACCTGCACCACCGTTAGATACATCGCAGATTCTGTCGTGCGTGAAATGGGTCTGTCTGGAATTCCCATCCACTACGAGAACCAGTCCATCGGCTGGAAAGGCGATGTTGCCCATTATGAGTACAATGTAGATAAAATCAAAGCCCTCGGATGGACAACCGAGATGAACTCCAACGAAACCGTTGACCGCACTGTTCGTGAATTGGTATCTGAACTGAAGGACATTCAGACCAACTGAGGATCCAGAACTTTTTGCTCGAACTCCTGCGCCTCTCTGCGCCGGGGTTCGAGCATGTAGTTGTATTATCGGGATTTCTCAAGTATCCGTATATATAGGAGAGAGAATATGGTATCGGTAATTGTTCCAGTTTATAATGTTGCCCCCTATCTGAAGCGATGTGTAGACAGCCTGCAAAACCAGACCTACAGGGATCTGGAAATCATTCTGGTGGATGACGGTTCCACAGATAACAGCGGTCAGCTGTGTGATGAATTTGCCTCCACAGATAACAGGATTCGTGTAATCCACAAGGAAAATGGTGGTTTATCCGATGCACGCAATGCAGGGATAAAGGTTGCCGAAGGAGAGTATATCGGTTTTCTGGACAGTGATGACTGGGTGGATACCCATATGTACGAAGACATGATACGTGCGGCCCTGCAGTACCAAGCTCCGCTGGTCATCACAGGTATGAGCCGTATCTATGAAAACGGCTACCGGAATAATCAATTCATTTTGGAGCATGAGGTCGTTTTGTCCGGAGATGCAATTGTCAGTCAGTACCTAAAGCAGGGAATGTTCTCCACCTCCGTCTGTGACAAACTGTTCCGCAGAGATCTTCTGGAGCACAGGTGTTTCCCTGTCGGCAAGCTCTACGAGGATGCTCCGGTATTATTTGATGTGCTGTGCAGCATCCATAAGGCCGTTGTGCTGGGCAAACCCCACTATTGCTATTTTCAAAGAGCAGACAGCATCTGTGGGCAGAAGTTTTCAGACAAGAAAATGGACCATCTTTACTTTTCTCAGGACATACGGAACAGAGTAAAGAAGGATTTCCCTCAGCTGCAGACCGAGGCGGATATTTTCTGGTGCTGCAAGGTATGTGAACTGCTCTATTCCATGCTGGAAAGCGATAACGCTTCAGATTTTCCGGATGAGAAAATCCTTCTATACAGCCAGCTTCGCCAGGTGCCCCTAAAAACCTGTCTGGATCATTCCATTCCCAGAATCATGCGGGTAAAAATCACATTGGCCCGGATGCATCTGGCAAATACCTACAATTTTTTGAAAAAGAGTCTCGTAATCAAAGGGAAATGACAAACCGGTTTCTTCCGGGTAAGAGAGTATGAACTATATGCAGAACAAACATCATAACAATCTGACAATATCCTACGGATGGTTTTTCACGGTAGGAATTATATTCCTGCAGTCTATCAGCCTGTTCATTCTGAAATATGACGATTCCTATGGACAGACGATGGTCTATAAGCTGCTGTATTTTTTAAACTACATTGGTGCGTTTATCTTTGCATTCCTCAGCTTCACGAATGTGGGACCGGATCTGTCTGTAAAATCCCATCGACGCAGCTTCTGCTGGTCTTATCTGAAATATGAGATGGCGTTTTGGGTTCTGATCCTGCTGTTTCTGCCCCTCCACCTGTATCTGAACGGTACGGTATTGAAGTACGGCAGCAGCTATTTCACCCGGCTGGCCTCTCTCTATATCAACCGTTTGTCCATTATTCTGACCGCCTACGGTCTGTATGTGCTGTGCGGAAACAAGATCATCGGCTACGTAACGTCCCTGTTTTCCGTGATGTACATTCTTTGGATCCTGTTTGGATGCCTGCTGTACGGGCCTGTCGATATCATGAAGACATTTCTGGCCGGATTCGGCATCGGCCGCGGCGGACTCTCCACCCTGTTCCTGGAAGTCCACGAGATCACCTTCGTGTTGGGCCTGTACATTATTTATTATCTCTTCGCCGGAAAGCGCTACGGAGAAAAGAAAGGCGTATTCATCCTGGCATGTATAGCGTTTATCATGGGTGGCAAGCGGATCGGTGTTGCCGGCCTTCTGTTCGCACTTTTCCTGCATTTTCTGCTCCATAAGCTCAAGAAAAAGCAGGCGATCGTATACGCTTGGGGTATCTGTGTTATCCTGTGCACCCTTTTCTATATCTACAGCATTTATGACTGGAGCCTGTTCGGTTTCTTCGCCAAGGTGGGAATCCATCCCATGGGCAGAGACCTGCTGTACCGGTATTTCCGGATGCACACGGACTTCTCTCTTGGCTTTACCGGCCTGGGCTTCGGTGCTGTTTCCACCATCTTTCAGTTTTTGACTCCTGTGGATATCGGCCATCTGGCAGGTATGATCGTGGACCTTCACAGCGATATCTTTAAAAACTATATCGAGCTTGGCATGCTGGGAAATCTGTGCTGGCTGATCTTCCAGTTCCTGTTCATCCCCAAAAAGCTCAAGCAGATCTACGGTGAGAGAACCCAGTTCTTCTACTGCATCCTCATGACCTATGCCTACATCACATATCTGACCGATAACACCCAGAGTTATTACCTTTTCCAGAGCATGCTTCTGTGTATGGTCATCTGCATCGGCGCTCATGAGCGGAGTATAAAGCGGCGGTAATTCCTCCGCAAAAACAATATTGGAAGGAATTTCATGAAGAATAAGTTTAAATATCTGTTTAAAAACACCGGTCTGCTTTTTATCGGTACCTTCTCTTCAAAAGTGCTGGTTTTTTTGCTGGTACCCCTGTATACCAGTGTTCTCACCACAGCAGAATATGGCAGCTACGACATCGTTTACACGACCATTCAGCTATTGGTTCCGATTCTCTGTCTGAATGTAATTGAAGCGACGATCTGCTTTACCCTCGAGGCCTCACCACTGGAGAAGAAGCAGATTTTCACGATCTCTGTGAAATATGTGACTGCCGCCTGCCTGGTGTTCATTTGCGGTGTCATCTTGTGTGCCCAGTTCCCGATTTTCCAGCATCTGCGAGACTACAGCGTAGAGTGCTGCCTGTTTTTCATCTCCTTCATATTCAATCAGTTTACGGTCCAGTACGTAAGAGGTCTGGATGATGTGAAGGGGATCTCTATTTCGGGTATCCTTGGCACTGCAACTATGATATTTTTTAATATTCTGTTCTTGCTGTATTTTAAGCTGGGTCTCAGAGGTTATTACTATGCCAATATTCTGTCATTTGTGGTCCAAACGCTGTATCTGGCAGTTCACAATCGGCTCGATCAGTATTTTCTGCATGTGTACAAAAGAAACGCGGAAGAAAAACTGCTTAAAAAGCGGCTCCTGGCCTATTCCATACCGCTGGAGTTTAATACACTCAGCTGGTATGTAAACAGTGTATCGGATCGTTACACCGTTACCTATTTTCAAGGTGTGGAGGTCAACGGAATTTATTCGGTTGCCTATAAGATCCCGGCAATCTTAAACGCAATCCAAACTGTGTTTATTCAAGCGTGGCAATTATCAGCCATTAAGGAGTATAAAAAAGATCAGCGGGAAGCCTTTTTCCGCCAAATATATAAGGGCAGTCAAGCAATCATGATTATTCTGTGCTCCAGCCTTATCTTGGGCACCAAGATTCTTGCTCATATTCTGTTTGCGGCAGATTTCTATGAGGCATGGAGGTTTGTGCCTGTCTTACTGCTGTATATTGTTTTTAACACCATGTCAGGTGTTATCGGCGGCGTTTTTGCAGCAGTCAAAGATGTAAAGGCCTTTGCCACTTCTGCCATCGTAGGAGCGACCGTTAATATTATTCTCAATATCGTTTTGGTCAAATATTTCGGTGCACAGGGTGCCGCAGTGGCTACCGTCATTTCCAGTGTTGTAATTTGGATGATGCGAAGCATCTATGCCAAAAAATATGTGGACTTCAAAAATAATTCCATTTTCTATTATCTCGAATATCTGATTCTTGGTATTCAGATCTACGTGATGATCATGGTCGAACAACTTGTAACGCTGTACGCACTTCAGATCCTTTGCTTGGGCACCCTGCTGGTGCTGAATTATCTGGAACTGAGGAAGCTGCGCCATAAGGAGTAATCTGAAATGAATCTTTACAGGACAAAAATGCACATCAAGCGGATCCCGCTGGTTAACCGGCTGGTAGAGCTTAAAAAGAAGAAATCAGACCGCCTCAAAGGTATTGCCCTGCGCACCAACGGTCTGCGGTATATCAGTGAATTGGAAATCATTCTGAAGAATTCCAGATTTCAGTTTTTTGCTGATTATGGTACTCTTTTGGGGGCTATCCGGGATCACGATTTTATCGCATGGGACAACGATTTGGATTACGGTCTACTGATAAACAATAACGAGGACTGGGAGGAATTCCGGCAGATCATGGAGCGCAACGGTTTTTCCCGGATTCGCCAGTTCTCCAATAACGGCCTAATTACTGAGCAGACCTACAGGAAAGGCGATCTGACAATCGATTTCTTTGCCCATATCAAATGCCCGACATACGATATTGTTTACACATATTTCCGTAAGGATAAGTATATCTACAGTTCTTTCGACGAATTTCATATTATGGAGGGTCGATACGCTCCCATTTGTGCGACCCGTGAGCAGCCCTTCCAGTCTATCATGATATCTGTGCCGGAGAATGCGGAAGCTTATCTGGCCAGTGTATACACCGATGACTGGCGAACTCCCAACCCTAACTGGTCAGAGTTCATCGATTTCAACCGTTATTATCCGGAGGATCATTTTGCTAAGGGAGAGTTTTTTGACGGGAACTACTGATTTCTCGCCGATTTCTGTTCATGCGGTACTGGAAGTCCTCCCTGCCCTTATGTGTCGATTCCGTCTGCTCCCTGTGCGGTACCTACATGTTTACTGCCCACAGCAGACAGATGCCAGTCCCCTCTATCGCTGCCGAGACAAGGAACGTCTCGATCCTCGAAAAAGGAGTTTTGTATAGATGCAGATATTGACCTCTTTATTTCTTGCCCAGTCCTATCGAGATACCTGGGATGATTATGTCCGTTCACTGATGCCGGATGTTGTGTCCGGGTGGGATTATATTATTCTCACTGCGTCCAACGAGAACCAGGCAGAGGGCTATCGCAGACAAATTGAAGACCGGGGGGGCAGTCTGCCTGTAGGAACCCATTTTGCAGTGATTCCCGACGAGGGCGGCATGCGTGTCGGCTCCGGCGGCGCAACCCTGTCTGCTCTTAGGTACATCTATAATCGTGAGCAGCAGCTTACCGGAAAGGGGCATTTTGACCATTTGCGGATACTGGTCATTCACTCTGGGGGTGACAGTAAGCGAGTTCCTACATATTCTGCTCTGGGCAAGTTGTTCAGCCCTGTTCCCCACAAGCTACCGGACGGCAGGTCCTCTACCCTTTTTGATGAATTGCTGATTTCCATGTCCTCTGTAGCCTCCCGGATTCGTGACGGGATGGTACTGTTGTCCGGTGACGTTCTACTGCTGTTTAACCCTCTTCTCATTGATTTTCCCGGAACCGGCGCAGCCTCGGTTTCCTTCAAGGAAAATGTCCAGACTGGAAAGAACCACGGCGTTTTTCTAAGCGGAGAAGACGGGAATGTTCGGAAATTTCTCCATAAGCAGTCTGTTGAAAAGCTCAATGCAATGGGTGCTGTAAACGAGAACAACTGCGTAGATATTGACACGGGCGCAGTGATATTTGCCCCGGACATGCTGACTTCTCTGTACTCCCTCATCGATACCGAGGAAAAGTACCACAGCATGGTTAATGATACCGTGCGCCTGTCCCTTTACGGGGACTTTCTCTATCCTCTGGCGCAAGATGCTACACTGGAGGAGTTCTATCTGGAAACTCCTGAGGGCAGTTTCTGCCCCGAACTGAAAGCCGCCAGAACACTGCTCTGGAAATGTCTGCATACCTACCGTATGAAGCTTCTGCGGCTGGCTCCCGCCAAGTTCATTCACTTCGGCACCACACACGAGATTCTGAGACTCATGACCGGAGGGGTGGAGGACTACGAGGCGCTCTCCTGGAGCCGCAAGGTCAGCAGTAGCATTTCCGGTGACACCGCCGGCTATAACAGCGTTCTGTCTTCGGAGGCAAAGATTGGCGATAACTGCTACCTGGAAGTGTCTTATGTCCACAGCAGGGCTACGATTGGAACCAATGTAGTACTGTCCTATGTAGATATTCACGATGAAACTGTACCTGACAATGTGGTACTGCACGGTCTCAAGCAGAAAAACGGGAAGTTTGTCTGCCGGATCTACGGCATTGAGGATAATCCGAAACTGGGCGCATTTCTGGGGCAGCCTCTGGAAGAAATAGCCGAAAAACTGGGAATCGCCCCATCAGAGCTTTGGGATTCCTCTGACCATACCTTCTGGCGTGCCAATCTGTACCCTGAGTGTGATACCATTGAACAGGCTGTCAAAGCAGCGCTTAATGTGTACGACCTAGTCCATGGCTGCGGCGATCTAAGCCAGTGGCGTAAAGAGTGCAGAAAATCACTCTATTCCGGCTTTAATGATGCAGATCCTCAGACCATTATTGACTGGAACCGCCGTATGCGGGAACTGGTGCAGATGGATGAGATTGCCAACGAAATTCGCATGGGAACACCGGCCAGAGAATTACCCCCTATGAAGCCTCTGACCAAAATTCAGCGGGAATGGCTCAGTAAGCACCTCAATACTACCAGCTTTTCGGAAAAAATGCGTCTGCAGTACTATATCGGAGCTTCCCTGGGCAGCGGAGATGGTGCCCCCTATATTCGAGACTGTTTCAGAACCATCTCTGACTTCATCCAGAAGGATGCTGTGAATACGTTAAAATTTAATGACAATTGTCGCATTGTCATGGATCATCATATTGTCCGCCTGCCTCTGCGGGTGAACTGGGGCGGCGGTTGGAGCGATACCCCTCCCATCTGCTGCGAGATTGGGGGAACCGTGCTTAATGCCGCCATCAGCCTCAATGGAGAACTCCCGGTAGAAGTGACACTTGAAAAGATCCCGGAGAAGAAAATCGTATTTGACAGCCGGGACATGGATGTACACGGCGAATTTACCACCATCGAACCTCTGCAGGCTACGGGAGATCCCTACGATCCCTTCGCCCTGCAAAAGGCTTGTCTGCTGGCGTGCGGCATCATCCCCTTCCAAGGCGGTGACCTGCAGCAGATCCTAGCCCGTCTCGGAGGCGGTTTTGAAATCCACTCTGAGGTCAGAAACGTCCCCAAAGGCAGCGGTCTAGGCACTTCCTCCATTCTCTCCGCTGCCTGTGTGAAGGCTGTGCTGGACTTTATGGGCATTCCCCATACCAACGAAGACCTCTATGCGCACACACTGGTCATGGAGCAGATCATGTCCACCGGAGGCGGCTGGCAGGATCAGGTAGGAGGTGTTACCGGCGGTATCAAATATATCACCAGTCGCCCTGGGATCCATCAGCAGCTCAAGGTAGAGCAGGTCTGTCTGAGCCAGGAAACCAGACAGGAGCTTGCTGAGCGATTCTGCCTCATCTATACCGGCCAGCGTAGACTGGCCCGGAATTTGCTGCGGGATGTGGTCGGTCGCTATATCGGCAGTGAACCGGACAGCATTTTTGCACTGAACGAGATTCAAAGGGTTGCTGCACTGATGCGTTTTGAGCTGGAGCGCGGCAATGTGGATGAGTTTGCCCGACTGATGGAATATCACTGGAAGCTCTCTAAAAAAGTTGATATGGGCAGCACTAACACCTTGATTGAGCAGATTTTTGCAGCCATTGATTCCTTCATCGCAGGGCGTATGGTCTGCGGAGCCGGCGGTGGTGGCTTCCTGCAGGTGATCCTTAAAAAGGGTGTCACAAAAGCGGAAATCCACCAATGCTTAAAGGCCGTGTTCCAGGACAATCCTGTGGATGTGTGGCAGTGTGATTTTGTGTAACCTGCCTGCATTGGGGGTACTTTGCTCAGATGTAGCACATACCTCGTTTTATTGACAGCACATCCAATGTCCCCCTGCATCCTCCTAAACTGCCCCTCTTCTGTTAGACAGTATGATATACTATCTAACAGAAGAGGGCTTTGTTATGTCCAACGGAACACCGAACAAAAGATACACACCAGAGTTTAAGAAACTTGTGGTCGAAACAATGCGTGGTGAGAGACTTCAGGTTCTGGAAGTAATAAGACGATTTGAAATCAATGACCACAAAATTATAGAACACTGGGAGCGGATCTATTTCGAGGACAGGCCCAGAAGATTTTTCTATCGACCGCCGTAGGCGTGGTAGTAAAGGCCGTCCCCGCAAGCTGCCCAAGGAGACCGAAGAGAATCTTCTTGCTGAGGTGCAGCGGCTATGAGCGGAGAATGCCTATTTAAAATTGCTGCAGACCTTGGTTTTGGAAGACGAGCAAAAGCAGCCCAAAAAATAATTGTCGTACAAAAACTGAGGTCTGACTTCAAATTGAATCTGCTGCTGGATATCGCCCAGCCGCCCAGAGCAACCTTCTACTACCATTTAAATGGAATGAATAGCAAGGATAAGTACAAGGTGGCAAAAGCAGAAATTGAAGTTAATTACCATGAAAATAAAGGTAGATATGGATATAGGCGGATCACCTCGGAACTAAATAACCGAAATCTTCACCTAAATCATAAAACAGTACAAAGACTTATGAACGGATTTGGCTTAGTTTGCCTTGTACGGATGAAGAAGTACCATTCTTACAGAGGAGAAGTGGGCAAGATAGCTCCTAATCTTCTGAAAAGAGATTTTTATACCGAGAAGCCAAACCAGAAATGGGTTACCGATGTGACAGAGCTTCACCTCTTCGGACAGAAGCTGTATTTATCTCCCAGACGGTACAGGTCTGATCCTGCACCCTAACCAGGGGTTAGCAGTACCCATATAAAGTCTACAAGAAGATGTTAACGAACAAAGAAATCAAGCAGAGTATGAGCCGGAAAGGCAACTGCCTAGACAATGCTGTAATTGAGAATTTCTTTGGATTACTTAAAACAGAGCTTCTGTACTTACAGGAGTTTTGCTCCATGGAACAATTCAAACAAGAGCTAGTTGAATATCTGGACCACTATAACAACAGACGGATCAAGGCAAAATTAAAGGGTCTGCCACCCGCATTACACAGACGGCAAGCCTTTCAGTAGCTTGAACAGTATTCACTTTAAAATATCGTCTAACTTTTGGGGTCACTTCACTTCCTCGGTAGACGAAAAATTCTTTTGCTATGCTCTGAAAAACTGACTGTCAACAGAAGGCGGGATGCTGTTCGGGTGTTTATCCGGAGAACAATCGTCAAAAGAGATTACATTTTCCAACCAGGTATCCTGTTCCGCTTGAAGCTGCTAGGAAAAACATGAGAGAGATTTTTGCTCAATCCGTGCGGTAAGTTCATAGTCGGACTCTGTCTGGGAGGTAAATTTTCTCAGAAGTTTTGGGCCCAAATGCGTTGCGGCAAGATCGGTTATGGCTCCGAAAAGCAGGATCAGACAGGCTGCAAGAGGGAGCCAACGAAGTTTCCGTTTATGCTGCATAGCATCGTTGTCCAGTATCTCGTTCTGTGCTTCAGCAATGAAGATTTCCTGTACATTGGTAGTTCCATGGTACAGCTTTTCCGTTTGCTTTTTTCATACCCAGTACCCTTCCTTTGCAAGGTGACATTTCAAATCATTCCATAGCTCATACATGTTCTTTGCGATTTTCCGTTCTTTTTCTGGTCGAATATGATAGAAAAGCGGGCCGGGTTCTGAGGATACGCTCAGAATCCGGCCCGCTCAGCCTATGGGGGATTATTTATTTGATTGGCGCATCCGGCCTAAGCTGTGGGCTGCCCAGTCAGACAGCGGGGAAATTATGCCCCCGGCTCCCACTCCTCGACGATCAGATTGTCCTTCTGCATCTTTTTAACCTCTTCATAATTGCTCTCAATTAGTCTGCTCATAACCTCGTCGCAGGATAGATCCTTCTTGTCTGTCAAAACAAAAATGCGGCCTCCCTGGCTGGTCCCCAGATCGACTCTGTGCTGGGAGATCCTGTCTTTGTACTTCCAGGTTCCATCGCTCATCTGGCAGTAGGTCTTGGGCTCCCCCTCCTGCACCATGTAGGTTTTTTCGTATTCCTTCACCACGCTGGCCTCCTTCTCCTTGCAGCCGGCCAGCATAAGGGGGCATACCGTCAGCACCAGGAGCATCTATGCCCCGATTCGCTTCATAACATCGTCTCCTTTCCGTCCGAAACCTACAGTCCTCCGGCAGCCTTCGGCACTTATATTCTGGAATGATTCAAAATTTACTGATTGCGCTTCCAGTATTCAATTGTTACTCTGCTTCCGAAATAAGGATTGTCCCGAAGCCCATGCTGGAACAGGGCACAACCGCCCCATTGGGAGGTCACAGTGTTCTGTCCCGTGGCGATCCCGGAGTGGATATACTTTCCTCCTCTTTTATAGGTGACAATATCACCTACCTGGCCCGTGCTGCGGTCATAACCCTTGTCCGCAATATATGTGCCAGGATCATCCAGTAGGGATTGAAACTACGGGTACTATGCCACGCATATGCGTGACAGGATATGCATAAGGTGTCGTCATGAAATCCTTAGTTGTTCCATTCTCCCGCATTTGAGCCAATCAGAAGAACCGTAGCGAGAACGCCACACATAACCAGCATCCGTGCAAAATTGGAAGTTGATTGCATGTTTCTCATGCGGTGCATAATGCAGATTATTATTTATCATGTAGAAAAACAAGAACTACTCGATAGAATCTGAATTCCCACAAATAACCATACCATATGGTATCACTATTTTTCCTGTTATTATGCACAATTATTATCTTGTCATCAAGTTTTTTTAGACATTTCACCGCCACACGAAGCCGAATCATAACCATCGGCCGTACGGATGGTTTTCTCTATACAAAAAATCCCAGAGTCATTACGGCTCTAGGACTTTCCGTTGGATATCCTTTTTGGGTAGCCATCCGTGGTGGAGACTACGGGACTCGATTTGATGAAAGAGTGCCCATCATCCAGGCGATGGGCAGCGTGAGTCCACCGGACTTGCGCATTTAGATGGGTTCGAGTCCCGCTCCAAGCATAAAAAAAGACCACCCGGATGGGTGATCTTTTTTATGGTGGAGACTACGGGACTCGAACCTGTGACCTCATGCGTGTGAAGCATGCGCTCTAACCAGCTGAGCTAAGCCTCCGGATTTAACGGTTAAATTATATCAGTTCCTTATAAAAAAGTCAATACCCAATTTGCTTGGGCTTGGCAAAAACTATAGAATCTGGTATTCTATAGGAAAAGGAGAGATACTTTATGGAATACACAAAAATGGTGCCGGGTACATTTCTGAAGCGGCCCAATCGCTTTATTGCCCACATTGAAATCGACGGGACAGAGGAGATCTGCCATGTAAAAAACACAGGGCGCTGTAAGGAGCTGCTTCCGGCGGGCGCAAAGGTCTGGTGTCTGGATGCCCAGTCCCCTACCCGAAAAACACGGTACGATTTAATTGCTGTTCAAAAAGGAAAGCGGCTCATCAACATGGATTCACAGGCCCCCAATGCGGCGGCAAAGGAGTGGCTCCAGTCCGGCGGTCTGGGGGAAATCGAAAATCTGAAGCCGGAGACAAAATGGGAGGAATCCCGCTTTGACTTTTCCTTCACCAAGGACGGAAACCTTTGCTTTCTGGAGGTAAAAGGGGTCACATTAGAAGATAACGGGATCTGCGCCTTCCCTGATGCCCCTACAGAGCGGGGCGCAAAGCATCTGCGTGAATTAACAAGACTGAAAGAAGAGGGCTACGGCGCTTACGTACTGTTTGTGATTCAAATGGAGAACGTACAGTATCTGCACCCCAATGATGCAACGGATCCGGCCTTTGGCAAGGCATTGCGCCAGGCTGCCGCCACAGGAGTGCAGGTGATGGCTATGGACTGCCATGTCACGCCAAACACCATGACCATCGGCAAAGCCGTGGAAGTGAAGCTGTAAAAACTGCCCCAAAGCAAATTGGCGCAGCCGTTGCTGCGCCTCTGCTCAGTTTGTCAAAGAAGTATGTCATTCTGAGGGAACAAAGTGACCGAAGAATCTGAAAGATCCTTCGCTGACGCCCAGGATGACAGGGGGCGCTCAGTATCGTATGTAAATTACCCTGTTTTCCCTGCGAAACGGATGCAGCCTTGTACTCCCAGATGCGTTGTGACTCATTTTTTGACAGTCTCCACAGTGGCACAGCTGTTGCTGCGCCACTGCCATTTTCTGCAATATGGATTCACTGCCTGTGTCAGCCCTTGGGCAGATCTGCATCCCAGAGCTTATAGTTGATTGTATCGCCATTTACACTTGTTAAACTATAGTCCGGGCTGTATTGGATATCCGAAATCACGAGGCTTCGATTTTCCAGCATATCATACTCTATTGTCAAAATTCCATCACGCAGGTAGTGAACACTGGTACCGGGCATTCCAGTCTCTGCCCGCCCCGCAGGGTATAACGAGAAAATCCCCCTTGTACCGGAATGTCCGATACAAGGGGGATCGCTGCGTTTTAAGGAAATTCAATTGCCAAACAGGCAGAACATCAGCGCTTTACAAACCGGAACTTCTTTGCCGCCACGCAGATTGCCATCACGGCAATGCTCAGAACCATGACAGATCCGATCATCATAATGTTGGTTCCATCAGAAGTCTGAGAATTCTGGCTGTTGCCACTGGGCTTGGTGTTTGCACCGGGCTTGCTGTCGGGCTTGTTGTCGGGCTTCACCGTCTCCCCAGGCTTTGTCTCCCCTTCCGGCTTGGTGTTCTCTTCCGGCTTTGTGGGAGTTTCCGGATCGGTGCCTGCATCGGGATCCGCTGTCTTCACCCACTTGGCCTTCAGCTCTGCATTTGCAGGGATTGTGTAGAGCATATCATCGGTAATCTGATTGCCCTCTGCATCAAACCAGCCTGCAAATTTGTAGCCCTCACGGGTGGGTACGGGCAGCTTGCCGACGGATGTATCAAACACAATCTCCATGGAGGAAGTATCTACTTTCCCCTCATTGGCGTTGAATTTTACCACATACTTGTTCGCTGTAAAGACAGGATGCAGCTGAAGATTTCCCTCGATCACCCAATCCTTGGTAAACTCCTTGTCATCCTCTGTAAACCAGCCGCCGAATGTGTAACCGGGCTTTACGGGAGCCTCCGGGAAATCTTTTTCAGCCAGAGTGCTGCCGAAGAGCTTTTCCACGGACTTAGTCTGCTGTCCATCCACAACGAAATCCACACGGTATGTATCCATTGCGAAATCAGCAAATACCTTCATATCCTGCGTTACCACGGTATTCTCATCAAATACCTGCTTTTTGCCGTCCTGATCCAGGTAATACCAGCCGAGGGCATGGTATCCCTTCCGGGCGCCGCCGATTTCCGGATTTGTCACATCGGGCAGCTCTGTCACCTTACCGCCCTCCGTTACCTTGCTGGAGGCGCTGCTTGTATCGCTGAAGTTGCCGGACTCCGTAATGGGGTAATAGCTGACCGTCGCCACTCTGGCTACGTAGGTTGTAGCGATATTGCCGAATGTTTTACCGTTGTATACCCACTTACCGCCCCTAAAATCACCTGTGGTATCTCCCACGTAGTCCAAAGTAAACGTCAGTGTCTCCGCCGTGCGGCTCAGATCAAATCCGTATTCTGCACCGTTGGTGTAACGCTTCATCCAATCCTGGACAATGGCTGCATTATCCGCCAGATTTACTGTTACATCTGCATGAAAACCATCCTTGCGGCTGCCCTTCACTTCGCTGGTGGTGCAGGTGATTTTATTAAGTCCGTAATTGTATTCCTTCTGGACACCGTCAACCATGCCCAGAACCTTGATCTGCAGGCTGTCCAGAGTGGATACGTTAGGTGCTTCAGGTGCTGTCTGACAGGTCACGTGGATTTCTTCGGGCTTATCGTCCATGGTAACCCACAGGTTCTGCGCAGGATCCCATTTGAGCTTGACGATAAAATCTCCGTAATTCTGCGGCAGAGGCTTGTTGGGAACCGGCGTATGTTTGATATTATTATAATTTTTGCTAAAGTAATGGTAAACATAGTGCCAGTCAATATCGTTGTTTTTACCCAGAATCATCTCAGCCGTCCAGGCTCCCAGCTCTTGATCCCAGACCATGGAGTCCGGAACATAGCGGGTAGTACGGGATACGTAGCGCAGCTCAGAGTCCATAGGTGCATGGTCGTGATCGGAGTCACAGACAATGCGGATGAGCTTCTTCGTCACATTTTTGCCGTACTTATCCGGCACTGCAGGGGGATCGCCTGCCTGCTCAGAACCAGTATTCTGCGCTCCATTGCCCACTGCCAGCGCCTGCACCGGTGCCACAGATAACAGCAGCACAAAAACCAGTGTCAGTGCCAACAAATTCTTTAATCTTTTCATTCCAAATTTCACCCTCCATATTCTTATATATTAGGCTACGCAATGTTTCTTTCTGAAAAACAGGTGCTTTCACCTTAGGAACATTGTACGCAATTTGCCCAGAAAAAGCAAATACTTTTTTCGGATTTTTTAAGGTTTTTTCAAATTATTATAAAAAAATTTTTTCGTTCTATGGATTTCTGTCAAAAACAATGGAAAGCCTCACAGATGAGAGGTGTTTTTTCTTGTCATCTGTCTGAAATCCGGCAAAATCCCCCTCTCCTGCACCTTCCCTATTGCAAAGCATTCTTCCGCAGAGCATGCCCACATACACCGATGGATGGGTTTTAAACCGCAAATACGCCCCTCGGCAGAGCATTTCTTTCTTGAAAGAGGGCGCAATTTCGGCTATGATGATAAAAGAGAGGAGAGAGAAGCCTATGAAACGAAAAACCGCCCAAGGTCTTATTGCCGCACTCACGGCAGTTTTCCTGCTGACCGGATGCAGCACCGGAGACCGAGAGATTTCAGAAAGCAGCGTTCCCACAGAAACCACGGGAGCCGCCCCCCAGACCACCGCACCGGAGGAAAGCACGGAGCCGTCCACTGAGGAAACAACTAGCCCCACGGAAGCCGCCACCGAGCCGGAGGGCAAGCAGGAGCAGAAACCCGGCAACAGCGGGTCTGCACAAAAGCCCAAGCCTGCTGAAAATACTCCCAAGCCCACAACTCCGAAGTCTACTGAGCCGAAGCCCACCGAACCGCCCCATGTACACAGCTGGAGCGACTGGAAAACGGTAAA
>RCNH01000298.1_pt1 | contig 22769 bp, 22 predicted proteins | sample 2041161 | NCBI WGS metagenome assembly RCNH01 (sample SAMN09708215, study PRJNA481090) | Feces metagenome, whole genome shotgun sequencing project. | biome: feces | host: Leptonychotes weddellii | place: Antarctica: Sion Island | collected 2010-03-01 | reverse complement strand
TCCTTTTTGGAGCAGGTTCATGACACGAGCTTCGCGGTTATTGTGTTTGTCTTTCATTTTTATATACAGTCCCGTAGCTCAGTTGGTTAGAGCACTACACTGATAATGTAGGGGTCAGCAGTTCAAGTCTGCTCGGGACTACTTCTGGGGGTATAGCTCAGTTGGCTAGAGCATCTGCTTTGCAAGCAGAGGGTCGTCGGTTCGACTCCGACTATCTCCACAAGAATGAAAGCCGGATCTGAAATGCTCAGGTCCGACTTTTTTTATAAGATTTTAAAGGTTGTTTCTTATACAGTCCCGTAGCTCAGTTGGTTAGAGCACTACACTGATAATGTAGGGGTCAGCAGTTCAAGTCTGCTCGGGACTACCAGTTCTTTATCAGTCGATGCTGACTTCAGCGACATCTTTTGTAGAGGATTCTGCTGGAGACCAGGAAGACAAGTGAGGAAGGAGGGAGTTACCTCAGGGTAATGACCGACTGACGATACGAAGTCTGACGCAGTATACGACAGAATACTCACAAAAGGGGGTATAGCTCAGTTGGCTAGAGCATCTGCTTTGCAAGCAGAGGGTCGTCGGTTCGACTCCGACTATCTCCACCGAAAGTCCGCTTCTTCAGCGGACTTTTTTCGTATCCCCCTCCAGGAACTCTTCTCCTTTCTCCTGGAATTTCGTATCTTCAAATATTCTATTAAATAAGGAATTTTTTGTACGAGAGACTATCGATGACGTAACAATTTTCGATTCTTCAGAGTTATGTTGTTTCATCTGTCGCATCGATCAGGTGGTGAAATAGCAGAGTCAAAGATGATTCGTGTGGCGATTAGATACTATGAACACTCACGGATACATCACGATTGTTCAACGACGGTCTTTATTCTCAGAGAAATAATATAGTGTATTTTATGAAATTCACAAGTCACGATTTCGTATATGCGCTTGATGCGAATAAACATTTGGTGCATATTGATGAGGTGGACAACGGCGATGCTTGCGGCTGTTTCTGTCCATGTTGTGGGATGCCTTTGTGCGCGAAGAACAATGAGAAGAATAAGAGAGAACATCACTTTGCTCATCAGAGAGGTTATAAGGACTGTAAGGAGGCTTGTGAGTCGGCTATTCATATGCTGGCGAAGGAAATCCTTGCAGAAAATAAAGTCTTGAAAATTCCTAATCATAAAAAACTGGAGTTCGATAAGGTGTTAGTCGAGGAGAGGGATGATGAGACAAATCTGCGCCCTGATTGTATCGGAATCTGCAATGGAAAGGAGTACTGGGTGGAATTCAGAAATACCCACGCTGTTTCTGCAAATAAGATCATCACCATCGCATCAAAGAAAATAAACTGCATTGAAATTGATTTGAATGAATGTACGTTGGATAGGGAGAATCTAAAAGAGTACATCGAGAACTCAGTGGAAGGTAGGGTCTGGATTTACTCCGATGTCTATGCTATCGGTAATTGTAATGAAATTAAGTTACCGTCCGAAGAATTTATCTATCGACGAGTTGCAGGAGAAGCACATTGTGCCTTAGATAGTCATGGAAGACTTTTGGACTTAATCAATCCTGAAGATCTGAAAAATCTTGATCTTATAAATAATCCATGTTATTGCCTTTCTTGTGGAAAACCTCTTGATTTGGAGTTAGGTGAATTTGGAGGATATAAATTTGTCCACAAGGATGGAGTTACGTGCTGTACTGAGCAACATTATTTATGGTTGATAGTATGTTTTATCTTGAAGCAGAGGTTTAAAAAGGAGGGAGGTTTTACCTTTAATTTACCTTGTAAGGATATTTGCAAGGAAGTAAAAGATTGTAAACTTCATCGTAAAAAACTGTGCTATAAGGTCATTGTGAAGGATTGTGAATTAAAATCCTCAGAATATAAATTGACTGATGTAGAGGTTGATGTTAAAGGAATAAAGAAAAATGCTCTTTTATTGAGTAATGGCAAGAATAAGATCTACTTCAAATTAAACGATGGTTCATCAGACTTTTGGGGTCGTTATAGTGGAGTTGACGGTAAGCATACTGTAGAGTTTATGGTGAAAGATGAAACAGATGCGTTGAATGTTGATAAATTGTCGTTCAATTTACAAGAGGAATCTCTTAAATTTTATAATTTCTTCTTTCAGAATTATAAATTGGAGGCTATGTCTGATGATGATCCATTAGCTACCTGTGTATTCTCTGTTTTTAAATCGCATAAATATCATGTAGATACGGTACATTGTCCAAAGGAATTTCAAGCTCCGCAATCATCGATCCTGACGATATTCTTCAATGAGAATTTAAAGTCCGGAAGACGCTATTACGCGAAAATGTTAGGCCTTTCATATTGTTATAGGAACCATGTAAAAGTGTGTTTGTGTGAACTGTGTGTCTTCTATAACGATAATTTGGGAGTCTGTAAGTTGTACAAATCAGGATTTCCTCATTACCCTTTAGAGCCAACAGAAACTGGAAGTTATCCTGTAGATTGCAAGAGATTCCGTCTTAATAAGAATTGCTTCCATCAAAATGATTCGATGGCCATCAGACAAGTGAAGGAATATAATCAGGAATGATTTTTAGTGGGCGGTCTTGATGCTTGAAATGACTTCTCGGACCGTATATTACTTCGTAATGATTGTAGCTGAGAAGACGAGATTTCAGTATACAAAAAAAGCAGCTGCATGAAATGCAACTGCTGAATTTCGATTGGTAGCGGGACCCAGGATTGAACTGGGGACCTCATGATTATGAATCATGCGCTCTAACCAGCTGAGCTATCCCGCCATGATGTAAACATCAGATTTTGTTGAGATAGAAGGATTCGAACCCTCACTGACAGAGCCAGAATCTGTAGTGCTACCATTACACCATATCTCAATGTTTGGTTTTTGGGAGTGCAAATGTACAAATAATATTTGTACTTCCAAATGTTATTTCAAAAAACTTTAAGTTTTTGTACCCGGAGCCGGGGTCGAACCGGCACAGCCTTGCGGCCACTGGTGTTTGAGACCAGCGCGTCTACCGATTCCGCCATCCGGGCTTATTGTCTTGTGCAGACTTGAAGGTAGACCCTTCGTATAAAGGACTGCAAAGATATTGCAAATAGTTCTAATTATCAATAATCTACCCGAAAAATATTTAAAATATATCTATATTTGTTGAATGGTGGTAAAATTGACGAGCAATACTTCCGGAAAATATCTGAGTGAACTGTTTTCCAGCCTGCAGGTCCGTGATCTGCTGGAATGTATCGGTAAGGAGAAATCCGTCTTTGCCGTAGTGGATGACGGTGCTTACAAGGCCAGCGCGCCGCTCCGGAACCTGGTCGAGATTCTGGACCGCAATACCGTCCAGATCAAGCGTGTGAAGACTTCCGAACGGCTTAAATCTCCTGAAACGGTTCTTTCCATCTGCGAATGGCTGCTCAAGAAGAAGGCGGACCGCTCTTCTCTCCTGCTCGGAATCGGTGGCGGTGTCCTGACGGACATGGCCGGTTTCGCTGCCAGCATCTATATGAGAGGCATCCGCTTCGCCCTCGTGCCGACGACGCTGCTGGCCCAGGTCGACGCCGGTGCAGGTGGAAAGACCGGCGTGAATTTCTGCGGCTACAAGAACATGCTGGGCGTGATTCGTCAGCCGGAATTCACCTATCTCTGTCCGGCCTTCCTGGCCTCTTTGCCGCAACGCGACTTTTTCTCCGGCGCCGCTGAATTGTTGAAAACTTTCATGATCGACAACCGTGACGGTGCTTACGGACGTGCGGTCCTGGTCCTGTCCTGCATCGCGAAGGCCGAGGAAAGCACTTTCCCGGAGACTGTCGCCAGTTATGAACAGGAACTGTTCCGGCTGGTATCGGAAGCTTTGCGGATCAAGATGGCCATCGTCTCGGCCGATCCGTTCGAGCATGGAGAACGCCGTAAGCTGAATCTGGGACACACCTTCGCTCATGCGATCGAGCATTGCGCAGCGGAGCAGGAGAGGGACATCACGCACGGTGAGGCAGTCGCCATGGGCCTGGTCCTGGCTGCCGGGATGAGTGAGAAGCAGGGGCTGGCCCGAGAAGGTTTCCGTGACCGGATTGCGGAGGACCTTGAAACCTGCGGCCTCGGGACGGAATGTCCTTTCGAGAAAGTCGAACTGATGGGCGCGATGCAGCACGACAAGAAAAACGTCGGCGAAAGCCTTTATTTCGTATTGATGAGAGAAGTCGGTGACGTGGTTGTCGCCCCGGTCCGGCTTCCAGGTAAACAGAAAAGATAATTTGAGAGAATATGATTTGTACTGTCCTGCAGCATAGCAGTCTGCAAGAAATAGAAGCCGCCCTCGAGCAATGTGAGATGGCGGAGATCCGTCTGGACCGCTGTCCTTTGTCTCTGGAGGAGATCTCCGGGCTGTTCACGAGTGACGTGCCTCTGGTCGCGACCTGCCGTCTGGCAGAGGTTCTGGCTCAGGAGCCTTCGCTTCAGGAACTGCCGGAGGAAAGCCGTCAGGTCAAGGCTTGCCGGATCATGGAGACCCGTCTGGTCGCAGCGATCGAAGCCGGCGCCCGTTACGTGGATGTCGAGATGGAAGTTCCGAAACATGTCTCGAAACGGATCCGTCAGGCAGCGCATGAGAACGGTACGGTGTTCATCCGCTCTTTCCATGACTGGAAAGGCACGGATTCCGCCGCCGCCCTCTATGCCGTCGTTGAAAACTGCCGTTATCATGGAGCGGACCTCGTGAAACTGGTCACGACGGCCCAGAACGAGGAGGATGTGCAGCGGGTGATGGCCCTGTATGACCAGGTGCGGAAGGAAAATCTCCTGCCGGAAGGTGGGCTGATCGCCTTCTGCATGGGAGAGGCCGGTCGTCAGTCCCGTCTGGATGCCTTGGCTCATGGTGCCCCTTTCACTTATGCTGCGCTGGAGGCAGGAAAAGAAGCAGCCCCAGGCCAATGGACCACTGCTGAGCTGCGTCGTCAGCTGTACGGGGATTTCCCGTTCATCGGACTGCATCTTCAGGCACCGGCTTCGAAAAGTTTCGCGCAGCGAGCCATCGTCGCGGCGGCCTTGGCTGCCGGAGAGTCTCATCTGACCGGCTATACCCCTTGTGCGGACAGTGAGGCGGCGATTTCCTTCGCCCGTTCTTTGGGAGCTGAGGTTCTGGTCAATGGGGACAGAGTGACGGTGAAAGGTGCGGGTCCCGGACTCGGAGAGCTGCAGCTGGATCAGGTTCAGGTCGGAGAATCCGGTCTTCTGGCTCGTCTGGCGATGCCGCTGCTGTGTCAGCTCAATGATCGTAAGTTCGAGGTTCAAGGGGAGAAGACGCTGCTGAGCCGGAAACTTGCCGGTGTCCAGGAGATGTTGGAGGCTTTCGGGGTGAAAGTCAGCTCTTCGAAACCGGAAGAAGACGGACTGACCCTTCCATTGGCCTTGGAAGGAAGTCTGAAGAACGGCCGGGTGGACATATCAGGGACGAACGGCTCCCAGCTCATTTCCGGTCTGCTCATGGCTCTTCCATTGGCCCGGAAGAACACGACTTTCGGGGTCAAGGATCCGAAATCCATCCCTTATATGTTCATTACCCTGGATGTCCTGCGCAAGTTCGGCATCCGTGTGGCCAATGATATGCTGGGTGGTCGGGATTTCCTGGAGTCCGGTGGAGACTGGAGCCTTTGTACGGAGATGGTGTTCAAAGTGAGAGGGGGACAGCGCTATCGTGCGGCGGATCTTGCCATCGAGGGAGACTGGAGTTCCGCAGCCGCTTTTCTGGTGGCCGGCGCTGTCTTCGGACAGGTGGAGATCGAGGGCCTGGACACGACTTCCTTGCAGGCGGATCTTTCGATCATGGATGTACTGATGGATGCCGGAGCCAGCCTGTCCCAGCTGGATGGAGATCACGGTACGGTACTGGTGCAGCGGGCACCGCTCCAGGCTTTTCAGCTGGATGCGACCCATTGTCCTGACCTTTTTCCGATCGTAGCGGTTCTGGCGGCCTTCTGTCAGGGAGAAAGCCGGATTGCCGGTCTTTCCAGGCTGGTGCATAAGGAATCCGACCGTTCCCGTTCGATCGCGGAGGTGCTGGAACAGCTGGGCGTGGAAAACCGTGTGGAAGGCGACGAACTGGTCATCTGCGGACTTTCATTGGCCCGGAGGCTGCTGACCGGTCGTCTGCTCAAAGGTGGAAAATACACTTCCTGCCATGATCATCGGATGGCGATGGCTTTGAAGGTGGCTTCGCTCGGTGCGGATTCTCCGGTGGAAATCGATGATATGGACTGCGTGGCCAAGTCTTTCCCGGATTTCTGGTCATGTTTCAAGAAATAAAGCTATGAATAGTTTCGGACGTAAATTCAGGGTCTCCATTTTCGGAGAATCCCATGGCAGTGCTGTCGGAGTGGTGCTTGACGGCGTTCCTTCCGGCTTGTCATTGACTGCGGAAGATTTCGCGGAAGATCTGTGTCGCCGCAAGGCCGGTGGGCCGGGTACGACTGCCCGGATCGAGGCGGACGAACCGCTGCTGCTGAGCGGAGTCTGGGAGGACCAGACGACCGGTGCGCCCTTGACTTTGCTTTTCAGGAACGAGAATGTGCGTTCTGAAGATTACAGGATGTTCCGGGATGTACCGCGTCCGGGGCATGCGGACTATACGGCGGCGGTCAAATGGTACGATTGCAATGATCCTCGTGGGGGTGGGCATTTTTCCGGTCGCCTGACCTTGCCGGTGGTCGCTGCCGGGGTGGTGGCGAAGAAGATTCTGGCCGATGCGACCTTGCTGGATGAAGTGCCGGTGCCTCAGGAGGCGATCCGTGCTTCCATCGTCGAGCTGGGCGGGATTCCTCGTCCTGAAACTTCGTGCAGTTCCTGCGGGACTTGTGCCAATGAGGTCTTAGGGGCAGTCGGAGTTTCGGTTGCGGCGGACAGTGTGTCCGGGACGGAATTGCCGGAGGTGTGGATGGAGGCGCTTGCTGCCGCCGCTTCCGTCGGAGATTCCCTCGGTGCGGTGGTCGAATGCCGTGTACCTTTGTCTGCCGGGATCGGGGAGCCGTTCTGGGACAGTGTGGAGTCTGTCATCGCGCATGCCGTCTTCTCCATACCGGGAGTTCGTGGCATCGAGTTCGGAGACGGGTTCATGGCTGCGGCCATGAGGGGTTCCGAGCATAATGATCCTTTCGGACCGGATGGAAAACCATCGAAGAACGGGGCGGGCGGTGTGAACGGAGGCATCACGAACGGGGCGGAGCTCTGCTTCCGTGTCGCGTTCAAGCCAACTTCCAGCATCGCCAGGTTCCAGAAGACCTATGACTTCTCGGAGCGGAGGATGACGGACCTGAAGATCAGCGGTCGTCACGATATCTGCTTCGCCTTGAGGACACCTGTCATCGTCGAGGCGATGACGGCCATATCTTTAGCTGATCTTGTTCTGATGCGCCAGTAACTTCCGCACTTGCTCATGAGATTGATATTCTTGGTTTCAGGGCTGGTCTCATTGGCCTTGGGGATAGTGGGAATCTTCCTGCCGGTCTTGCCGACCACTCCTTTTCTGCTGCTTTCCGCTTCGCTTTTTCTGCGCAGTTCGGAAAAGCTCTACCGTTGGCTGATGGACCATCCGCAGCTGGGCTCCTATATCAGGAATTTCCGGGAACACAAGGCTTTGCCGCTCCGGGTGAAGATCATTTCCGTTTCCTTGCTGTGGCTGACTCTGCTCTACTGTGCCTTCGGGGTGGCGGAGCATTGGGCTTTGAGCATACTGTTCTTGACCGTCGCTGCAGGAGTGACGGCCTATCTGTTGAATTTCAAGACTTTACGGGATTGATTTTCAGGCTTCTTTCAGGAATGCGATGAGCTCTTCCACGGTGTCTGCGAACAGGAAGCTGTCCCGGATTTCAGACTCCAGCATTTCTTCACGGACATAGTGGTCCAGCAGGGATTTCAGCGGTTCGTAGAAACCTTTATGGTTGAGTGCCAATACTTTACCGTCGTATTTTCCCAATTTCTTCAGGGTGTAGGTCTCGATGACTTCGTCGAGGGTTCCGATGCCGCCTGGAAGGGCGACGACCGCACAGGTTCCTTCACGCAGGAGTGTCTTGCGCTCGGCCATGGTCGCGGTCCAGTGGACTTCGGTCATGGAGGGGTAGACGAGCTCGGTCATGAAGTTCGGCAGAACTCCGATGTGGCGACCTCCACAGGCTTCGATTTCTGCGGCGATCTCTCCCATGGTGCCTTTCACGGTACCTCCTGATACGATGGTGAATCCGTCTGCGACGGCTGCGCGGACGAAATCTCTTGCCACCCGGTTGTACTCCGGGTCAATGGTATAGCTGGCCGAGCAATAGACGGCGATCTTCTTTCCGTTTTCCATACCTTGTGCGGTGCTTATTTCTTCTTCGGTCTGATTTTCAGCTTGTAGCCGATGCCGATCACATGGCTGTCCCTTTTCCCGGCTTTCATGAAGTCTTCGAAAAGGTAGTAGAGCTTGATGCTGTGCATTTTCGTGATCGGGTAGGAGAGTCCGGTAGAGTACCGTACTTTGTCGATGGCGAAACCGGCGCTGAGGCTGTTGTACAGTTCGCAGGACAGGAAGGGTTCCAATCTGATGTTCGGAATCTCATAATCCAGCTGCAGTCGTGAACGGAGCTGGTGTTTCTGTTTTGCCTTGATGAGTTCCAGGTTCTCTTCGCCGGTGACCGGATCGATCAGCTGCTCTCCGGTATCCTTATCCAGCTTGCTGACTTCCTTGGATTTGCTGAAGGTGTACTGGTAACGTTCCCGGAGGGAAATCTTCAGTCCGAAATCCCAGGCATACGAACCGGTGAGGGCTACGTTGAAACGGTGGCGCGGCAGCCAGTAGGCTGGAATCAGGTGTCCTTTCTTCGTGATTTCATCTTCAGATCGGTCATAGAGAAAGTTGTAGCCGATGGTGGTCTTCAGATATTTGATCGGCTTGTATTCCAGACCGAAGGCGCCACCCCAGCGGGCGGAACCGTCCAGGCGGTTCTGAGTGCGGTATTCCGCTTCCACGTAACCGGAAAAATTTTTGTAGAATTTGATGTCGGTCTGGGCTGAGGCCCAGATGGACTGGGCTTGGGTGGACTGGTTGCTGCAGGTCAGGGCGACGAGGACCGCCAAGGTGGCGATCAGGACTTCAGTATGTTTCATGTTATGTTCGGTTTTCTTGCTTCGGGGCTTTGCGGCCGGTTCATTTTACGACCGTCATTTCATTGAGGTCGGTTTCTCTTCGGCCAGTCCATCATTTCGGCATTTTCATCAGGTGGTCTGCCGAGTTGTACGGATTTCCGCCATTGTCATAGTGAATTTTCAGCATGACGGAATCTTTCAGGAAGTCTACGGCACCGGTCTCTATGCGGACGATGCGGAGGCCCAGTCGTTTCTCCAGGTCTGCTTTCAGTTCTTCCTGCCGTTCCGGGACGATGAGTTCGATGCGGTCGTAGCGGACATATTTCGTGGAAATGTGTTTTCTGTGGACGATGTACTCGCTGCACCAGATGATCAGGATGAAGATGAGGTTCGTCAGCAGCAGTTCGACCAGCGGGAAGGAAGTACCTAAGGCGTTGATGACCGAAATCGTGATGATGCTGAAAAGGTAGGTCATTTCCCTTGCTCCCATGGTCTCGGTCCGGTAGCGGATGATGCCGAAGACAGCGAAGAGGCCGAGGACAAGTCCGGTCTTGATCTTCATCCCGCCAAGAAGATAGGTCAGGAAGAAGATGCTCAGGCTGATCAATGTGAAAGTGAAGTAATATTCCGTTCGTTTGCCATGCTGGTAGTAGAGCCGGTGTACGATAATGCCGACGACGAGCAGATTCAGCAGAAATCTGGCTCCGAGTTCGATGAGGCTGTCGCTGTCGAAGACAGGGAGGCCTAAAAATGTTAGTTCGTTCATGATTTAAGTATTTCCGTGCATTTTCTCACCGTCCTGATTCGTTCCTTGAACAGGTTCTGCTTCAAGTCCGGGTCGGTCAATGCCATTCCTATGCAATATTTGCTGAATTTCGCCGGTCGGATGCGGAGGCTGCATAGCAGTTCCGGCATGATCGATGGCTTATGGTTATCCCGTTTCAGCTCGATGATGACCAGGTCCGGGAAGCTGACGCTCCGTCCGGTCCGTGGATTGGTGGCCTGCAGTTCCAGGTCAATGGTCAATCTTTCTGTCAATTCCCGGTTCACGAGCGTGATGCGCCGGAAATGATTTTCCAGGGTAGGAACCAGAGTTTGGAAAGTATAAGGGCTGTTACTTTCCAGGAATTGATCCGCTTCCTTCGTCGGTACATTCTCACTCCATGAGCGGCGGACTTTTGTTGTTCTCCCGTGGTTGTCCTTGTGCTTCACTTCCAGGAAGGAGATTCCGCTCTGTTCATAAGTCCGGATCCGGATCTTGTAGCGATCTTTCTTCCCGCAGTGATGCTTCCGGTACATTTCAGCCTCCGGTGTGTCCAGATAGCAGGTCTTGTAAGGCATGAGCAGTTTTCCGTCATTTTCTTGTACCAGGTAATCTTCGGCGGCGGCTTCCAGCAGTTCATCCAGTTTCTGCCGGTTGCAGATGAATTTCGTGTCGATGCGGTTCATCAGCCGCACCGGCTTCATCTCCAGAAGAGAAATCGTCTTGTATTTGTCGAATTGTCCGATAGGGTATACAACTTTTCCCCAAAGGTATTCATTTTAAATTATAATCGGAAAAATGTTTGTTCTGCACTGATTTTTTCTTTAATTTGTACGAGTAACAGCTAAAAAAAATCATTATGTCACATCAGGAACGGCAGAAATATCTTCATAAAAAGGAGAAATTCAAGAAAATTTTTTCCGTCATTTTCGTGATCTTCGTGATCGCTGTATCCATCTTCCTGTTATGGAAGCTGATTCAGTTTGTCGGAGGAATGGTGCCTCGGGTGGGAGAAGAAGCAGTCGGTTTGATCAAAGGTTGATCCATAGGAGCTGCAATCGTGGAAAGGATGGGAAACGGAGGTATCCGTCGGAGAATCATTGTTGCCTGCATTGTCATCAATGCAGTCTTTGTGGCCGCTGAGTTCATCATCGGCCATTTCAGCAATTCCGTAGGTCTGGTTTCTGATGCCGGCCATAATGTCGGGGACATTTTCTCGATGTGTCTGGCGCTTGTCGCGGTGACGCTGGAGCGTTCGGACCGTCGTGGCGCGGAGCGCAAGGCCTTGTCCATCACGATGCTCAATGCCATCTTCCTGTTGGTGATCGTCTGCTGGATCATGGTCAAGGGAGTCTGGAATCTCATCTGTCCAGGTCCCGTCAGGACCGACATCATGATCGTCACGGCTGCGGTCGGTATTCTGGTGAATGCCCTTTCTGCCTGGCTGCTGATCAAGGGTAATGCCGATAATCTCAATCTCAAGGTGGCTTTCCTGCATGCCGCGGCCGATGCCTTGATTTCGGTCGGAGTCGTCATTTCCGGCCTCATCATTGCTTTCACCGGCTGGTATTGCATCGACAGCATATTCAGTATCGTCATCGCGGTCTTCATCGCTTTCCCGGCCGTGTCGATCCTGAGAAGAACGAGGCGTAAGGTACAGGATGCAAAGGAAGATTGATTTTTCATTTCTTTCTCTTTTCTGCTATTTTTTTCATTTCTTTTTCTTTAAGATGCGTTTCTTGGGAAGATTTCGTATCTTTGGTGCGACTGATACTCAATTATCAAGATGGAGAGGTGGTTATATTTCTTCCTTTCATTTCTTTATGGGAACAGATCTGCAGCATGCTGCTCGACAGTGACGTATGTTTGAAAAATATTAATAACTTTTCTTTGATTTCAAGAAATCGATGAATGCTCGAATGCAAGAAAACTACAACAAGGTGCTGACTCCGGAACTGAAGGATAAACTCGCCAGAATCAAGAGATTGGCGTTGGATATGGATGGCACCATTTACTTGGGAAGCACGCTTTTCCCGTTTACATTGGACTTTCTCCGGAAGATGAGGGACAACGGGATAGGTTATTCTTTCCTGACTAACAATCCGACCAAGTCCGTAGCTGATTATCTTCATAAGCTGGAAGGACTCGGCATCCAGGCAGAAGAAGATAACATGTATACGACTTCCTTGGCGGCGATAGATTACATCAAGGCTCATTATCCGCAGGCCAGAAAACTCTATATGCTGGGTACGCCGAGCATGGTTTCCCAGTTTGAGAAAGCGGGTTTCACGTCTTGCGCTGATGATCCGGATGATGTACCGGATGTCCTGGTAGTGGCTTTTGACACGACATTGACCCATGCTCGTCTGAGTCGTGCCGCCTGGTGGGCTTCGCAGAAGAACATTCCTTTCATCGCCACGAATCCGGATCTGGTCTGCCCGACAGATCAGCGCGTTGTCCTGGTGGACTGCGGTTCGATCTGTCAATGTATTGCGGCAGCGACCGGACGTAGGCCGGACATTACCTTAGGAAAACCGGATCCGAATATGCTTTACGGCATCATGGATAAGCACGGATTGAAGCCGGAGGAAATCGCGATGATCGGTGACCGTATCTATACGGATACGGCTACAGCACACAATGCCGGTGCTTTCGGTGTACTGGTGCTTTCCGGAGAGACAACTTTGGAGACGGCCTTGAAGGTCGCGGAGGAGGCTCGGACGAATCCGGCTCCGGAATTCTTTCCGCCGGACCTCATCGTAAGGGATATCGAGGAATTGGGTGAACTCCTGATAGCGGCCCGCAAGTGATTTTTCTGAAAACAGTATATGGATATGGAACCTCAAACCGCAAAAAAGTATAAATACTGGCAGTGGAGGACTTTGATTGTCCTCATGATCGGTTATGTGATGTATTATTTTGTCCGGAAGAACTTCAGTGCCGCTTTGCCGGCTATGGAGGCAGAACTGGGCGTATCGAAGGTGCAGCTCGGTATCTTCCTGACACTCAATGGAGTGATCTATGGCTTTTCCCGTTTTCTTAACGGGTATGTTGCGGATCGTTTCAGCAGGAAGGGACTCATGTCGCTGGGACTCCTGCTTTCTGCTTTCGTGAATTTCGGCATTTGTTTCAGCCCGCAGATTGTCGGGCTTTTCACCGGTGGGGAACCGGCCTTTGATTTTGTGGACGGCTCTCCGGTCGCTTCTTTATCGCTGGTTTATCTGATCGGTATCCTCTGGGTGCTCAACGGTTACATCCATGGCATGGGTTTTCCTCCTTGCGCGACCTTGATGGCTCGTTGGTTCCGTCCTTCTGAACTGGCGACCAAGCAGTCCATCTGGAATGCTTCGCACTCGATCGGTGCCGGTATCGTCGTAGCACTCTGTGGCTTCCTGATTTCCAGATACGGTACTTCTGCCTGGAATCTTTGCTTTGCAGTTCCGGGAGCCATCGCGCTCTTCGGTGCGGCTTTCGTTTTCTTCGGCCTGAAGGATACGCCGTCTTCCCTCGGCCTTCCTGAAGTGGAAGAACTGGAAGCGGAAGAACAGGTGAAAGCAGGTGCGGCCGCTGGAGAAGTCAAGATGGTGCCGGGAGAGGAGCTGACCGGAAATAAATTCAAGGTCTTCATGCGCAAGATGGTCTTCGGTAACCCGATCATCTGGATTCTGGCTCTGGCTAATTTCTGTGTCTATGTCATCCGTTTCACGATTCTGGATTGGGGAACTTCTTTCTTGACCCAGTACAAGGGGTTCGAGATCGATCTGGCTTCCAGCATTGTCGCGACTTCTGAAATCGTCGGAGGAGTGATCGGTACCTTGGTGGCAGGCTGGATTACGGACAAGTTCATGAAGAGCCGCGCTCATCGGACGTGCTTCATTTTCGCTGTAGGTGCGACGCTTTGCCTCTTCGGATTCTGGAAGACTCCGGCTCAGGCACCGTGGATCCTCAGTGCTTTCTTCATCTGCATGTCGGCCTTCTTCATCTATGGTCCTCAGGCGCTTCTCGGGGTCTGCGCTTCTCAGCAGGCGACGAATAAAGCCTGTGCAACGGCCAACGGTATCCTCGGTATTTTCGGCTATGCTTCCACAACTATCTCCGGTGTCGGTTTCGGTTATCTGGCTCAGCATTACGGATGGAATTCCGTCTTTATCGTCGCTATCGGCTTCGGTATCCTGGCTTCCATCATCATTGCCACGATCTGGAACAGACCGGCGGACGGCTACGGACGTGCCCGCAAGGTGATTGAGGAAATGCAGCAGGAAAAATAGGAAAAATCTTTTTGGACAAGATATGGAAAATAAGAACGAATTTGATGTGATCATCATCGGTGGTGGTGCGACCGGTGCCGGTACTGCTCGGGATTGCGCGATGCGCGGTCTGAAGGTGCTGCTGCTGGAACGCTCTGATTTCGCGACAGGCGCGACCGGCCGAAATCACGGTCTGCTGCACAGTGGTGCGCGTTACGCCGTCACAGATCCGGAATCTGCCGCGGAATGTATCAAGGAGAACATGATCCTGCGGAAGGTCGCCAGCCATTGCGTAGAGGAAAATGACGGACTTTTCATCACTCTCCCGGAAGATGATCTGGCTTACCAGTCCACTTTCATCACGGCCTGCCGCAAGGCGGGCATCAATGCGGAGGCGATCGATCCGGTCGAGGCCCGGCTGCTGGAACCTTCCGTGAATCCCGATCTCATCGGTGCGGTGAGGGTCCCGGACGGTTCTGTGGATCCTTTCCGTCTGACCTTGGCGAATCTTGTGGATGCGAAGCTTCATGGAGCCGTGGTCAAGACCTATTGCGAGGTTACTTCGCTGCTCATGGAGGGAAACCGTGTGACGGGAGTGGAAGTCATCGACCATGTCCGGAAGATGAAAGAAAGATATCATGCACCGGTGACGGTCAATGCCTGCGGTATCTGGGGTCATGATATCGCAGCGAAGATCGGTATCACGGTCAGCATGTTCCCGGCCAAAGGTTCTCTGCTGATCTTCGGTCATCGTGTGAACAGCGTGGTGCTGAACCGTTGTCGTAAGCCGGCCAATGCGGATATCCTGGTGCCTGGAGATACCATCTGTCTGATCGGTACGACTTCAAGTCGTGTCGGTTTCGATGAAGTGGATAATATAAGGGTGACTCCGGAGGAGGTGGATCTCCTGTTGAGGGAGGGTTGCCGTCTGGCTCCGGAACTGGCTCAGGTCCGTATCCTGAGGGCTTATGCCGGCGTACGTCCGCTGGTCGCTGCGGACAATGATCCTTCTGGGCGTAACATCAGCCGTGGCATCGTGCTGATGGACCATGCGACCAGAGACGGTGTGGAGGGCTTCATGACCATAACGGGTGGAAAGCTGATGACCTACAGGCTCATGGCGGAGTGGGCGACGGACCTGGTATGCAAGAAACTGCAGGTGGACCAGAAATGTCGTACAGCTGAGATTCCGCTTCCGGGCTCACGCAAGGTGGACGAGAAGGAATATCGCAAGCATTTCGACATGAAACCGGCAAAGATCGCTTCTACGGTCGGTCGCCATGGAGATATGGCCTTGAACATCAAGTCCGGAACTCCTTATGATGACAGTCTGGTCTGCGAGTGCGAGAACGTGACGGTCGGCGAGGTGAACTATGCCATTCAGGAACTGGATGTACATAATCTGACCGATCTGCGGAAAAGGACCCGTCTGGGGATGGGAACCTGTCAAGGTGAACTCTGCGCTTGCCGGGCTGCCGGTCTTCTGGGAGAGTCCATGGACTGTTCCGGAAAAGCGCAGCGGGAACTCAGCCGTTTCCTTGAGGAACGTTGGATCGGTACCAGTCCGATCTGCTGGGGTGAAGCGCTTCGGGAGGCGGAATATACCCAATGGGTCTATGGTTCAATCTGTGATATGAAATGAGCTTATGAAATTTGATACGATCATTATCGGAGGGGGCCTGACCGGTCTGGTCTGTGCCATCTCCTTGCAGAAAAGAGGACAACGTTGTGCGGTTATTTCGGCTGGACAGAGCGCCTTGCATTTTTCTTCCGGTTCTTTCGATCTGCTGAACTGTCTTCCGGACGGGCAGCCGGTCACCGATCCGGTCGAGGCTTTCGAGGCCTTGGCTCCGGAACATCCTTATCATAAATTGGGAGGGATGTTCGAGGAATATGCGGAGCGGGCGAAGGAACTTCTGTCTGATTGCGGAATCGGAGTGGAAGGCAGTCCGCGCAGGAATCATTACCGCTATACGCCGATGGGAAGTCTCAAACCGACTTGGCTGACTTTCTCGGAATTCGGAATCGTGCAGTCGGTAGATGAGGTACCGGAAGGAAAAGTGCTGGTCACGAATTTCGCCGGCTTCCTGGATTTCAACACGAAATTCATCGCTGATGCGCTTGCTGCCAGAGGAGCGGATTGCCGAATTGCAATCCTGAACGTTCCCGGAGTGGATCGTCTGAGGAAGAGTCCGACGGAAATGAGGGCATCGAACATTGCCCGGACCTTGGAGAGTGAAGAGACTTTCCAGGATTTCGTGGAGGTCCTGAAGAAGACTGCGGTCGGTTATGATACCGTGATCCTTCCGGCCGTATTCGGCTTGAAAAGCGAAGGTATCGTCCTGCGTCTGAGTGCGGAGCTGCCGCAGAAGGTACAGCTTCTGCCGACCATGCCTCCGTCTGTACCGGGAATCCGTACCCAGATGACGCTCCGCCGTGTGTTCGAGCAGTTAGGGGGTGTCTATATTCTGGGGGATACGGTGCAGGCTGCTGTCATCGAAGGAACCCATGTGAAGACGCTCTATACCGCGAACCATGTGGATTTCCCGTTCAAGGCTGACCATGTCGTGCTGGCTACCGGTCATTTCTTCAGCGGCGGTCTCGTCTCGGATATGGATTCCGTGCGTGAACCGGTCTTCGGCTGTGATGTAGATTTCATCTCGGACCGTTCTCAGTGGTATGGCGAAAGTCCTTTTGCCGACCATCGATATTTCAGGTTCGGTGTCGCCACCGGAGAGGATTTCAGGGCCAGAAGGGATGGAGTCCCTTATGATAACCTGTATGCGGCCGGTTCTGTCCTCAGCGGGGCGGATTCCCGTACGGAAGGCAGCGGCGCAGGAGTGAGCATGCTGACGGCTCTTCGTGTCGCCGATCTGATCCTGTCAGCAGAAAATCCAGTAGCATAGGAGGGCTTGCGATGAAATTACAAGAGAAAAACATATCGGAGAACAATTTCGAGCAGTGTATCAAGTGTACGGTCTGTACCGTATATTGCCCGGTGGTACCGCTTAATCCGCTTTATCCGGGCCCGAAGCAAGCTGGACCAGACGGGGAACGGCTGCGTCTGAAAGGTAGTGATTTCTATGATGATACACTGAAATACTGCATGAACTGCAAACGTTGTGAGGTGGCTTGTCCTTCCAATGTCAAGATCGGAGATATCATCCAGCATGCCCGGATGGAATATGGTCGTCAGAAGCCTTCGTTGAGGGATAGGGTGCTGGCAAGCACTGATTTCATGGGTACGATGGCGGTACCGTTTTCGCCGGTCGTGAACTGGGCGACCTCCCTCAGGCCGACGAAAGCGGTGCTGGATGCGGTCATGAAAGTGGACAAGCACCGGGAATTCCCGAACTATGCGAACCAGACCTTCGAGAAGTGGTATCGCAAGCATGCTGAGGCGGATCAGGACCGGTATCTGCATCATCTGACCTTCTTCCATGGTTGCTACATCAATTACAACTATCCTCAGCTCGGTAAGGACTTCGTGGCAGTCATGAATGCGCTCGGCTGGGGCGTTCATCTCCAGAAAGGAGAGAAATGCTGCGGCGTCGCGATGATCTCCAATGGTCTCTACAAGAAGGCGAAGAAGAATGCTCAGGTCAATGTGGATAATTTCCGGCAGTCTCTCCAGGAGAACCGTCCGGTGGTCGGCTGCTCTTCCACCTGCATCTTCACCATGAGGGACGAATATCCTCATGTCCTCGGCATAGAGAACGAGGAGGTCCGGAACCATATCGATCTGGCTACCCGTTTCATCTATACCTTGCTGGATGAAGGAGAAATCCAGCTGATCTTCAAGAAGGACTGGCATCGTCGGGTTGCCTACCATACGCCTTGCCACATGGAGAAATTGGGCTGGGCCATTTATTCGGAGTCGCTCTTGAAACTGATTCCTGGAATAGATTTCGTACATTTGGAATCCCAATGCTGCGGCATTGCCGGCACCTATGGCTTCAAGAAGGAGAACTATAAGGTTTCTCAAGGAATCGGTGCTCCGCTTTTCAAGCAGATTGAAGCCGCTCATCTGGACTTCGTCTCCACGGATTGCGAGACTTGCAAATGGCAGATCGAGATGTCCACGGGCGTACCGGTGAAGCATCCGGTTTCCGTCCTGGCGGAAGCTTTGGATCTGGAAAAGACTTATCAGGCCAATAACAAGACACGATAGATCATAGAATGGGTATGAATGAATTTCTAGCACCTCCGGCTTTCCGTCCGGAAATGCCGTCTGAAAAGATCGGTCCGACTTACCAGAGAATGCGTTGGCAGGTGTTCATCGGCATTTTCCTCGGTTATGCCGGTTTCTACATTGTGCGCAAGAATTTCTCGATGGCTGTCGAACCGTTGGGAAGACTGGGCTTCGAAGAAGGTGAACTCGGCATCGTCATGGCCATGAATGCCATTGCTTATGCCTTGTCTAAATTCCTTATGGGCAGCATTTCGGACCGGAGCAATGCCAGAAGGTTCCTTCCGCTGGGACTGGTCCTCGCTTCCTTGTCCATGGTGTTCATGATGGCGCCGGTTCTCCTGCTGGGAGTTGAGCATAAGAAGTGGGCTATCGCATTGATGGCGGTGGTCAATTTTCTGGTCGGCTGGTTCAATGGAATGGGCTGGCCTCCATGCGGCAGAGTCATGACTCACTGGTTTTCGCAGAATGAACGTGGAACGAAAATGTCCATCTGGAACTGTGCTCACAATGTCGGAGGTGCGGTTGTCGGTCCGATGGCCGCTTATGGCGCGACCTGGTTCGGTTCCTGGTTCTTCGGGGCTGCGGAAGAATATTATTTCCTGATCGGAACCTTCGTCTTCCCGGCCGTTGTCGCCATGCTCATCGCTTTGATCGCCTATCTTCTGATTCGGGATACTCCTCAGTCCTGCGGTCTTCCGTCTATCGAGAAATACCGTAACGACTATCCTCCGACTTACAGCGAGGAGGCAGAGGAAACACTTTCGTTCAAGGATATCTTCTTCAAGTATGTCCTGAACAACAGGATGCTCTGGTACATCGCCATTGCCAATGCTTTCGTCTACATGGTCCGTTACGGTTGTCTGGACTGGGCACCGAAATACCTTATGGAGACGCAGGGCTATGATATCAAGCAGGCCGGATGGGCTTATTTCGCCTATGAATTCGCCGCTATTCCTGGAACGCTGATCTGCGGCTGGCTCTCCGATAAGGTATTCAAGGGAAAACGAGCATTGACCACCTCTATCTTCATGGCTGTCGTCGCGGTCTTCATCCTTCTTTACTGGCAGTTCAGTGACAATCCCTTGATCGTGACCATTTCCCTGATCGGTATCGGTTTCTTCATCTACGGTCCGGTCATGCTGATCGGTGTGCAGGCTCTGGATCTCGCTCCGAAGAATGCGGCCGGTACCGCTGCCGGACTTACAGGCTTCTTCGGCTACTTCTTCGGAACGGCTATTCTCGCGAACATTGTGATCGGTTATGTCTCTCAGGCCGGCTGGGACTGGACCTTCGTTCTGCTGCTGGCGGCTTGCGCCTTGTCGATTCTCTTCACTTCATTTACTTTGAAAGGCGAGAAAAAACGCAGATAATGCGTGTTCCTTCATGATTGAAGATGCTTAGAACAATCAGCTTATGGATAAGATCATATTGGTTTTGAAACGTATGTTTTCTCTCCTTGTCGTTTTCCTCATGATAGGGGCGACAACTCTAACTTCAGGTCGTATTTTCGGGCATGAATGGCACGGTGATGCTGTGGTCGAGGGTATTCCGCAGGAAGAAGCTCTTGCCGGCCTACGTATGCCGGATGCCTCGCAGAAAAGGGAACTGGGACTTTTGGGAGCACGTTTCCAGTTCCGTGATTCCTTGTCCTGGACCGTTGTTGGAAAGGATGGAAAAGATAATGGCATCCTGTTGAGCAGTGAAAAGGTAGGAGCCGGAGTCGAGGGCTTTGCCGGGAAGATTCCGGTTTTCGTCCTCATTGACCTGGATGGAAAGATCGGGAAGATGACGGTCGGTCAGAATGATGAGACACCGGCTTTTCTGGATCTGGCCGCTGAGCATGTCTTCCCGGCATACTATGGCAAGACACCGGAAGAGGTGTTGCAGATGCAGGTCGATGCGGTATCCGGTGCGACTTATTCTTCCAATGGTCTGATCGGAAACATCCGGCAGGTGCTGGCGGCTTATCTGTCCAGTACGGTCACTCTCCGGCAGGCTCCGGGTATCGGTTGGGGAAAAACAGTAGCGGTTCTGCTGGTCTTCGCGTTCGGAATAGTGGCTTCCTTCTGCTTCAGAGGAAGAAAATGGGTGAGGATTGCGGTCCTGGCGTTAAATGTCGGAGTTACCGGTTTCTGGTGTGGACAATTCCTTTCCATGTCTATTCTGACAGGATGGATGCTCAATGGTTTCAATGTCGTTACGGTCTTGCCGACGTTCATCATGCTGGTCATCGCATTACTGATGCCTTATCTGGGGCGGCATAACCATTTCTGCATGAGCATGTGTCCTTATGGCAGCTTGCAGGAGCTGGTCTGGCATATTCCGGTGAGAAAAATACGGATGAAGCCGAGGGTCATGCAATGGATGGGAAGGGTGCGGACATCGGTTTTCATTGTTCTGATGGCCTTGCTCTGGCTCGGTTGGGGCGGTTCTATTCTGGATTATGAGCCTTTCGGGGCGTTCCTGATACATGCTGCGGCACCGGCGGTGATGATTCTTGCTGGAACTTTCATTGTCCTGGCAGTTTTCATTCCTCGCCCATGGTGCAGAGCCTTCTGCCCGGTCGGCGAATTGCTGCATCTGGCAGAGACTCCTGTTTTCAAATCTAGACCGGCAGTCCGTTGATTACTTGACAAAGACGAAAAATACGGCCATGATCAGGCAGAGAAAAGCTGCAAGATGGTTCCATTGTAGCGGTTGTCCTTTGAACAGAACGGTCGCTACTATGGTGAAAACGGTAAGAGAGATGACTTCCTGGATGACTTTCAGCTGCATGAGGTTGAATGGGCCTCCGTTCTCGATGAAACCGATGCGGTTCGCCGGAACTTGGGCGCAGTATTCGAAAAAGGCGATAGCCCAGGAGAAGAGGATGACCAGGATGATCGGCCAATCGGAGGAGATTTTCATTTCCTGCAGCTTAAGGTGACCGTACCAGGCGAAGGTCATGAATATGTTGCTGGTTACCAGCAACAGGATGGTCCATAGTGCTTTCATAAGTATTGTTGTTGATTCCGCAAATATAGCATATTCCAATGCTCTTTTCTGCATGTTTTCTTAAAAAATCTGCGATTCTCTTTCTTTCCGTTTGTGCCGTTTTTCCGATATAATCAACGAACGGCTGCCGATCTCTTTCCGATTTCCGTTCCTTTCATCGGCAATCTGGCGTATCTATGACATGCAGTATAATTTCGAGTATGAGAATCTGGCGAGCCAGCAGCTCATCGGTGCCGAACTCATGGCCCGTTGGAAACCGATTGACTGTCTGAATTTCAACGCTTCCTACTCCTATGTGTATGTCACCAAGATTGATGGTCTGAGCATCAGCACGACCTCCCCTCATGCAGCGACACTGGGAGTGGACTACAATTACAGCCGGAAGAACTACCTCCTCCCAGGATTTACGGCATCCATCATGAGTAAGAAACGTTATGATGTCCAGGATAGACTCACGATTGACGGCGTCGGCCATGATGCTTACTTCAGATGTACCCTTCCGACTTATGCGCTGTGTAACCTCAGCCTTACACAGACCTTCTGGGAGAAGGTGAAGCTGACCATCGGCGTGGACAACATCTTCAACTACAAGCCTAAGACCCTCGGTTCTGGACTGACTGCCTTCAACGTGCCGGCTACTCCGGGTATCCGCGGATTCGCACAGCTGGAGTTCAATCTGGCAGAGTTCTTCAAGATGGCCAAAAAGAAAAAGTGATATGAAAAATTCAGAAAAAATATTTCACATGATTTCGCTCGCAGCATTGTTGCTGCTGACAACCTCCTGCATTCTCGATATCAAGTACGAGGCACTTCCTTTCAATGGGAAGGTGCTGCATAGGATCACGGGATACAATGGAGAATCATTGAACGGCGGCGGACCGCAAAACCAGATTACGAACGACAGGATGTTCTTTAATCTGAAGGAAGGAGAGCAGAAGGATGTTAAAGATTGGGATTTTGCAGTCTGCGGCTATCATTTCAGAACCAATGGAGGAACAAGCGGTAACGGCATGGGTGCAGCTGCAGATCTTGGTTTCGGAAACTATGATGCCTGGACATCTGTCTCTCAGATTCCTTCAGATATAGAATGGGTCTGTGATACGGATAAAGATGTATATGTGACAGTGTCTATGAACGACTGGATACGGTATCTGAACCTAATGGTATGAGTCTCGATGAGAATCCTTGGTTCGATCCTAACACTGGTCCGCGAAGAACGCTTACCAGCGGGAATCCTCTCCTTGACAGGGCTATTCTGCTGGCCGGCCCACCGATGACCCGCCACACCTCCATCGTGACCTTCATGGTGTTCTGGACTCCGGTGGAGATTCTCGGTCGCATGAACATGTTCAGCGAAATCTGGGTGGCCCCGACGCACCATGTCCTCGAGATGGTCATCATCCTCGGCGCCTTCATCGCTGTTCTCGGCTACCTCATCTGGGCTGCCGCAAAGAAGA
>RCNH01000297.1_pt1 | contig 22843 bp, 16 predicted proteins | sample 2041161 | NCBI WGS metagenome assembly RCNH01 (sample SAMN09708215, study PRJNA481090) | Feces metagenome, whole genome shotgun sequencing project. | biome: feces | host: Leptonychotes weddellii | place: Antarctica: Sion Island | collected 2010-03-01 | reverse complement strand
ACGTCAAGGGCGGACGCTGCGAAGAGTGTCGCGGTGCGGGTGTGCAGACCATCGAGATGAATTTCCTGCCCGATGTCTATGTGCGTTGCAAGGCATGTGGCGGACAACGCTACAACCGCGAAACGCTGGAGGTGAAATATAAGGGCAAGTCGATTAACGATGTGCTGAATATGACGGTGAATGTGGCAGTCGAATTTTTCGAGAATATCCCCAATATTTATCAGAAACTCAAGGCTATTCAGGATGTAGGTCTCGGTTATCTTACTTTGGGACAGCCCTGTACGACCCTTTCGGGCGGAGAGTCGCAGCGTATCAAACTTTCGGCCGAACTCTCCAAACACGATACGGGTCAGACGCTTTATATTTTGGACGAGCCGACGACGGGTCTTCATTTCGAGGACATCCGTTTGTTGCTGGAGGTGCTGAACAAGTTGGTCGATCGCGGAAATACGGTGCTTGTCATCGAACACAACCTCGATGTGATCAAGGTCGCCGATCATCTGATCGACATGGGACCCGAAGGCGGTGCGGCAGGTGGCGAAGTGCTGGTTGCAGGCACGCCTCACGATGTGGCTTGTTGCGAGAGAAGTTACACGGGACATTTTTTGAAAGAAATGGGATTGTAAGCGGCATTGTTTTTGTATCTTTCGGGGGTAAAACCAAATGTTTGGCTCTATGAAAAAGATAATGTTGCTGATTGCCGGCATGCTGTTGTGCGGTGTGCTTTTCGGGCAATCGAGGGAAGAGAAGCGCACGATACGCCAGCAGAAGCGTACGGAGCGCAATGAGAAATCCGCCGAACGGATTGATTCGATGGTGTTGCAACAGAGTTTCAAGTTCAGTCCCCGAACCATGCAACGCGAACCGAGCGGGGTACAGCGATCGCTGACCGATCCCGCATTTGCGGTGACGCTGTGGGAACACTCCGTGGATATCAATATCCCGTACATCCGTAACAAAATGCCGCCCTACATTCCGACGATGTTGGATTATACGGTGGGGCTCGAAGATGAGAATTATTCGGTCGAGCCGATCAAAAACGGTTGGCGGGTGACGTTCTCTACGCGGCTTTTCACGTCGGATGTCTATACCTTCAAATTTGAAATCCATAAACCGTCGGGCGATGCATCGCTTTTGATTTCGAACACGTGGTACAATCCCGTGCGGTATGACGGAGTGGTTTTGGAAGTCTATTAACAAAAAACGCGACTGAACTGTTCAGTCGCGTTTTCCGTTTTCGGATGAATGTTTATGCTTTGAAGATCAGAGCCACGGCCGAAACCGATACTCCTTCTTCGCGTCCTTCGAAACCGAGTTTTTCGGTGGTGGTTGCCTTGACCGACACTTGATCTGCATCGAGTGACATCACACGCGCCATCGTCTCGCGCATTTGGTCGATGTGAGGGCGGAGTTTGGGGCGTTGGGCGCGGATCGTAAGATCGACATTGCCGATCTCATAACCCTTTTCGCGCAACAGATCCACAACCCGTTTCAGGAGAATCTTCGAGTCGATTCCCTTAAATTCGTCGGCCGTGTCGGGGAAGAGTTTGCCGATGTCACCCAGAGCCGCCGCACCGAGCAGGGCATCACACAAGGCGTGAATCGCCACATCGCCATCGGAATGGGCGACAAAGCCTTTGGTGTGAGGAATCTCGATGCCACCCAAAATGAACGGAAGTCCCTCCCGAAGCAGGTGGACATCGTAGCCGTGTCCTATTCTGAAATTCATCATATCGCGTTGTTTTATTTGGTTACGGGCGTAAGGCGGATCGTGTATCCGTAGGTGCCTTCGGTCGGAATCTGGTATTTTCCGAGGGTCTTGGGGCCGCAAGACCCGTTACCGATACCGCGCTGCATATAGTCCAAGTGAAGGACGATCTCCTCGCGCGGTTTGAGTTCCCATTCGTGCCCCTTCAGATCACCCATCAACTCGGCGTCGGTGTAGTGCAGTGCCGAGAAGTTCAGACGACCCTCCGCTTCGAGACGAATACCGCGACCTTCGTTGTCGGTGAAGGTCAGATCGCGCACATCCTCGCGGTTACCCATCGTCTGGGGTTTCACGTAGTGTTCCTGCATCGCTTCGACGGTGGTGATGTAGCGACCCAGATCCGAACCCACCTTGCGATCAACGTAGTTGGCCAGAGGGCCGCGTGCGTAGTACTCCACGTGGTTGAAATTGCCGTTCAGGAGCAACGACACACCCATACGGCGGAGGTAATATTTGAACGGATCGTTCTCCATATCCTCCGAGGGGCGGGGTTTCATGGGCGTAAATTCGGTCGTAAGGTCGATCACACCGTCGGCATAGATCGTGTAGTTGATCGCGTAGTCGCAAAGACCCTCGGCACGGCGCGAAGTCTTCACGCGAAGTGCCTTGCCGCGCTCGATCCACTCATAAGTGATCGTTCCCGTGGGGGCGAGGTGCGACGAGGTGTCGGCAAACGTGTCGTTCTCGATGAAACGGTGGTTGTCGAATACAGGGCCGTGGCCTTCGTGGATAAATTCGCGGTTATTGTAACGAAGCGAAGTCAAAACTCCCGTTGTTGTGTCGAACGACAGCGACATACCTTTACCCGCGATCTCTACTGACGAGGCGGTTTTGCGGAGCGTGAGCGTGCCTTCCACTGTTTTGGGATCTTTCTTCGCAAGGCGGGGCATCTCGTTCAAGGAGAATTGTGCGGCGGCCATTTCGTGACCTGCCTTTGCCCAGTCGGTATCTTTTTTCAAGACGAAACGGATGTTCAACAGGTACTCGTGCGAGGGTTCGATCTCGGTCGTGAAGGGGATGTAGAGCGTCTTGTCCTCGGCGGCGGGCAGCGTGAAATCGCGGATCGTCCCCTGCTCGACTTCGCGTCCCGAACGCAATACCGACCATACGATGTCAAATTCCGAGAGGTTGAGGAATGCGTAGCGGTTGCGGATCTTTACGCTGCGGGTTCCCGAATCGAAATTCTCGATCTTGATGTATTGGTAAATGCGTTTCACTTCGGCCAATTTGGCAGTCGGCTGACGATCGGCCGTCACGATGCCGTTGTTGCAGAAGTTGCCCTGATGCGGGCCGGGAAAGTCATAACCCGTGTAGAAACCGCGCATCGTCCCTGTCTTGATCTCGGCGGGGTGGCAGATCGCCTGATCCGTCCAGTCCCAGATGCAACCGCCGATCAGACGACGGCTCGACTCGATCAGATCCCAATACTCCTTGAGGTTGCCGATGGCGTTGCCCATGGCATGGGCATACTCGCACACGAAGTGCGGGCGGGGATCATTGCTGCGATCGTGTTGCAAAAGACGTTCGAGCGAGGGGTACATGTCGGAGGTGAGGTCGGTGTGATTCCAACTGCCCTGACCTTCGTAGTGGATGATACGGTTGTCGAGTGCCTTCACGGCGTTGTATGTGTCGGCGAAGTTCTCGCCGTCACCGCTCTCGTTACCCAGCGACCAGAAGATGACCGAGGGGTGGTTGCGGTCGCGCAGAACCATACGCACGGCACGATCCACAAAGGCGGGTGCCCAACTGCGCATCGAACTGATCGAAGTGTTGGCATGACATTCGATGTCGGCCTCATCGACCACATACAGACCGTAATGATCGAACATCGCGTACATTTTGTCCTGATTGGGGTAGTGGCTCGTACGGATGGTGTTGAGGTTGTTCTGTTTGAAGAGAATTACATCGTTGAGCATCGACTCGACATCTACGGCACGACCCAGCATGGGGTGGGTGTCGTGGCGGTTGGCACCCTTGAATACGATGCGGCGGCCGTTGATATAGACCAGACGATCCTTCGTCTCGATGTGACGGAAGCCGTATTTGGTCGAGAAGGTCTCGGTCAGATTTCCGTGGCGGTCGTAAAGCGAGAGTACCACGGTGTAGAGGTCGGGTGTTTCGGCCGTCCACGGCAGGAGGTGATCGAGGGCGATGCGGAACGACTCCTTGCGATTCTCGAAGGTTGTTACTGCATTTTTGCCCTTGAACGTTTCCGATTTGCGGATCTCGTCCGAGGCAATGCGTTTGCCTGCAGGGTCGAACACTTCGAGCGAAAGGGTGTAGTCTGCATGACGGTTCTCGTCGCGCTTGCTGATCCACGTATCGACCTGCAACGTACCGCGATCGAAAGCGGGTGCTTCGAGCGTGGATGAGATGCGATGGTCGCGGATGAAGGTGCGGGGCGTGGCGAACAGATAGACATCACGATAGATACCGCTCATGCGGAACATATCCTGACATTCGAGGTAACTGCCGTCCGACCAGCGGATGACCTGCACCGAGATCGAGTTCTTGCCGGGGCGGGCGTAGGGCGTGATGTCAAATTCGTGGTCGTTGTTTGCGCCCTGCGTGTAGCCGACATAGTGTCCGTTGATCCAGACGTATGCCGCGCTGTAAATACCGCCGAAGTGGACGAATATCTGTTTGTCCTTCCACGATTCGGGCAGGTCGAAATCACGGCGATACGATCCTACGGGATTCACACCGTAGTCCTTGTACGGTTCGCGGCGTTCGATGTAGGGCGGTTTGTTGGCGTGGGGATATTCCACGTTGCAGTAGATCGGCGTGCCGTAACCCTGCATTTCCCAATTGGAGGGTACGGAGATTTCGTCCCACGACGACGGATCGAAATCTTCGCGGAAGAAATCCGTGGGACGCTCCTCGGTCGAATCGACATAGAAGAATTTCCATTTGCCGTTGAGCGAACGGTAGAGATCCGAACGGGGCGTAACCCACGGCGTGTGGTAGTAGGCATCGGAGGTCATCTGCTCACGCGACGAGTAGGGTATATAGGTGGCATGACCGGCTTCTTTGTGTTCTTCGAAGACGGTTTCGTTTTCCCAATAGGCGGGCGGTAACGAGTCTTGGGCAAGGCTGTTTGCCCCGATCAGCAATGCGGCGCAGAGAGAAAGTGTGCGCAAAGAGGGGATTGATTTGAATTTCATGTTGTTTTCACGGAATTGTTTGGGGACAAAGATACGAAAAAAACCGATCCGGACGGGTGTACCACAAAAAAAGAGGGAATCCTTTCAAAAGGATTCCCTCTTTTGAGAGTCGGTTTACAGGAAAAGGTAGTTGGCGAAGATCCACGGAAGAACGGTTGCCAGAAGAATTACCACAAGCAGCAGATAAACGCCCCAACGAAGCGGTTTATAGGGGATGTGCTTCTTAAAAAAGGCGGTGACGGCCTCCCGATGGAACATGATATGGAGCAGGAGCAGAACCAGAAGCGATACACCCAAGACGGTGTGCAGATCGCCCCAAAAGTGACGGATCAGACGGTTGTACCTGACCAGCCCGTCCGCGCCGTGACGGTGGGCGATACATGGCGGCATGACGTAGTTGATGACGAATCCGGAAATCGACACGGCTGCAATGTTCAAAAACAGTAAAAGGTCGATCAACAGATTCGTGTTGAATCGGTTTTTCATAGAAGTGTGTGTTAAGTGTGATTTTGTCTGCCAAGATACTCATTGTTTTCTTTTTTGACAAATATGGCCGATGACGATCCCTTCGGTAATATCCGAAAAATATTGTTGTTTAGATATTTGGTGATCCGACGAATAAATTTTACCTTTGCGTTTGTGAAATCTTACGGACATAAAATTATTGCTCTGGGACTCCTGTTGCTCTTTGCGACGTACTGGTCTTCCATCACGCTTTTCCCGCACGCCCACCGTATTGGGGATCGCGTTTATGTCCATTCACACCCTTTCGCCGATGCGAACAACCATACCCACTCCGAACAACAATTACAGGTCATCGAGTATCTTTCGTTGTTGTTGGCGACATCGGTTGCGATCGCAACGGCCGTCATTCACCTCACGGCGATCCGTTACTACTTCAAAGTGCCCGTTGTCGTGGCACGTCAGTCGTCGCCGATCCGCGTCTGCGGACTTCGGGCTCCTCCTGTTATGGCATAATTTCCCGAAAAGACATGTGTGCGGTGCATTTATATATATAAGTATGCCCCGCGCGTTCCGATATGACCGTCCCTGTGAAGGGTGGTTGCTTATTCACCATAACAGATATTCAAATAATGAAAAAATATATTTTAGGAGCATTGTTGCTCCTTATGCCCTTGTGCTTGTTTGCCGAGGGTGAGGAGACCGTATATAAACCCCGGAAAAAACAAAGTGATGCCAACATTACGGGTCACGTCATTGATGCCAAGACGGGCGAACACCTTGCTTATGCCACGGTAGTCGTCAAGGGTACGACATTTGGCGCGGCAACCGATGCCACGGGTCACTACTTCTTGAAGAATCTGGCTCCCGGCGAATTTACCTTGTCGGCATCGGCCATCGGTTACAAGACGCTTGAGCAGACCATTCGCATCGAGGGCAAACGCACCATCGAGGTAAATTTCAATCTCGTGGAGGAAGCTTTGTCCGTGGAGGAGGTTGTCGTTTCGGCAAGCCGTACGGAGACCAACAAGAAATGTTCGCCGACGATCGTGTCGGTGGCTTCGACCAAACTTTTCGAGAGTGTCGCTTCGAGCAACCTGGCCGAGTCGATGAACTTCCAATCGGGTTTGCGTGTCGAGAACAATTGCAGCAATTGCGGTACGACCCAGTTGCGTATCAACGGTCTGGAGGGGCAGTATTCGCAGATCCTGTTGGACAGCCGTCCCATCTTCAGTTCGCTGGCCGGTGTGTATGGTCTGGAGCAGTTGCCTGTGGCGATGATCGAGCGTGTCGAGGTGATCCGCGGTGGCGGTTCGGCGTTGTTCGGAGCCAATGCCATCGGCGGTGTGGTGAACATCATCACCAAAGAACCCGTGCGCAACTCACTGACATTGTCGAATACGACCAATGTGATGCGTGGAGGAAGTGTCGATCTGAACACTTCGCTCAACGGATCGTTCGTGTCGGACGACTACAAGACGGGTGTTTACCTGTTCGGTATGGTCAAGGATCGTGACGACTACGACCGCAACGGCGACGGCTTTTCGGATCTGCCCCGTCTAAATTCCGAGACGGTCGGTTTCCGTGCCTATTACAATACGTCTGCCTATACCCGTTTGACTGCCGAATATCACCATGTACACGAGTTCCGTCGTGGCGGTAACAAATTCGACATGCCGCCCCACGAGGCCGATATTGCCGAGCAGTTGGATCACAAGATCAACGGAGGCGGTTTGAAATTCGATTACTTCAGTCCGAACAACCACCATCGTGTCGGTTTGTACACCTCGATGCAGGGCATCGACCGTAACAGTTATTTCGGTACCGATCAGAACAAGACGACTTACGGTAAGACCGACGACCGCACGATCGTGACCGGAGGCCAATATACCTATTCCTTCGACAAATGTCTGTTCATGCCTGCCGAACTTACCGCTGGTGTCGAATATACCTATAACAAATTGAATGACAAGTATCTTGCTTTGAAACGCAACTTCAGTCAGGAGACCCACGCCACGGGTTTCTTCTTCCAGAACGAGTGGCGCAGCAAGAAACTCAACTTCCTGATCGGAGGTCGATTGGATAAGCATAACATGATGAATGATGTGGTTTTCTCGCCGCGTGTGAATGTCCGTTACAGCCCCATCGAGAAGGTCGGTCTGCGTGCAAGTTATTCGAGCGGTTATCGCGCTCCGCAGGCTTACAACGAGGATTTGCACATCAGTGCTCTGGATGGCAAACTGGCCGTGATCCGTCTTGCAGACGGACTGAAACCCGAATATTCGCACAGTTTCAGCGGCTCGATCGACCTGTATCACAATTTCGGACGTTTGCAGACCAATTTGTTGATCGAAGGTTTCTACACGATGCTCGACGATGTGTTCGCGCTGGAAAAGGTCGGCGAAGATGAGCAGGGTAATGTGATCATGGAGCGTCGCAACGCATCGGGTGCCAAGATCGGCGGTGTAGGTTTCGAGTTGAAAGCGGGTATTCCCAACCGATTCGAGGTTCAGATGGGTTACACCTATCAGCAGAGCCGTTACAACTGCCCGGAGGGGTGGTCGGATCAGGTCGATTCAAACGGAAAGCCTGTTCTTGAGGCTCAGCGTCGTATGTTCCGCTCGCCCGATCACTACGGTTATATCACCGCCAACTGCAACATCACGCACGATTTCACGGCTTCGGTCTTCGGTAACTTTACGGGGCGTATGCTCGTACAGCACAACCACGGTGGTGAGGATGCCGAGGGGAACACAATCGAATTTGATAGCGAGCGTCTGACGCCGAATTTCTTCGATATGGGTCTGCGCCTGTCGTATGAGTTCCACTTAACGAAACAACTCCGACTGGAACTGAATGCCGGTGTGAAGAATGTTTTCGACAGTTTCCAGAAGGATATCGACTTCGGATCGGGTAAGGATGGTGCTTACATCTATGGTCCTGCCACGCCCCGTACATTCTTTGTCGGTGTAAAGTTTGCCCTGTAAAGGATTGCGGAGGTATTTCAACAAAAAATCCGCTCTTCATTGTCGAAGAGCGGATTTTTTATGGTTTGCAGAGTAACAGACTACCAGAATTTGTTGTGTTCTGCGCTGTATTCGAACCCTGCTTCCGAAAGGGTTCGTTCGAGTTCGGTGCGGTCGATCTGCATGTCGTTGCAGAGTGCATCGAGGGAAGCGTATTCGTCACGCAGTTTCATGTTCACGAAACTGAACAGGATCATGGGATCGGAGGGAAGAGAGTTCATTTCTCAAATAATTTCAAATTTGCCCGCAAAAATAGGGCAATCCTCCGACAAAAGCAAACAATTCGCTATAAAGGCTTGCGGTCGGTATAGTTCGGGTAGCGGAATTGCGGGATGCCGAGTGCCATGATGGCGTGGATGCGGCCGTCGATGCCCAACGGGCGGGAGAGTTGCTTCTGTCCTTTGCGAAGGGTCGTAAGCACGAATCCCATATAGATCTGACTGATGCCCAGTGTCTCGGCCATCAGCGATCCGTTTTGATAGGCGAGGTTGCAGTCTTCCGCCCCGAATCGGTATTTCGGGGGCGTATGGAAGAAGATCAGCGTTGAGGCATGGCGCAGAATGGGATCTTCGCCCGCATCGTGACGCCGTTTCAGACCCTTGAATACGGGAACGTAGCGGTAGAGGTCGGGACGCAGCGGTTTGAGAAAAAACTTGATAAGCGGAAATTCCAGCAGGCGTACCAATCGCATGAAGGTGCGGATCGTGTGGTCGGCTACGAACTTCAATTTTTGAGGGTCATCGACCACGGTGAAGGAGACCAGTTGCGAATTGGTCGCCGTCGGTGCGCAGTGTGCCGCTTCGAGGATCTTGCGGATTGCCTCTTGGGGAACGGGGCGCGACATCAGGGCGCGGTTCGAGCGGCGTGTTTTCAGCAGGAGCATCAGCTGATCGGGCGAGGGGAGTGCCTCATAGTCGATCGGATGGATTTTCTCTTTGGGGAAGAGGTCATGACGGACGGCTCCCTGCGGACAGGCATCCACACAATGCCCGCACCCGATACATCGTTCGGAATGACGGAGGGTGATCGGGTCGCCCTTATGCTCCTGCGTGAAGATCAGCGAGGGGCATACCCTCACGCACCGACCGCAAGAGATGCAGGCGGTGGTGACGGAGATGGCGGGTGCGGAGGCGTTCATTGCGATTTAAAGATCGAGGGAGACCTCCACGGGGCAGTGATCCGATCCGAAAATCTCGTTGTGGATCTTTGCGCCGAGGAGTTTGTTGCGAAGACGTTCCGACGCGAGGAAATAGTCGATACGCCAACCTGCATTCTTTTCGCGTGCGCGGAAGCGGTACGACCACCACGAATAAGCCCCTTCCAGATCGGGGTGAAAGTGGCGGAACGTGTCGATGAATCCCGCATCGAGCAGCAGTTGGAACTTCTCGCGCTCCTGATCCGTAAAGCCCGCATTCATGCGGTTGGTCTTGGGGTTCTTGAGGTCGATTTCGCGGTGTGCCACATTCAGATCGCCACACACCAATACGGGTTTGGCCTGATCCAATTTTTGGAGGTGTGCACGGAAGGCATCATCCCATGTCATGCGGTAGTCGAGGCGTTTGAGTTCATCCTGAGAGTTGGGCGTGTAGCAGGTGACGAGGAAAAACTGCTCAAATTCGAGCGTGATGACACGTCCTTCGTGGTCATGCTCCTCGATGCCGAGTCCGTAAGTTACGTTCATCGGAGTGCGCTTCGAGAAGATCGCCGTACCCGAATAACCTTTTTTTTCGGCGTAGTTCCAGTAGGAGGTATATCCTTCGAAGGCAAGGTCGAGCTGACCTGCCTGCATTTTGGTTTCCTGAAGACAGAAGAAATCGGCATCGAGTGCCGAGAAGGATTCGCGGAATCCTTTCTCACAGCAGGCACGGATGCCGTTTACGTTCCATGAAATAAGTTTCATTGTGCAGCGTGTTAATTGTTTGGACTGTTCGGACGAGGCTCTCGTCCGATGCAAATTCGGTACAATTTATGGAAAAAATCCAAAACGACAAAATCTGCGGGACGATTCCGAGAAAGAAAAGCGTTGCAGAAATTGCCCGCGATCCTAAAAATGAGTATCTTTGTCCGACATAACACAACACAGAAATTTTATGAGAATAGCCATTGTCGGAACCGGATATGTGGGTTTGGTGTCGGGTACCTGCTTTGCGGAGATGGGTGTCGATGTGACGTGCGTGGATGTCGATCGGAAGAAAATCGAATCCCTCAAGCGCGGTGAAATACCCATTTACGAACCGGGGCTGGAGGAGATGGTCAAACGCAATGTCGAGGCGGGGCGTCTGCATTTTGAAACGGATCTGAGCCGTTGTCTGGACGATGTGGAACTCGTCTTTTCGGCGGTGGGTACGCCCTCCGACGAGGACGGGTCGGCCGATTTGAGCCATGTGTTGGAGGTGGCTCGCACGTTCGGCCGCAACATCCGTAAATATACGATCCTCGTCACGAAATCGACCGTTCCCGTGGGTACCTCGCGTAAGGTGCGCAAGGTGATCGAGGAGGAGTTGCAACAACGAGGTGTCGAGGTCGATTTTGAGGTGGCGTCGAATCCCGAATTTCTGAAAGAAGGTGCTGCCATCAAGGATTTCATGTCGCCCGACCGTGTGATTGTCGGTGTGGAATCCGACCGTGCCAAGGCGATTCTGACGAAACTCTACCGTCCGTTTCTGGTGAATAATTTCCGTGTTTATTTCATGGATATTCCCTCGGCGGAGATGACCAAATATGCCGCCAATGCCATGTTGGCAACCCGCATTTCGTTTATGAACGACATCGCCAACCTGTGCGATCTGGTCGGCGCGAATGTCGATATGGTGCGCAAGGGAATCGGTACGGATCTGCGTATCGGATCCAAATTTCTCTATCCCGGATGCGGTTACGGCGGTTCGTGCTTCCCTAAGGATGTGCGGGCACTGGCCACGACGGCACGCGAATACGGCTATACGATGCAGATTGTCGAGGCCACACGTCGGGTCAATGAGCAACAGAAAGAGGTGTTGGTGCGTAAACTGAAGGGGGTGCTGGGCGAGGATCTCCACGGAAAAAACATAGCGGTGTGGGGCTTGGCCTACAAACCCGAAACGGACGATATGCGCGAAGCCCCCGCATTGGTGGTGATCGACCGCCTGTTGAAAGCGGGTGCGCGGGTGAAGGTCTATGATCCCGTGGCAATGGACGAATGTCGCCGACGGATCGGAGAAAAGGTGACCTATTGCAAGGATCTGTACGAGACGGCGGAAGAAGCCGATGCGCTTTTGCTCGTGACCGAATGGAAATTGTTCCGTATGCCTTCGTGGTCGGTCTTGAAGAAGATCATGCGCCGTCCGCTGGTGATCGACGGACGAAACATTTACGATCGAAACGAACTTCGGGACGAAGGGTTCGAATATGTTGCGATCGGCAAACGATAAAAAAACACCCCGCTTTTCGACGGGGTGTTTTTTTATAGGAAGTGTCTTATTTCATCAGACGCTCGATCGTTTCGTAAAATTCGGGACTTTCTCCGACTACTTTTTTGACGATCTTACCCTCTTTGTCGAGGATGAATTTGGTAGGAAAACCGCTTACGCCGTAGGCAATGGCAAGATCGTGTTCCTCCCGGTTCAGCGTATGAATCCACGGTAATTGCAACTCCTCGATCTTCTGCTTCCAACGCTCCTCGGTGTCATTGCAGGCGATGCCCACAAATTCCAGTTTGTCGTGATATTTTTCGTAGGTGGCTTTCATTTCGGGCATGCCCTTGATGCACCAGCCGCACCATGTCCCCCAGAAATCCAACACAACATATTTACCGCGAAGAGACGCAAGTGCGAATTCTTTGCCGTCGAGCGTTTTCACGTTGAAATCGGGTGCCTGTGCGCCTTCAACCACCGTGCGCATGGCTTCCTTGCGGGCAGCCTCACGTTCGATGCGTTTCTTGGTGTTTTGGTAGATCAAACCCATGATGCCCTGCTGTGCACGCGGGGAGATCAATTCGAGGGCTTCGGCGGCCTGCTTCTGAGAAAGCGATTCAAGAAGCGATACCGACACATCCGAATCGGGGTGCTGTTTGATGTAGTCGAAAGTCTGGTCGGAAATTGCGAGTGACAGCGTGCGCATCGGAGCATAAGCCTCCATGATCTCCGTCTGCGGGGCTTTCTTCTGGCTCAACGCTTTGACCGTGGTCTGAATCTCCTGAATCTTTTTCAAGGTGGGGGCAATCGAGTTGCGGAATTGTTGCATCTCATCGTAGAAGGGCGATCCCGACAGGGTGTATTCCTCGAACGAACCTTCGATCTGAAGGGTCTGGTCGGGCAAGAGGGGCAGCATCACGGCCTGCATCGAGAGTGCCTTGCGCGAGCCGTCGGCTGCGGGTTTCGAGGAGGGCAGTGCCCAAAGGCGTATCTCCTGCAATTTGGATTCGGGAAGCACGAAACGGAATTTGCCCCGGTTCATGGCAAGCGTGTCGGTGGTTCGGTTGGTTCGGTCGCCGGGCGTACCGTACATTACCAACAGCGAATCGCTTTCAATCCCCTCCAGATGACCTTGGATGACGGTCTGAGGCTCGGTCTGGCAAGCCGCAAAAAGGCTTGCCAGACCGAGCAGGGCGCAGATGATTTTTTTCATATTCTCAAAATTTTATGGTTTTCGGTTGTTGCGAGGCACGGAACGATCCGCACCATCAAACAAATATACGATTAATTTCCAATCTCCGTCAAGAAGTGCGGATAATTTCGCGTAAAAAACGTAACTTTGCCTTTCGTAAAGCATAGAACACATGAAGATAGGAATCATCACAGCCATGTCCTCCGAGCGCGAGCAACTGGCACAACAACTCACCGATCCCGTAAAGATGGAGATTGCTCCGTTTACCTATACCGAAGGTCGTGCGGGCGAGAATACCATCATTCTGATGCAGAGCGGCATCGGCAAGGTGAATGCCGCCGTCGGCACGACCGAAATGATCCTCAATTTCCAACCCGACTGCATTATCTCGACGGGTGTCGCAGGCGGTATTGATCCCGTCCTTCAGGTGATGGATGTGGTCGCTTCGTCGCGCATCGTCTATCACGATGTGTGGTGTGGCGACGGCAACGAATACGGTCAGGTGCAGGGAATGCCCGCAAGTTTCGAGGACAACAAAACGCTCTGCAAGACGGCCATGGGACTTGATTCCGAGACGAAAATTCACTGCGGACTGATCTGTACGGGCGACAAGTTCATCACGGCGCGTGGCGAACTCGATCAAATCAAGGCTAAATTTCCTGACGGGTTGGCCGTCGATATGGAGTCGGCAGCCATTGCTCAGGTGTGTCATATTTACGATGTGCCGTTCATCAGTTTCCGCATTATCAGCGACAGCCCCGCACAGGGCGAAGGCAATGCCCGCCAGTATGAGAATTTCTGGGCGGAGATGGCCGACCGTTCGTTCCGTGTCACCGAGCAATTTTTACACGCATTACCGCATAAAATCAAATAATTATGAAAAAGATACCCAGTTTTACGATTGATCACGTCCGCCTGTTGCGCGGCATCTATGTGTCGCGTCAGGATCGGGTGGGCGATGAGATTGTCACTACGTTCGATATCCGCATGAAGGAGCCGAACCGCGAACCCGCATTGAGCCCCTCGGCCATTCACACGATGGAGCATCTGGCCGCCACGTTCCTGCGCAACCATCCCGTATGGGCGGACAAGGTTATTTATTGGGGGCCGATGGGATGTCTTACGGGCAACTATCTGGTGATGAAGGGCGATCTGACCTCGCGCGACATCCTGCCGTTGATGAAGGAGACCTTCGCATTCATCGAATCGTTTGAAGGCGATGTGCCGGGTGCTTCGGCACGCGATTGCGGCAACTACCTGTTGATGAACCTGCCGATGGCGCGTTGGGAGGCAGCCAAATACCTGCACGAAGTGCTGGAAAAGGCAACCGACGAGAATTTGGTTTATCCCGCTTAAAAAGTCGGATTTAATCTAAAAAGGGCGTGTGAACGATTGATTCACACGCCCTTTGTCGTTTTATCGGGTGACGAGTTCCGTAAAGTCGAATTTCGCAACATCGACCAAGCCCCGATCCGTGAGTTTGAGTTCGGGGATGACGGGAAGTGCCATAAACGCCATGGTGATGAAGGGTGCTTTGAGGGTGCAACCCAACTCTTCGGTGTGGCGGAGAAGTGTGTGGTATTTTTCGGCGATCACCTCGGCGGGTTCTGCCGACATCAGGCCTGCAATGGGCAGGGGAAGGATCTCGGTGTGTCCCTCGCGGGTCATGCCCAATCCGCCTTTCGATTCGATCAGCGCATTGGCCATCGTGACCATCTCTTCGTCCGAAGTGCCGATGACCACGATGTTGTGGCTGTCGTGGGCGATCGTTGCGCCGATGGCACCGCTCCTAAGACCGAATCCGCGGATGAAGGCCACCTGCGGGTGACCGTTGCCGTAGCGATTATAGACCATGATTTTCTGAATCGAAGCATCGTTGAGTTGCTCGGCGGGAATGATCTCGCAGGGCGTATGGAGTTCGCCGTCGAGTGCCGTGATGACCTTTACGTTTCCCTTCGTGATCGTGGTTGCAATCTCTGCCTCGGTGATCGGGCGTGCGTTGAAGTTGTTGGGGGTGGTCAGCGGGGTGACGGTTCGGGTCAGTTCGTTATCGTTCAGTCCGTTGTTTTTGTCGTAAACCCGATGTCCGTCGATATAGGTGGCCACAACCTCAAAGTCATTCAGGTTATTTACGGCAATGAACGTGGCGGGATCGCCCTTGCCCATCATGCCCGACATGATGCCGTAATGGCGGACGGGGTTCAGACAGGCGGCCTGCAAAAGATTCCAGATCGAAAGACCTTTGTTCAAACCGCGGCGAACGAGTGTGTCGATATGCCCTTGAAGCAGATCATCGGGATGCTTGTCGTCCGAGCAGAGCATCACATGATCGGGAGTTTCGTCAATCAGAGGGCAGAGAGCCTCGAAATTACGTGCGGCACTGCCTTCTCGGATGATGACCTCCATGCCTGCGACGACCTTTTCGCGGGCCTCATCAAGGGTGGCGCATTCGTGGTCGGTGGAAATCCCTGCCGCGATGTAACGCTTCAAATCCTCACCGCGCACGCCGGGCGCGTGGCCGTCGATCACTTTGCCCGCTTCGCGTGCTGCCCGTATTTTGGCCGATACCTCGGTGTCACCCGTCAGAATGCCCGGAAAGTTCATCATCTCCGCCAAAAAATGCAGATCTCCGCGTCGGATCAGTTCTTGCGTTTGGCGTGCATCGATCACCGCGCCCGCCGTCTCCAAGTGGGACGAAGGTACGCAGGACGGAAGTCCGAACCAGAAGTTAAACCGCGAATTTCGGGCGTTATTCACCATGAAGTCAATACCTTCTGCACCGAGCACATTCGTAATCTCGTGGGGATCGCACACGGCACAGACCACACCGTGCCGAACGGCGACCTTGGCGAATTGTTCGGGAATCATCATCGAACTTTCGATGTGGATGTGCGCATCGGTGAGTCCCGGTAGAAAGTAAGGTGCCGTGGCAGGAACATCCGTTCGGGGTGTGATGTATTCGATGTGTCCCTCCTTGATTCGGATTTCGCCATCGTAAATCCGATGGCTGGGTATATCGACAATATGTCCCGTCAGCGAAAAAACGGGAGCGGAATCGGGGTGTTTCATGGAATCGAATGTTTTGATAAGAAACAAAGATAGACCTTTTTCGGGAATTTCAGGCAGACGACATTAAGAAAAAATATTGAAAGGTTAAAACAAAAGACCGTATATTTTTTATACGGTCTTTTGTTTTGAGATAGAATCTTCCTCGATGGGAGATTCTATTTTTGGGTGTCTTTCCAAGTCCCCCACCAATCGTAGTATTCGTGGAAGTAACTCTTCATCGCCTCTATTTGGGCTGTGGTAGCCCAGATCTGTTTGATGTTGTACGAAGGGATAAACTTTTCTGGATTGATTAGTTTTGGGCTGTTGGCAATCGAGATCCAGCATTCGTTCTTGTCTCCCTCGTCACCAAGCCAGTACGGAACGAACGAATCGACAATGTTGAGTGCCTCCAGATTGACGCAGTCGTTGATGTCCAAAATGATCATCTTGTGGCAATTCTTCACGGTCAGATCCGTCAATTGAGAACATGCTTTGAATTCGATGCGTTCGGGACCGAGTTCCTTCTTGATTTCTGATCCGGAAACTTTGTTCTCCATATAGAATTTGGTCATCTTCGACAAATCCTTGCACTGAATGTGAGGCATGCCGTATTTCAGTACGATCGAAACAGATTCCAAATGAATATTTTCTGACAGGTTTGTATCGTCGAGCGATTCCAAGCCCGAAACATTCAGTTTCTTCAGGTTGCGGAAGTAGCGGATTCCGTTCAGTGAACGAGTGTTTGGAGCCGTGTTGTTATTGACGATCAGTTCGGTGACCTGATCGGCTTCTTCAATCGAAATCTGTCCGTCGCCGTCCTTGTCGTAATCGGAAAGGATGTAAGTGCGGAAATTGGGGTCGGTCAGTGCATCGACAATGTTTGTCTTGACAAGTTCTGTGTGAGCATCCTTTTCGATCTGAATCTGCTTCAGGTCGAGTGTGCCGACCAATACCTTCTTCAGATTGGGGCAGTTGGTCATCTTCAGGGTGCGCAGCGACATGTTGCCGGTAACATCGAGTTCGGCAAGTTGCGTTCCGCCGACATTGAGCGATTGCAGTTTGGTTCCGTAGCCCGGTCCGTAGGTGTGAAGATCCATCAGTGGGTTCAAACTCAAGTCCAGATTCTGCAACGAGGTGAGCGACCAGAGTTGGATGTGTCCGATCTTGTTGTCGCTCAGATTCAAATCGGTCATCTGATCGCAATTGTGGATGTTGATGTGATCCTCCGTGAGTAGGTTCTTTTCTAGATTCAGACGTTTGATTGACATGGAGCCCTTGAAGTCGGTCAGTTCGTTGTTGCGGACGGAAACTTCTTCGGCGGCGTCGCACATGTCGCCGATGGCGGACAAACGGTTGTTATCGGCATTGAGCGTGCGCAACATCTTGTTCTTGATGAAGTTGAGCTCGCCAACCAACTCGTTGTTCGAACAATCGATCTGCTCGAGTGCGGGGAAGAAGACCACAGCCTTGAGCGACTTGAGTTTGTTGTTGGCGCAATTGAGCGTTCTGAGGTTCTTGAATCCGAAATACTCCACACCGTCGATGGACGAAATGCCCATGCCCTTGATGTTGATGTCGGTGATGGCAAGAACTTCATCCTCTGAGAGTTTATTGTCTTTATTGCTGTCGAAGTTGCCAATCAGATACTTCTTGTAGACGGGATCCTCGACATTCATGATAGCATCTTCCGGTGCCGTCCATTTCTTGTATTTGATGGCGTGGTCGATACCGAACGAATGCTCGATGACCTGTCCCTCCATCAGCCATACGGTCTTCAGCGAGTTGGCGTTGTAGGCATTGACCGATAAAAGCATCAGATTGCGCGAAAGGTCGATTTCGACAACAGGCGTAGAACCGAAACTGAGTGCGGTAAGTTTCGGACAACCGCCGAGGTCAATTTCTGCGATCTTGGAATTGGCAAACGACAGAGTCTCAATTTCTTTGTTGGATGAAAGATCCAACGAGGAGATTAAACCGTCAATTTTGAGCGAGTTCAGTTTCTGAAGCATTGATACATCGACTGATTTGAATACATTACCGCCTAAAACAATTTCTTTTAATTCGGTGTTGTGGCTCAGATCAATATCGGGGAAAGAGATGTCTTTCAAACTCAGAATCTCCATTTTAGTATTCCGTCTTAAATCAGGTGCTGAAGACAAACCGCATCCCGAAGCCATCAGAGATTTGAGTTCGGGACAGTGGGTCAGATCCAGATTCTTTAGTTTGTTACAATAGGCAATGCTCAGATCCTGCAATTTGGTGCAACCCTTCAGACCCAGCGAGGACAGACCGCGAGACCAGCCCAGATCCAGAGAGCGCAGGTTGGCTACACGCGAGAAATCGACTTTGGTCAGCTGACCCTGCGAAAAATTGACCTCCTCCAAGTTCGGGAAGTACTCCAAACCGTCGATCGAGCGGATTTCCTGTTGCGGGAAATCGATGACTTTGACTTCGAGTGCCTCTTTTTCGGAGATCTTGCCGTCACCGTCCTTATCGAAATTGCTTAAAATATAGGTCTCCAGTTTGGGGTCCTTAATGACGGCGGGATAGGTTAGTTTTTCGTATGCGCTCTGGCGGACAATGATCTGCTCGGCAGCGTCGATGTTCGAGAAACTGATGGTTGCTTCACGCTCCGTGCCGGTCGTGTTTTCGGCAATTTCAAACGTAAATTCCTTGTCAATCATGGCACGGGTGGAGGTCTCCTTGATCCAGTTGATGCCGTCTTGAACTTTGGCGGTGACGGGTTCGATGTTGGTTTGCAATTTGATGCGGACGATTCCTCCCTCCTTTGTGAGTTCCATCAGGCGGGATGCCTCATCAAGTAGCAACATACCTTTCTGGTTCTGGGTGATCTCCAATGTGGCGATTCCTTTGCGTCCGCAATGGAATGTGATTTCGGCCTTGCGCGGAGTTTCGGTCTCTTCGAAAGCGGCAACGGTAAAGGTTACCTTGGTGTCGCCTTCACCCGATTCCTTGTCAGCTTTGATCCACGGCTGAAGACCTTCCAGTGTCCACTCTTTCGAACTGGTCACCGAGATGGTCTCTTCTCCGCCCTTGCTGGTGAAGGAGATGATCTTCGGCTCGATGCTGATGGACTCCGCCAAAGGCATTTGCGTGACCGTAACCTTCAGAGGAAGGGCATCGCGATAGGCGATGGTCACTTCGGCTGTACGTTCGCGGGACGAATCGGGATTTTCATCGGCAAGGAATGCAATGTAAGAGGGTGTATAGGTGAAGTCGTGAATCCATTCTGCATCACAGCGTGCCGAAGGCATGGATCCCTCCACGGCGTTTTCCAATTTATAGAAAATCTTGTTCTTTCCCTCTTCCGCGGGAATAGAGAGATCTGAGGCTTTGATGACGGGGGTTGGTAAGACCGTTTCCGTGTCATCATCACTACAACCCGTCAGCTCGAAACCAAGCAGGGCGAAGAGGGTCAGTAATAAAAATGATGATTTTTTCATATTTTCATATTGTTTGATGGGAAAACCGCCCGAAGAGATTCGGAGACTTCCCTGAGATTGAAGTTTTTTGTTTTTTAGAGGGCAATTTCTGCGGAAACAGCTTCTTAAGCGAGTTCCCGCAGATGTTTGCCATGAGGTGTTTATTTGACGATCCAAGTGATGTCGGGGAATGCGGCCGAGAATGCGGCGGATTGTTCTGTGGTGCAAACGACCTCCTTCAAGGCGTTGCCGGGCAGAAACTTGGCCGGATCGGTCAGTGCGGTACATTCGCTGATATCAATCTTCTTGAGCATAGGGTTGTTGATTTGCAGATTTAGTTCGGTCAGAGCAACGCAGCCCTTCAGAGTCAGTGTCGAGAGTTTTTCAGCATTGGAAATTTCGAGAGAGAGCAGAGTCTCGCACGAACTTAGATCAAGGCTACTTGCCGAAAGGTGATTCGTGACAATGTGGTGCAGTGTTTGCAGTCCGGCAACATTCAGTCCTGCCAATTCGGTTGTCGGTTTGAGTACCAGTTCCTGTAACCATGCGTTCTTTTGCAGGTCGGCAATCTTGAGTGATGTGGCATCCGAAATCTTGAGGATATTCAGATAGGGGAATATGTCAAGACCTTGCAAATCATTCAGACGGGCAACTTCAGGGCAGACACTTTTGTCGATGACGATAGAATTGGTTTTCTTGGCTTCTACTTTCGAAATCTTGCCGTTCTCGTCCTTATCGTAATTCTTCAGGATGAAATCCTTTAAAACAGGGTCGGTAATGCTGCCTGAGATGTCGGGAGCATCCACAATTGCCCAAATGCCGTAGAAAGAACCCTGCCATTCAGTCAGGATCTCGTAGAACTTGTCATATTGAGCCTGCGTCAGAACGAGTTTCTCAACCTTATCGGAGCAAACAAATTCTTCAAGTTTCGGACTTTTGCTGATGTCGAGTGTTATGAGTTCTTCACCGGGCAGAGACTTCTCGAACGAGTAGGAGATGATCAACTTGCCTAGATTCGAGGCATCGGGAAAGGATAGTCGCTTAAGGTATTGCAGGTAACGAGCCTGTATTTCTGTCAGTTGTGGGCATCCGTTCAAATTGATGTCGGTGAGTTCTTGTTCGTTGAATTTTTCGGAGGTATCCCACGGGCTGAGACGGCTGAGTTTGAATATCTCCAATTCCGGCAGATCCGAACATTCGATTCCGGCAATGCCGCAACCCAAATTCCAGAAATTGATCGAGATCAGTTTCTTGTTTTGTCTCAGATCAACGGCTTCGATGGGGGCGGTGATGCGGTTTACTTCCAATGAAATAAGGTTGGGAAAAATATTGATACCGTTCAAAGACTTAATGTTTTTCCAAAGGGGATTTCCCGAAGATGAACTTGAGGCATCCAGCGTGATTGCGGTGACGGATGCGGCTTCCTCTTCGGAGAGCATTTGGTCTTCGTTGGCATCGAAATTTTGAAGAATGTACTGACGGAAAAGATCATCGGTCAGAGCCTCGCTCAGGTCGGGATGTGAACTGGGCTGTTTTACAACGAACTGTTCGAGCGCATCGGTGTTCTTGAATGAGAGGACGGCTTCGCGAGCCTTGGGGGTCTCATTGGGTGAAACCGTGAAAGAGAACTGATAGGTGGTCATGCCGCGCGATTGGTTCTGCTTGATCCATGTCCGTGCTTCTTCCGGAATGGAAACAGTCACAGGGTCGATGTTGCTTTGAATCTTTACGATCAACTGACCTCCCTTGCCGTCAATGTTGGCGGGCGATTCGGTTTCCAATATCAGTTGGCCTTTGGCGTTTTGTGAAATGGTAAGAACAGTCTCGACCTTTTTACATTTAAACGTAAATTCGGCATTGCGCGGGTCTTCGTTTTCGTTTTGAGAGGTGACCTCAAATTCAACTACATCGCCATTCTCGCCCTTCGTAACCGAAGGAGTTACCCACGACTGAGTCGTTGTGCACTCCAGCGTCCAGTGGTGAGTGCTGGTGACGGTAACTTGTTCCTTACCACCCGTGTAGGCGTAGTTCAGTGATCGGGGCTCGATTGAAAGTGATATGCTTTCCGCCGGTTGTTCGACATGGATGGTCAGCGGATCGGCTCCCTCGTAATTGAGGGTGATTTTACCCTGACGGGGTGTATCGCCTTCATTGGTGTCAAATTGGAAAACAATAAAATTCCCGGTCGATTCGAAATCATGCATCCACGGATCTTCCGAATTGGCTAATGCAATCTGATAATCGACGGGGTTTTGGATGGTATAGAAGAGTTTTTGTTGGCCGCTTGTCGCAGGAAGTTGAAGATCTTTGGCCGAAATCACAGGCGGATCTGCCACGGGCACCACGTCGTCGTTATCATTACAACTGCCGAATGCCAATAGCATAATTGAAAAGAGTAGCGAAGATGTAAAAAACAAGTTGATTTTTTTCATGGTCGGAATAGAATTTTCATGGTTCTGAAAAGCGTTCAGTGGCAATTACTAACGTGAAGGTTATGTGGAACTTCCCGCCAATTTTTGTTTGGCGGGAAGTTCCACATAACCTTTTTTGTGTTTAGAGGGTGATCTCTTTAAAGAATTTCTTGGATTGAGGTTTGCTGACCGATTTGAAAATTTGGGGCTCTTGACGAACAGGCATTGCCATTATGGTTGTTTGAGCGACACTTTCCTTTTCGATAAATTCGCCGACGGGAGCATTTTTGGCATCACTGTATTCGGTGACAGTGATTTCCTCATAGTGAAGAGTTCCCCAAGCCCCTTGGGCATCTTGTCCTGCCCAGAAGAATCCGAAAGGACCGACACCCGGAGCACGGTAACGTCCCAATTTGGAGTCTTTCCAGCCTAAGGGGTAGTTCTCGAAGTAATCGAAGATCAACATATCGGGCAGTTCCATGATACTGCGAGCCTGATGCAGCAGACCGTAGTAGTGAGTGGTTTCGGCGTTCTTGGGAGTCAGTTCGAATACGAATACGGTAGGCTCGCTGGCGTAATCTCCGTAAACATCAGGATGGAGGGCTGCCAGTTCGGAACCGCGGTAGAAGCCCCATTTGGCATCGACATCCACGTTGTAGTTTCGGGGAAGTTCCTTGGTCTTGAGACGATAACTGAAGTATTCCGACTGAGCCTTTCCGTTGGCGTAAGCGAAGCCGAATACGACGTGCTCGGTGCCGGGAGTGGCGTTGGTTTTGATGGTTTCGGGGCCTACGGTAGTGGGTAAATTGACTCCGTTGGCATGAATCAGAGCTTCGAGGAAGGCGTTCCAATCACCGTGATACTGATCGAAGTTTTCGGCGTGGTGGGTGCGGTCCCACTCATGGGTCAGGTCGTGGAAGCCGCGGCTCTTAGCCAGCTG
>RCNH01000296.1_pt1 | contig 22877 bp, 15 predicted proteins | sample 2041161 | NCBI WGS metagenome assembly RCNH01 (sample SAMN09708215, study PRJNA481090) | Feces metagenome, whole genome shotgun sequencing project. | biome: feces | host: Leptonychotes weddellii | place: Antarctica: Sion Island | collected 2010-03-01 | reverse complement strand
AAGCCATTAAAAAGCGCAAAGTCACTGATAAAAGCAGACTAAAAGACCTTGTTTTGACCTTTGTTTTTTCAAAATTGACAGTTTCCTGACCGCTGGCTATGATGATGGCAATCTGAACAAAACGTTGCCAGCAGCGCCGATCATGGCGATAGCTGCAGGAAAGGACCGTAGCAATGAAAGAAGATTTTAGACTGGTTCATTTGGAGCACCAGGCAGAAAACCTGTATCCCGTAAAAAAATTTGGTGTGGCAAATGCCCGCAAGGTTAGCGCCTTTCACCAGAGCTTCCCTGAATACACTCCCACTCCGCTGGCAGAGTTAAATGGTCTTGCAAAAGAATTAGGGATTGCCTCCCTCCATGTCAAGGATGAAAGCTATCGCTTTGGTCTAAATGCCTTCAAGGTTCTCGGCGGTAGTTACGCCATCGGGAATTATATCGCACAGCGTTTAGGCATGAATCTTTCCGAGTTGCCCTACGAGCGCTTGGTTTCTGATGAGATCAAAAAGAAATTGGGGAGCCTGACCTTCGTCACTGCAACTGACGGTAACCATGGACGTGGTGTGGCCTGGACAGCCAACCGTCTGGGCCAGAAAAGCGTAGTTTACATGCCCAAGGGAAGTGCAATCGAGCGGCTGGAAAACATCCGTGCACTGGGGTCGGATGCTTCGATCACAGAACTGAACTATGACGACGCTGTACGCCTCGCCAATGAGGACGCCGAAAAGAACGGCTGGGTCATGGTACAGGACACTTCCTGGGAGGGTTACGAGGATATCCCCAGCTGGATCATGGAAGGCTACACCACCATGGCCTACGAAGCCGTACAACAGCTGAACGGCGAAAAGCCGACCCATATTTTTTTGCAAGCAGGTGTAGGCGCACTGGCTGGAGGGATCACAGCATTTTTCACCGATCTGTACGGTGATTCTGAACGCCCTGTAATCACGATTGTGGAACCAGAAGCGGCCAGTTGTCTCTTCCAAACAGCTCAAGCCAATGATGGCCAGCGCCACTTTGTGGCTGGAGATATGAACACCATCATGGCCGGTCTGGCCTGCGGCGAACCCTGCACCATTGGTTGGAATATTATGCATGACCATGCTGACAACTTTATTGCCATGGGAGATCAATACGCTGCCCGGGGCATGCGAGTGCTGGGCAACCCCATTAAAGGAGATCCCCAGGTGATTGCTGGCGAAAGCGGTGCCGCCACCATGGGAGCAATCATTGCCATTATGACTGACCCTGCTCTGGAAGATGTTCGTAAAACACTGGGGCTCAATGCAAGCTCCCGCATCCTGTGCTTTAGCACAGAAGGTGACACAGACAAGAAGAATTATCGCGATATCGTTTGGAACGGTCTTTATCCCAATCTGTAAAAGGCATTTTTGCAGTTTCTGGGCAACATATATTTGCTTTGTTTCGCACGCCGGACAGGTGCACATCCGGTGACAGGAAAATACAACCATTCCATAAACACGTAAAGGAGTTATCCATTATGACTAGAGATGAAAAGCTAATCCAGTTCTGTCAGGAAGCCATCCGCATCCCAAGCTATTCCGGACACGAAGAGCAAGTAGCAAAGCTCATGCAGAAAAAAATGATGGAATATGGCTTCGACGAGGTCATCATCGACAAGAACGGCAGTGTGCTAGGCACCATCAACGGCAATCGCCCTGGTCCCACCGTGCTGATGGACGGTCATATCGACCACGTGGATGTGATCGATGCCGAACAATGGACCTATGACCCCTTTGGAGCTGAGATCCACGATGGCAAAATCTACGGCCGCGCCACCTCGGATATGACTGGCAGCGTTACCGCCATGATTACAGCTGCGGCCAACCTGGCTGAGGACACGGGACGCGATTTTGCAGGCAAGGTCTGCGTTTCTTGTTCGGTACATGAAGAATGTTTTGAAGGCATTGCCTCCCGCGAGATTTCCAAGCTGGCCAAGCCGGATTTTGTAATCATTGGTGAAGCCACCACCACTACCATCAAAATCGGTCAGCGCGGCCGTGCCGAGGTAGTTGTGGAAACTGAGGGTGTCAGCTGCCATTCTTCCAATCCCGAAAAGGGCGTAAACGCTGTATACCAGATGCTGCCGGTTTTGGAAGAGATCCGCAAAATTGTGCCTAATGAGCACCCTCTGCTGGGCAAAGGCATCCTTGAACTGACCGATATTATCTCTGCCCCTTACCCTGGTGCTTCTGTTGTTCCTTCTCTGTGCCGTGCAACCTTTGACCGCCGTACTCTGGTGGGCGAAGACGAGGCTGTGATTCTGGGGCAGGTACAGGAAGCTATTGACCGCGCCAAAGAAAAGGTTCCCGGCCTGAAGGCCCGCTGCTACCTGGCCGAAGGTGAAGAAAAGTGCTGGACCGGCGAAACTATTAAGGCCAAGCGCTACTTCCCTGCATGGGTGGTGGACGAAAACAGTGAACTGGTACAAAAGGCTTTGGCCGGTCTGCGTGAAGCCGGTATCGACGCCGAAATCTCTCATTTCGCCTTCTGCACCAACGGCAGCCATTTCTGCGGTGAAGCTGGGATTCCTACCATTGGCTATGGCCCCTCTCTTGAAAGCCTGGCCCATGTGCGGGATGAATACATCGAGATCGACCAGTTGGTGAAGGCTTGCAATGGTTTTGAAAATATCCTGCGCAATCTGACCAGATGATTTTTTTGCGGTGGCACCCTTCCCTTGAGAAGCAAGATCCTACATATCGGGAAGGGCACTCAATGGAACTGCTCTGCTGTCGGAGCGCATCTGCTTAGGCCAGACATCCGCTTCGGCGCTGAGCCGTGAAGGGAGGAGTATCCATGTTTGAGAGCATAACGAACTTTTTCGGAACAATCTTTTCAGTAATTGAAAAATTCACAGCATGGCTGTGGGGACCTCCGCTTTTGATTTTACTGGTAGGCGGCGGCATTATTTTGGCTGTTTTTATCCATGGGGTACAGTTCCGGCACTTGGGGTTTGTATTCAAAACCACTGTGGGCACTATTTTTGATAAAGAAGAGCAGGCCAAGAAAAAAGCTGCCGGAATTTCGCCCCTGCAGGGAATGCTGGCCGCTGTCGGAGCAACAGTTGGCACCGGTAACATTGTAGGCGTAGGCGCAGCCATTGCCACAGGCGGCCCTGGTGCATTATTCTGGATGTGGGTGTGCGGCTTTATTGCCATGGGTATCAAATATTCCGAAGTCACCCTTTCCTGCCATTACCGCGAAAAAGCTACCGATGGAGAGGGCTACAAAGGCGGCCCGTATATGTATATCAGAAACGGTCTTCACAACAAGGTCTGGGCCAATGCTTTTGGTATAATGATGCTGGTAACCATGTCGGTGATTTGTGCTGTGCATGGAAATGCCATTTCCAGTAACCTGTCCACCTTGGGTGTAAGTAAATATGTATCCTGTGTGGCACTGGCGGTGTTTGTGATTGCGGTAGCATTGGGTGGTATGAAACTTCTGGTCAAGATCACGGATAAGTTAGTCCCCTTTATGGGTATTTTCTACTGTCTTTTTGCTCTGATCGTAATTTTTGCTAACATCAAAAATGTTGGTACCGTATTTGCTTCCATTTTCAAAGGTGCATTTACAGGCACTGCGGCTTTGGGCGGCTTTGCGGGTGCAACCATCTCTGCCGCCATTCGCCAAGGCCTGGCCCGTGGTGTATTTTCCAGCGATGCCGGTTTAGGTTTGTCTGCTTCCGTCCAAGCTCAGGTGGGAGACATTGATCATCCAGCTCATCAGGGAACTTGGGCAATTATCGAAACTTTTATTGATACTATCATCATTTGCACTCTGACAGGTCTTGTTATCCTATTCACTGGCGTATGGACCCAGGGGATTGACGGCAGCCTGCTTACTGCCACCGGCATGAGTACGGTTCTGGGGGTAGTTGGTCAGTATGGCTGTGTGATCGCTCTGGTTCTGTTTGGTGCCAGCAGTCTGATTACTGACGCTGAGGGCGTTTCCATTCAGTCCCGGTCCATGTGGGACAGTAAGGTGATTGGTCGTGTCTTTCAGGTAGTGCTGCTCGGAATGGTAATTTACGGTAGTCTGGCCAAACTGGACTCTGTATTCACGATTCTGGATTTTGCCAATGGGCTGGTCCTGATTTTGAATGTTCCTGCATTGATCCTCTTAGGTAAGACCTTGAGTCGCCTGACCGGAGAATGGTTTGGAAACAACGGTGATTTAGAGGCAATCCGAGCAGAACGGGAAAAATCACAAAAGCAATAAACGCTCTCTTTGCCAGGAAAGAAAAGTTACCAAAAATTCATAAGAATCCTTCTAATCTACATAGGATCATTTAAGATTTATTTCTGTAGAAGGGCAGTCGTGATGCAACACGACTGCCCTTCTTTTGTGGCACACCTTCATATTTCACTTTGTGGGCAATCATGAATACTTTTCCAGGCATCTCTCACTGAAAGCGTACAGAATCTCCGCGGGCAGGCTTACAGCTATCTGGCAAAAGAAGGATTCCTCATGCTTTAAGTTTTTGCTTCAACAATAGAATCACTTTTCTTGTGCTGAGACTGCTCAAGAAAAAAGGCCGGTGGAAAATTCCACCGGCCTTTTTGTTATACTGCTTATCGGGTTACATCAGCGGGGCAAAGATCCGCAGAATCTCCTGCATCAGGCTGTTCTTGCAATCTTCCAAAGCAATGGGTCTGCACTTTTTCAGAGTTTCCAGATAATCTTCCTCCACTTTTTTCACGGCGCTGGAACCATACATCCACACACCACATTCAAAGTGCAGGTACAGGCTGCGAAAATCCAGGTTGATGGTGCCCACTGTGGCCACCTTACCATCCGCCACAAAGGTTTTGGAGTGCACAAAGCCCGGGGTGTACTCATACACCTTTACGCCGCCCTCCACCAGATCGCGATAGAACGACCGAGTGGTCATATGCACCAGGCGCTTGTCCCATACGGCAGGGGTCATAATGCGAACATCCACGCCGCTTTTGGCTGCCAGCCGCAGAGCCGACAGGATATTGTCATCCACAATAAAGTACGGAGTAGCAATATACAGCGAATGGCGGGCCTGATTGATAATTTGCAGGTAAACGTGCTCGCTCACGTCCTCATTATCCAGGGGGCTATCCGCATAGGGAATCACATAGCCATCATGCACATCGGGGCAGGGCTGCTCTTTCCAGGGGAAGAACGACGCAATATCATCATGCTGCCCTTCTGGCTGTCCCAGGTTCCACAACTGCAGGAAGATTACCGTCAGGCTCCAGGCTGCATCGCCTTCCAGCCGAATGCCGCTGTCCTTCCAATGGCCGTGCTTTTCATATTCGTTGATATATTCATCCGCCATATTGATGCCGCCTGTGTGGACGATTTTGCCGTCAATCGAGGCAATCTTGCGGTGGTCGCGGTTATTCTGAACCGAGCTGAGAATCGGCACAAAGGGATTGAACACACGCGCTTTGATGCCCTTATCCTGCAGCTGCTTGGCATAATCCGTGGGCAGAGTCAGGAAGCAGCCCATATCATCAAACATCACGCGCACATCGACACCGGCTTTTGCCTTGCGCTCCAAGATCTCCAGAACCGAGCCCCACATCTTGCCTTCCTGCATGATGAAGTACTCCATAAAGATATAGTGCTCTGCCTTTTCCAAGTCTGCCAAAAGCAGCGGCATCATCTCTTCGCCGGGGGAGTAGTACTGCGTGGTGGTCTTTGCGTACACGGGGAACTGCGCAAATTCCTGCAAATAACGGATATCACGTTCATAGGGCGAGCAAGCCTCCAGGGCTTCCTCCAGGCAATCGCCGCCCATTGCCATCAAGGGCCGTGTACGGGTTTCAATCTGGCCCAGACGCTTGGAGAAAAGGCGCCGGCTGGTCTGGAAGTTAACCACCAGATACAGCAATGCACCAAACACCGGCGTCACAAGAACCAGTAAAATCCATACCAGCTTATAGGCTGGTTTTTCCTTTTTACTTACAATATAAAGCACAATGAACACACTGAGTAATTCCATTGCCGCAGTAATCACTCTGGCAACTTTACCGCCGCTGACAACCGTCAGAATGATAACCGCAATCTGCGCCAGGATCATCAGTGCCACAAACATTCGCCGTAAAAACAGCTTTTGCACCCATTTGTTTCTCATTGTGTGCCTCCCTCCACCGTTTATAGTTTTTGCAACCTTTTCATACAATACTACTATAACACAAAGAAAGCCGGCCTGCATCTCTTCAGACACAGACCGGCCCATGTTTTCTATTTTAAACGACTTTTATTCCACCTTATCCTCCGGATTTGGAGAATTGAGCACCGGGCGCTCCATCAATTCCATAAACTCTTCGCCTGTGATGGTTTCGTGTTCATACAGATGTTTTGCCAGTGCATGAAGCTGAGTCATATGACTGCTCAGCATTTCGTAGGCGCGATCATACTGAGTGCGAATCAGCTCCTGCACCTTCTGATCCACCAGCGCAGAAGTTTCCGGACTGCAGGCCAGTGCGGAATCGCCGCCCAGATATGCGTTGGTCTGAGTTTCCAGTGCCATCATTCCAAAATCGCTCATGCCAAAACGCGTTACCATGGCACGGGCCAGCTTGGTGGCCTGCTCAATATCATTGGAAGCACCTGTAGTCACCGAATGAAATACCAGGTCCTCGGCCACACGACCGCCCGTAAAGGTAGCGATCTTGTTTTCCAGCTGCTCCTTGCTCAGCAGATTCTGCTCGTCCTCTTCCACCTGCATGGTGTATCCCAGCGCACCCGACGTGCGGGGAATGATGGTGATCTTGGAAACCGGTGCACTGTTGGTCTGCAAAGCGGCCACCAGTGCATGACCAATCTCGTGATAGGCCACAATCAGCTTTTCCTTATTGGAAAGGATCTTATTTTTCTTCTGGTAGCCTGCAATAACCACTTCCACGCTTTCCATCATGTCATTCTGGGTTACCGCTTTACGCCGATCACGCACTGCACGCAGGGCGGCTTCGTTGACCATATTGGCCAGCTCTGCACCGGAAGCGCCTGCCGCTGCACGTGCAATCACCGAAAAGTCCACGTCCGGGCCGATGTTCACTTTTTTGGCATGAACCTTGAGGATATCCTCACGGCCCTTCAGGTCCGGCAGCTCCACGGGAATGCGCCGGTCAAAACGGCCGGGACGCAGCAGCGCGGGGTCCAGGCTCTCCGGTCGGTTAGTCGCCGCCAGAATAATAACACCCTTGGTGCCGTCAAAGCCGTCCATCTCGGTCAGCAGCTGGTTCAGGGTCTGTTCCCGCTCGTCGTTGCCGCCAAATCCGGCTGCACCGTCACGGCGTTTGCCAATGGTATCAATTTCATCAATAAACACGATACAGGGTGCTTTTTCTCCTGCCTGTTTGAACAGATCACGCACCTTGGCAGCGCCCATACCCACAAACATTTCCACAAATTCACTGCCGCTGATGGAGAAAAACGGCACCTGTGCTTCACCGGCCACCGCTTTGGCCAGCAGTGTTTTACCGGTACCCGGAGGGCCCACCAGCAAAGCGCCCTTGGGGATACGCGCACCGATCTCGGCATATTTCTGAGGATTGTGCAGGAAATCCACAATTTCACTGAGCAGTTCCTTGGCCTCGTCTTCGCCGGCCACATCACTGAATTTAATGCCGTCTGTAGACTGCACATACACCTTGGCATTACTCTTGCCAAAGCTCATCACATTGCCTGCACCGCCGGCCATGCGCTTGGTGACGCTGCGCATCAGCAGCTGTCCCATCAGAATAAAGAACAGCAGCGGCAATACCCAGCCCAGAATAAAGCTCATTATGGGCGACATGGGCTCCACAATCGGTGTGCCGAATTCCTTGATGCCCGCATTGTACAAGCGCTGGGTCAGTTCCGGATCTTCCATGCGCCCTGTTTTGTAAATCTGCGCAGGATCGGACTTATCCTTGAATACGATTTCATGGTTGTCAATTTCAACCTGTGCTATCTGACCGGATTCGGTCATTTCCATAAATACGCCGTAGTCCACCTCTTCTACCCGAGCCGTGAACAACCGCGGAAAAACCAGAGAGTTCAGCAGCACCAGCACCAGCAGCACCAGGCATGCATAAAACATCAGTGGCTTTTTGGGAGCCTTAACTTCCTTCATCTTTCTCCTCCGTTCCATTATCGCAAAGCCGACACACTGCCGTTCGGCCCAGCAAACCTTAACAGCTTAATTATAATCACACCATTAAGGACGTGATATGGTGGAATTGTGGACAAATTGTAAACATTTCGGCGTAAAAGCCAGCGGGAATCGTTGCGCACAGACACGCAAAATGGTAGAATGGATTAGTTGTTGTGTTTGCGGTACACAATTTGCAAAATTATTTGCATATGCGGCGGCAATCTTGTGTAAAGAGGAGTTATGAATCATGGAACGAGAATCATTTAATTCCCGCCTGGGCTTTCTGCTGATCAGCGCGGGCTGCGCCATCGGCATCGGCAATGTCTGGCGCTTTCCCTACATCACCGGCAAGAACGGCGGCGGCCTGTTCGTGCTGCTGTACCTGTTCTTTCTGGTTCTGGTGGGCGTACCGGTAATGACGATGGAATTTGCTCTGGGCCGTGCCAGCAAACAGAGCACTGTGCGTGCTTATCACGTACTGGAGCCGGCCGGAAGCAAGTGGCATCTGCACGGATATATTGCCATGATCGGCAACTATGTTCTGATGAGTTTTTACACCACTGTGGCCGGTTGGATGCTGTACTACTTCTATGAGTTCTGCGCAGGTCATTTTCAGGGACTTGATCCGGATGGCGTTTCTGCTGCCTTTGGCGGTATGCTGAGCCAGCCCGGCGTGATGTCCTTCTGGATGCTGGTTGTTATCATCGTGGGCTTTGCGGTATGCAGCCTGGGCCTGCAAAAAGGCGTTGAGCGCGTAACCAAAATCATGATGCTGGCTCTGCTGGGCATCATTCTGGTGCTGGCTGTGCGCTCTCTGCTGCTGCCCGGCGCCATGGAAGGCCTCAAGTTCTACCTGCTGCCCGATCTGGACAAGGCACGTGAAGTGGGCATTGGCACCGTGATTGTGGAGGCCATGAACCAGAGCTTCTTTACCCTGAGCCTTGGCATTGGTGCCATGCTGATTTTCGGCAGCTATCTGCAGCAGCACCGCACTTTGCTGGGTGAATCCATCAACATTGCCGTATTGGACACCTTTGTAGCCGTGGTTTCCGGCCTGATTATCTTTCCTGCATGCTTTGCCTTCGGCGTCAATCCGGACAGCGGCCCCCGTCTGATCTTCATTACCCTGCCCAACGTATTCAACGCCATGGCAGGCGGCCGCGCCTGGGGTGCTCTGTTCTTCCTGTTTATGACTTTCGCAGCTTTCTCCACGATTCTGGCTGTGTTTGAAAATCTGATCCGCTGCTGCATGGATGCCTGGGATATGAGCCGCAAAAAGGCTGTATGGCTGAACTTTTTCATTGTGACCATCATCAGTATTCCCTGTGTGCTGGGCTTCAACCGCTGGAGCGCCTTCCAGCCGCTGGGTGCAGGCACCAACGTACTGGATCTGGAAGACTTTTTGGTAAGCACCCTGCTGCTGCCCATTGGCAGTCTGATTTACCTGTTCTTCTGTGTAAGCCGCTGGGGCTGGGGCTTTGACAAATATCTGGCCGAAGCCAATGCCGGCAAAGGTCCCAAAATGCCCCGCTGGCTGCGTAAATACCTGACCTGGATTCTACCCATTTTCGTGGTCATCCTTCTGGTTCAGGGCATCGGCACCACCGTCATGAAAATGATCGGCTGAGATCCTGCTGCATTGTAAAACAAAGCTTTCCCAGTGAAAGCATATACATCTTTGCTCAGCAAAAACGGAGCGTATCCCCAAAAAGGATACGCTCCGTTTTTTATTTCATCCATGCAATATTACAGCGCTTATACTTCGTCCCAATACTCCTGAGGCAGAGCGCCTGCATCAAATATCATCTTCTCCGGGATAGGCTCTTCCTTACCGGTAAGTGCCTTAACACAGCTCTGCCACAGCTGACCAACAGCTACCTCACACTCACGGTTATCCGGAAGCTCCAGGCCCCCATCCGCTTCCAGCAAAGCCAATGCCTGGGCAGGTTCTCCGCAATGGTAGAGCGCCTGTGCCCGATAGAATCGAATCCGGGCCGTTCCGGCCTGCTCGGCATCCAGGACATCAATTACGTCCAGCATCTTTTGCCAGGCGTGCACATGGGCCAGCAAGGACAGGCAGGCCTTTGTGAATGCTGCATCCCCGCTGCGCAGCTGCAATGCACGCCATGCAGCGTCCATGCACACCTCGTCCTGATGATCCCGCCTTGCAAAAACTGCCTTTGCGTACCAGGCCCACGGGGTCTGCTGCTTTTCCAGTGAGCGCTGAAGCTCTGCTTCAGCCAGATCCATACGGTCTGCTTCTGCCTGTAAAAGTGCCAGATTATAATGCAGATACCAGCTGTCACTGCCTGCTTTTTCATCCTGAAGCAAACAGGCAAGCCAAAATTTTCCGGTCAGATCATAAGCCGGAACTGCGTCCGCTGCCGGCTGAGGCAGCACTCCGGTTTCCAGATACTCCATCCAGCCTTTCGGGCGCTCATCCGGGCTGGTGAAATCCAGGTGCTGAGCCAGCTCAGGCAGATTCTGACGATCGCGCACCAGATTCTCCAGTGCACCGTCTGCAAGACCTGCACTGAGCATTTCTGCCTTGCGGCAGCGAATTTCACGGCCCAGGGCTTCCGCGCGTTCAAGCGCATCCGAAGCCATTACGCCGGCGCTGATTTTCTCGGCAGTTTCATCGAAATCCAGCTGAGCTACCGCCTGTCCCAAATCCATGGGTTCATAGCGCTCCGTCCACTGCCAGGTGGTGTGCGGTGCCATGGGGATGCAGCCATACTGTGTTTTTGCAAGGCCTGCCTGCACCTCCAGATAAGGGCCCGCATCCCGCGTCAGGAACCGCTGCCAGTGGTTACCGCCGGGATTATCTCCCCACACAAACAGTTTGCGGCTTTGCAGCCGGGCCGTGCTGCTGTGCAGCAGGCCCCAGCCCTGTGCATCCACATGGGCAAGCCAGCGCGGTGCGCCCTGATCCAGCTCAAAGAAATAATCGCGCTGGGTGGGAATATGCTCATAACGGGAAACATCGACGCCGTCATCCATGGGAATATTCACCTTGTGCACCGTACCGCCCGCAGTGGTATAGGCCTTATGCGCCGGCACAAACACACGCCCGCCCGGATACAGCGGCATTGCGATGTTGCTCCACCAGTACATGGGAATCACATCTGCTGTGGGGTTTGTGACGCTCATATGACAGTTCAGTGCCGGGCGCTGCGGATCCAGCCAGAAATCTATCTGATACACCGCACCGCTGATTCGCTCATAACTGTAAAGCCGAAGGACGGGACCCTCCGGGCCTTCCAGCTCTGCGCTGAAAATCGGTTCCATCGTCAGCGGAGTGTGGCCGATCACACCCATGTTCCACTCTACGCCGCCGGAGAACCAGGGTCCACGCACTGCCAGGTTGCTTGCACGCAGGACATCATTGGTATACACCACATTCCGACCTGTCGTTTTATCCAGCAGCTGCCACAATCGGCCGCCGTATCCCGGGAGAAACACCGCACGCATCCATTTATTTTCCAGAATTGCCGCCTCCACCTTTGTAGGGCTGAGTTCGCGGCCATACTCTGTATAGATGCGATACGGATAGCCGTTGGCACGCTGTCCGTACCCCTCATACAGCTCATCTTCTTCGTCAAGTTCGAACCTGGTCTGGTTCTGGACATTGGAAATTCCGGTCAGATCCGGCATAGGTGCTTCTGGGCCCAAAGGAGCACAGTCCAGAGTGATGCTGGTAAATTCCAGTGCTGTCATAACGATTTCTCCTTTTTTGTATAATCAAGCGGACCTGAATAATATGCCCGCTGTTCACGCTCCCACTGTTCCGGCTGAAGTTCCAGCAGGAAACCGGTTCCGGGCTCGGTGTCCCAGCAAAAATAATCCCGCTGAGGATGTGCAAACCCCTCCATCAATGCCATGAGCACTCCACCATGCAGCACCATTGTAAGATGCTCCTGCCCCTTTTGCAGGGCTTCGTTCACCAGCGGTACAAACGCCTGCCGGCACCGGGCACTGAACTGTTTTTTCTGTTCCCCGCCCGGGCACGGTGATTCAAAACCGCTGCCCATCCACTTTTGATAAGCGGGATCATGCTGCAGGTCTTCCTCATTCTTGCCTTCAAATATACCAAAATCCATTTCCCTGAGCTGTACCGCCACGTGCTGCGGCACACCCGGAAACAGGATTTGTGCTGTTTGTGCCGTGCGCTGCAACGGCGTTACAATCACAAATTCCGGAACAAAATCCGCTTTGCACAGATTGTTTTGCCCTTCCGGCGTGAGCGGATCATCCGTACGCCCGTTAAATCCACCACGGACGGTTCCGCTGGTTGCCCCATGGCGAATCAATTCAATTTTCATCAATCGATCCCCCTTTTTGGCCCATTCTATCACAAACGCTTACAAAAGAATAGGGTCTGCATCCTCAAAATGCAGACCCTATTCAAATCTTTTATTCGATTTCAGGCGCGCTCAGGCCAGCCTGATTCAGCAGCTGCTTCAACGCCTCATCACTTACATCCAGAGCATCCGCCATCGGAAACGGAATGTTCAGCCGCTCATATTTTTCCTTACAAAGGCTGTGGAACGGCAGCCACTCTGTTTTTTCCAGATTTTCAAACCCGGATGCCAGTTCGTTAATGGCTTGCAGGCTTGCTTTGCTGTCTGTCAATCCCGGAGCTACCACATGGCGTATCCAGAGCGGAATCTGCATTTCCTTTGTCAGCTGCAAAAATTCCAGCGTGTGCGCCAGACTTCCGCCGCAGTACGTCTGATAATCCTGCTCGGTGGCAAATTTCAGATCGGCAAGCACCAGATCCGTATGCTCCAGTACACTGCGTGCTGCGTCCAAACCGGCCGCGCCGCTGGTATCCAGCGCAGTGTGGATGCCCAGCGTATGCAGCTCCCGAAACAGCTGCGCCACAAATTCTGCCTGAGCCAGCGGCTCTCCGCCGGATACTGTCACACCGCCCTGCCTGCCGAAATAGGGCTTGTAGCGGGCCAGCTGGCGGGCCAGTTCTGCCGGACGGCGTTCCTGACCGCCCTCAAATTTCCAGGTATCGGGATTGTGGCAGTAGGCGCACCGAAGCGGACACCCCTGCATGAACACCACACACCGCAAGCCCGGGCCATCCACCGCACCCAACGTCTGGATGGAGTGCACCCGGCCCGTTGGTTCACGATCAAACTGCATCGCGCTCACCAACAATACTGGTGTGGAAGGTGCGCTGAATTACCTCACGCTGCTGCTCACGGCTGAGCTTATAGAAGTTGACAGCATAGCCGGATACACGCACAGTCAGGTTGGGATACTGTTCGGGATGCTCATAGGCATCCATCAGCAGCTCGCGATCCAGCACATTCACATTCAGATGATGGGCTCCCTGTGCAAAATAACCGCTCATCAGGTCCAGCAGGTTCTGCACCCGCTGCTCACGGCTCTTGCCCAGGGCCGCAGGCACAATGCTGAAGGTGTTGGAAACGCCGTCACGGCAGACGTCATAACTGATCTTTGCCACCGAGTTCAGTGCAGCCAGTGCACCGCACTGCTCGCGGCCGCTCATGGGGTTGGCGCCCGGGGCGAGGGGCTCGCCTCTGCGGCGGCCGTCCGGAGTGTTGCCGGTCTTTTTGCCGTACATCACATTGGAGGTGATGGTCAGGATAGACAGTGTGTGTTCCGCATTGCGGTACAGCGGATGACTGCACAGCTCATTCTTGAACTTTTCCACCTGCTCGCAGGCGATGGAATCTACGCGGTCATCGTCATTGCCGAACTTGGGGAAGTCCCCTTCCGTAACAAAGTCCGTGACAAGGCCGGTTTCCGGGTCACGCATGCAGCGCACTTTTGCGTACTTGACTGCCGACAGAGAATCTGCCATGCAGCTCATGCCCGCAATACCAAAGGCCATCAGGCGGCGAACTTCGGTATCGTGCAGGGCCATCTGACTGGCCTCATAGGCGTACTTATCATGCATCCGGTGAATGATGTTCATTGCCTGCACATAGGTTTTTGCCAGCCATGCGCGGTAGAAATCAATGCGCTCCATCAGGCGATCATAGTCCAGATATTCCTCCTGCCAGACCGGCATTTCCGGTGCCACACGCGTATTCTTGATTTCATCCATACCGCCGTTGATTGCCAGCAGAACCAGCTTGGCAAGGTTTGCACGTGCACCAAAGAACTGCATATCCTTGCCCACACGCATAGCGGAAACGCAGCAGGCAATGGCATAATCGTCGCCATAAATGGGGCGCATAATGTCATCGTTCTCATACTGCAAAGCATCTGTGTCCATGCTCACCTTGGCCACATATTCTTTCCATGCCTGAGGCAGCTGCTCACTCCACAGAACGGTCAGATTGGGCTCTGCCGCGGGATGCAGATGATCCAGCGTGTGCAGCAGACGGAAGCAGCTCTTGGTCACCAGTGTGCGGCCATCCTCGCCCATGCCGCCGATGGCTTCGGTAATCCACATGGGATCGCCGCCGAACAGCTCGTTGTATTCAGGTGTGCGCAGATGCCGGGCCATGCGCAGATGCAGCACAAAGTGATCCATGATTTCCTGTGCTTCTTCCTCAGTCAGAATGCCTGCATCCAGATCACGCTGGAAATAGATGTCCAGGAAGGTCATGGTACGGCCCAGACTCATGGCCGCGCCGTTCTGCTCTTTGATGGCTGCCAGATAAGCGAAATACAGCCACTGCACTGCTTCGCGCGCATTTTCGGCGGGGCGGCTGATATCAAAGCCATATGCAGCTGCCATCTCTTTCATCTTGTTCAGAGCTGCAATCTGCGCGCTCAGCTCCTCCGCCATACGAATATCATCCTGCAGCATATCGGAATCGTCCAGCGCTGCTTTATCTTTTTTCTTTTCTTCAATCAGACGATCCACACCGTACAGCGCTACACGGCGATAGTCGCCAATGATACGTCCGCGGCCATAGGCATCCGGCAGACCGGTGATAATTCCGGCATGGCGGGCAGCGCGCACAGAAGAGGGGTATGCAGCGAACACTGCATCGTTGTGGGTAAGGTGATGGCGGAACTCTGTTTCGATCTGCTCAGACACCTCGTAGCCATAAGCGCGGCAGGCATCCCGCACCATGCGCATACCGCCAAAGGGATTGCAGGCACGCTTCAGGGGTTCATCGGTTTGCAGACCCACAATCACCTCATCGTCTTTGCTCAGATAGCCCGGGCCAAAGCTGGTAGGGGTGATGATCGTCTGTGCGTCCACCTTCAGAACGCCGCCGTTTTCCCGCTCCTGCGCCAGCAAATCATCGAACTTATCGCGCAGACGCTGGGTGCGCGGAGTTAAATCAGTCAGAAAATCTTCATTCCCGGTATACGGAGTGTAGTTTTTCTGAATAAAATCTCTTACGTTAATTTTCTCCTGCCAAACACCCGGCTCAAATCTGTTCCAGTACTGCATACTGATCGTCCTCCTTTGATATTCACTGTACCGCCCACTGCGGTGGCACTGCCAATAAAAAATGGGCAGCACCACAAGAGCGGTGCTGCCCAGACGGTCGGCATAATTGCTGTTTCTGCTTCACGGTGGTTCCCCACCTATTCCGTCAGTTACAGAAACAGGTTCTCTTTTCAGCGCCATGGTATCACATCCATATGGCTGCTGTCAAGTGCAATTTCCGGTAAATCAGATCAGGTTCATATCCACGCGGCCGGGAATTCCGGGAACGCTGCCGCTGCTGGTATACTGCCACATATCATGCTTGTAGGGGAAGTCCAGCTTGGAGGCAAAATGTGCCACCCAGATCTTGTAACGGCTGATCTGTGCAAAGTTCAGTTTTCCTGTCAGCCAGCTGCGATACGAGTAGACACCGGGTGTATATCCGGCATTGCGCATCGTTTCGCAGAATGCCACAGTGTTTGCCGTGCGCTGGCCGCGATTCAGGCCATCTGCACGACCTGCGCCGTGTCCATCCGAGTTTTCGGTATCATAGTAAACCGGATAGCTCAGAGGAATACCGTATTTCCGGATCAGGCTGACTACAAAGCTGGCTTCATCCACCGCTTCCTGCTCATCCACAGCCTGAGTGAAGAAGTACAGACCAATCTTGAGGCCCGCGGCGCGTGCACCGGCCACATGGCTGGCCAGCATGGGATCTTCTACCAGCGCACCGGTACCCCAGCCGCGGTAGCCTGCGCGGATAATCACAAAGTCAATACCGGATGCTTTAACCTGATTCCAGTCAATGTTGCGCTGATATTTGCTCACGTCAATGCCGCGCAGTTCGTTGGTCTTGACACCGGCGCTGTTAAACATGTACAACTGACCATTGATGATCTGCTGACCGGTCACCGGTTCATGATTATCAGGATTGTAATAGAAGGTTTGGCCGGTGGCATCATCGGTATACCAGCCGGTGATAATCTTTTTCTCCTCCATCACCACACTGGTGGCGGTGAGCTTAAAGAGATCACAGGGCTTCAATTCACCATTGGAGTACAGCACCACATTTTCGGGCAGGTTTGCAGGAATCGAAGGCGTGGGTGTAGGAGTGGGAGTCGGCGTGGGGGTGGGAGTGGGAGTCGGGGTAGGCTCCGGAGAAGGCTCGGGCGAGGGCTCGGGCTTCTCAGACGGTTCTGTCGGCACAGAGCTGCTGTCCGGAGTACTGGACGGCGCTGTGGACTCACTTTCCCCGGGCACACTGGATGCTTCGTTCTGGCTCTGTGTGCTTGCGTCACTCAGGAAGCATACGTCCAGACGGCCGTTTGCATACAGCGGTGCAATTCCATTGTTCATACCCGGTGCTGCCCGCATTGCGGTATTCCGGCTGACACCAGTCACCGCATTTTTATCCAACTGCGCAGAAACAATGTATGTATTACCGTTCTTTTCTTCGGTTACGGGCTTATACGGGCTGACACTGCCGTCCTTGTTGAGCAGGTAGCCGTTCTGAACATTTCCCTGCAGCAGGTAGACATCCGATTTGATCGGTTCGCTCTCCACCTTGCTGTCTGCATAGCGAACGGTATCCTGCAGCGCCGGGGCCGGCTCTGTAGCCGGCTTGGTGTCTTCCTGAGATGCCTCAGCATCCGTCTTAATCTGTTCTTTGATCTTTTCTGTATCCGGCTTGTAGACCACCTTTTCCTTGATGGTTACAGTTTCAGCCTTGGGAACCACATAGCCTTCCAGCGGCTTCAGTTCCACCTTGTACTTGCCGGGCTCCATATCTTCAATCAGCAGAGTACCGCTCTTCTGATCCACATCATAAATTGCGCCCTTGCCCTTCTCATTTGTAACCGCAATTTTAAACGGAACATCGGTTACGGGCACAGGTCCTGCGTTCTTGGAATTGGAAGCGGTCTTGGGGGTCGGGGCAGGTGTTGCTGCCGGTTTGGAAGATGCTGCCTGCTTGTCGCTCTGTGCAGCAGTGCTGTCAGGCTTTGCGCTGGCTGCAGGTTCAGCCGAGGGCTCCGGCGGATTGACATAGAACACGTCAATGCCCAGATCCTGCTGTACTACAGTCATTTCCATCTTCACAGCCTTGTCCGGTTCCGCAGTAGGCTCCGGCGTGGATTCCGGCGCGGAACTGGATACAGACAGCATTGCAGGTTCAGCCGACAAAGAAGATACCGCACTGCTGGAATCTGCATTCAGCGCTGTTGCTACAATACCAGCGCCCAGCGATACCGTCAGTGCCAATGCACAGCACAGGGACAAAACGACCTTGTGCAGTGGAAGCCGAGTGAGCGGATTCCCGGAAAAATATCGGGAAAAATCTTTTTTCATTCTTAACGCCTCTTCCTTTGCCGGGGCAGCTTACTGTCTTGGCCGCCCAATCGTGGATGTTCAAATTGGATATAACCAGAGTCATTATAACATCGCGGCTTTTAAAAAGAAACCGCTCTGCAAAAATTTCACCGAATTCGCCGTTTTAAAACGGAAGCTCCGGCATTGGAAAACCGCTTTCCTTTAAATCTCTGTTGTTTTCACTGCCGTATCGTGCAACCAGCAAATCCACACAGGCGCCGTAACTCTTCATGCCAAGCACCTGCCCATAGCTGTGCAGAAAGCCGGTATAAGTTTTTTCCACGGCCTGTCTTGCCGGTCCCTGCAGCCCCTGCCAGTACCGGGTGTTTGCCATAAGATCCCTTTGCACTGCGGGTGAAAGATTGTTCCACTGTGCGTTATACAGTCGGGGCGCAGTTCCGTACAGTGCATTTGTCAGATGCATCCAGGCAAACAGATATCCGGAATATTCGTATACCGGCAGGCCGCTGCTGATACTGGCTGCAATACCTACAAAATTGGCCTCCTGCTCCGGGGCAACACCCCGTTGGTGTGATGCTTCATGCGCCAGCGTAACCGGAAGAAATACCGCCGGGGCATCCATATTCAGAGTCGCTTCACCCGTAAAGGGAAACAGGTATCCGGTAAAGCCGGCAATACTCATCAGCCGCGAGAAAACTGCCCGCTTGGGCCGTCTTTGCGGGCCTTGTGCCAGGCACGGATATTCTTTCTCGATATTATTGTACACCTGCGGAAACTGGCTGAATATCACTTCATCCCGCACGCAAAACAGGCCTTCTTCATCCCGAGGCACCCGCTCAGCAGCTGCATTCGCCTGCTGTGCAAACCAATCGGCTGTATTCCAAAGCTCCATCACCGAAACCGGATGCGTTTCCAGACCAGCCTTTTCCTGAAACCCGGTGGCATAGTAGTGCACACCCCAAAACGTGCACATTCCAACATAAGCCCAGAGTACGGCTGCGCCAAGACCCAGCAGCCGACGCAAAATTACCCGCTCGCCTTCCATTCGGCGGCGAAGCGTGAACAAAACCCCAAAGGCCAGCGCAATGATCAGACCAGCGCAAACCAGTTCGCCCACACTGAACGGAATGGGATTCAGTACCCCGCTGAGAATTCGCTTCCACGGTGCGGAAATATGCTGTACAAACCAGTCCATCCAGGCGCGATTGGAGCGTGCACATTGAAATACTCCCAATGCGGCAGCACCTGCCGCCAAAAAGGCCAGCTGTACCCGGCAGCTGCGCACAAACGCCCGCAAACCAGAGCTGATTGCTTGTTTCTGTGTATCTTTTTTCAATGCGTTCTTTCCCTTCTTCTTTGTCTTTCCGGATGCTTGCAATTTTCCAACATTTCTTTATTATATTAGAGCTGTGCTCCTTTGCATAGTGCTCACTTTTTCTTTCTGTTTTTGGGCATTTCGCTTCATTTGTCTAAAAAGACTATCCGATTTCCCATCTCATCGTGTATAATTAAATATAAGTATCTAACGCTAGCATGAAAGGCGGGATCGAATGAATTTTTCTCCTCTGCCGCAGAAATTTCACACGGGACAAAGCTTTGACGTATATCGTACTCTGGGCGCTCATCCCTGTGAGGAAAACGGCCAAGCCGGCTGGCTGTTCCGGGTTTGGGCCCCGGGTGCACTGGAGGTTCAGATCGAAGGCGATTTCACCAACTGGTGGGGGCAGCCCCTGGAAAAAGATTCTGCCGGAGTCTGGAGCGGCTTCATAGCCGGCCCCAAAGCCGGTCAGCTGTATAAATTCAGCATTCACGGTGCCGACGGCAGCTGGGTCCACCGCGCCGATCCTTATGCGCTGGGCGCCGAGGTACGGCCCGGCATGGCCAGCAAGCTGGTAGATCTGACAGAGGTTGACGCAGTTTGGACAGACGATGACTGGCTGCGCCGCCGGGATAAAAACTACGACCTGCCCATGAACATCTACGAGCTGCACGTTGGCAGCTGGATGAGGCATGATGACGGCAGCTGGTACGGCTATGAAGAGCTGGCCGAAAAGCTGATTCCCTGGCTGCAGGACCACAATTTTACCCATGTAGAGCTGCTGCCTTTGGCAGAGCATCCGTTCGACGGCAGCTGGGGCTACCAGACCACCGGATACTTTGCACCCACCAGCCGCTATGGAAGCCCGGTTCAGTTTGCCCGTTTTGTAAACGCCTGCCACACTGCCGGCATCGGTGTACTGATGGATTTTGTGCCGGTACACTTTGCAGTCAACGGGGATGCACTGGCCCGATTCGACGGCACATTTCTGTATGAGTACGACAGCGATGTGGGACAAAGCGAATGGGGCAGCTGCAACTTCAACTTTTACCGGGGCGAGGTGCGCAGCTTTTTGCAAAGTGCCGCTTCGGTATGGCTGGACCTTTATCATTGTGACGGTCTGCGCATGGATGCCATCAGCCGTGCCCTGTATTGGCAGGGTGATCCCGTGCGGGGCGTAAATGCCGGTGCAGTGGATTTTTTGCGTCATATGAATGCGGGTCTTCATCAGCGCTGGCCCAGCGCAATTCTTGTGGCCGAAGACAGTACCAACTTTTTAAAAGTAACTGCCCCTGTTGCGTATGACGGTCTGGGCTTTGATTACAAATGGGATATGGGCTGGATGCACGACACGCTGGATTACTTTGCCACTCCCTTTGGTGAGCGTGCTTTTCACTACCATAAGCTGACCTTCAGCATGGCGTATTTCTACAACGAACTGTATCTGCTGGCACTGAGTCATGACGAAGTAGTTCACGGCAAAAAAACAATTATTGATAAGCTGTGGGGCACCTATGATGAAAAATGTGCCCAGGCCCGTCTGCTGGCATTTTACATGATGGCTCATCCCGGCAAAAAGCTGAATTTCATGGGCAATGAACTGGCCCATTTCCGCGAGTGGGATGAAAACCGTGAACTGGACTGGTGCCTGCTGGCCTATCCTTTTCATGACGGCTTTCAGAAATACTGGGCTGAGCTGGGTCGGCTGTATCGCTGCCTGCCCGCGCTGTACAACGGTGAATATCACCCCGATCGCTTCGTCTGGATCGTTTCGGATGACAGCGCTCACGGTGTATATGCCTGGAAACGCATTGGTCCCGGCGGTGAACAGCTGCTGGCCGTGATGAACACACAGGATAAGGCATGGGAAAACTATGCCCTGCCCCTGGGCCGCAACGGTACAGCGCGTGTACTGCTGAACACCCAGGACAGACGCTGGGGCGGTGCTGATTTGGAAAATGCCCAGCCGCTTGATGTGGCAAACGGTGTTCTGCGGATGAATCTCTCACCCTTAGGCGGCGTACTGCTGCGTCTTGAATTGTAAAAAGTTCGGCTCCTCCATGGGGCCGGCTTTGGAATAAAAGGAGGAATCTTGCGATGATTGGATGGATCATTTTGGCACTGATCGCAGTATTTGTGATCGTGCTGCTGGTGCGAGCAGCCAGCTTTAAACCTGTGGAACTGGATTATGGGCCCAGTGAAGAGGTACAGATCAACAGCGAACAGGCCGTGGATCACCTGGCACAGATGGTGCGTGTACCCACTGTTTCCAACCCGGACCCTGCCCTGGTGGATGAGGAAGTATTCCAGCAGTTCCGGGATCTGCTTCAAAAACTGTACCCCAATGTGTTTGCCACCTGTACTTATGAGCGTGTTGATCACACCGGCCTGCTGTTTACCTGGAAGGGCAAAAGCAGCGAAGATCCGGTTGTGCTGATGTCACACTATGACGTGGTGCCGGTTGTGGCTGACCAGTGGGAGCATCCCCCCTTCTGCGGCGAGGTATTTGACGGCGCTCTGTGGGGACGCGGCACTCTGGATACCAAGATCACTCTGATGGGTATTCTGGAATCCGCCGAAGAGCTCATCAAGAAGGGCTTTGTACCCCAGCATGACATATACTTCAGCTTCGGCGGTGACGAAGAGGTCAACGGCCCTGCTGCTCCTGCTGCTGTGGCTCTGCTGCGCGAGCGCGGCGTTCATCCCGCATTTGTTGTGGACGAAGGCGGTGCTGTGGTTGAGGGCGTGTTCCCCGGCGTAACCAAGCCCATCGCTGTTGTGGGCATCGGCGAAAAGGGTCTGATGGAAGCCACTCTCACAGCCAGCAGCGGCGGCGGTCACGCCAGTATGCCTCCCCAGCAGACTGCTGTGGGCATCCTGAGCCAGGCGATTGCCAATGTGGAAAAGCATCCCTTCCCCGCCCGCATTTCCAAGCCTGTGCAGGAGCTGTTCAACAATGTGGGCCGCTATGCACCCTTTGGACTGCGCATTGTATTTGCAAACCTGTGGTGCTTCGGCGGCCTGCTGAAATCCCTGGGTCAGAAGCTGGGCTGTGAGCTGAACGCCATGATGCGCACCACCGCAGCTGCAACCATGGTAGAAGGCAGCAAGCAGAGCAACGTTCTGCCCGGCAGTGCCAAGGCTACCCTGAACCTTCGCCTGCTCAACCCCGATACGCCCGAAGATGTTCTGGCTCATCTGCGCAAAGCCGTAAACGACCCCCGTGTGGAAGTTGCCATGAACCACGGCCGTCCCGCTTCCCCTTATGCAGACACCGACTGCCCCCAGTGGACTGTTCTTCAGAAAGCCATCGGCCAAACCTGGGGCGAGGCCATTGTCAGCCCGTATCTGATGCTGGCCTGCTCGGACAGCTATCAATACTCCGCCATCTGCAACAACGTGTACAAGTTCTCTGCCATGGCCATGACCAGAGAAGAGCGCGGCCTGCTGCACAACCATAACGAGCGAATCCGTGTGGAAAATGTGGGCCGCACGGTTGAATTCTTCACCCGTTTAATGCTGGAGTTGTAATTCTGGCGCATTATCGTTAATTGTTAAAAATATCTCCGCAGATAATTTTTCTGCGGAGATATTTTTTTGCCGTTTTGCACTTGACAATATCCCTCATGCAAGGTAAAATCAACCTCGCAGTAAATAGTTAGTACTTCAAATTATTTTATCGTTTCAGAGCCAAAGGGGGATTTTTCTTGAACCGTCAG
>RCNH01000604.1_pt1 | contig 22885 bp, 16 predicted proteins | sample 2041161 | NCBI WGS metagenome assembly RCNH01 (sample SAMN09708215, study PRJNA481090) | Feces metagenome, whole genome shotgun sequencing project. | biome: feces | host: Leptonychotes weddellii | place: Antarctica: Sion Island | collected 2010-03-01 | reverse complement strand
CGGGAATTGACTTTTCGGAAGAAATCGAGCGGCTGAACCGGGCAAGTTATCACTAAATTTAGTATTTTTGCGTCCCAAACCATACATATACAGATGAAAAGAGTTATTTTGATGCTTTTGGCACTCGTGTGTGCCTTCCCCCTCAAGGCCGCGACACCGACCACACCGCGACTCGTGGTGCAGATTGTCGTCGGTTCGATGCGTGCCGAGGATTTGGAACGCTATGCCAAGAATTTCGGCGAGGGAGGTTTCCGCCGATTTATCGACAGCGGCACACTCTACACCGATGCATCATACGACTACCAGCAGACCACGACACCCGTATCGCTGGCCACCCTCACCACGGGTGCCATGCCCTCGACCCACGGTGTTATCGGCGAGGAGTGGCAGGACTACACCCGCAATGTCAAGGTGGGACTCACCGAAGGCAGCAAGGGTGAAGGTGCTTACCATCTGATAGCCCCCACATTGGGAGACGCCCTCTCCCACCACCAGCCCCAAAGCCGCACCGCCACGGTAGCCACCGAGTCCACCTCGGCAGTGGTCATGGGCGGTCACACCAACGAGGTGTATTGGCTGGGCGAGCAGTGCAACTGGGCGACATCGCCCTACTACAAGGCGGAGTTGCCGGAGTGGATTCGCCACATCAACAAGGAGAAGTACAACCTCTCCTATCTCAATGACGAGTGGCCCGCCCTCTACGACAAGCAACACTACCTCAACTCACGCAGTCACGACATCATCGTGGCAGGTCGCGAGGAGAAGAACCGCCGCAACAAGAAGAACGCAGAGGCACGTTACCTCCAGACCGAGAACGACTACGAGCGTATGCTCTACTCTCCGGCCGGCAACACCGCCGTGCTGGGCTTTGCCAAGCAGCTCATCGTGCAGAACCGTCTGGGTGATGATTTGACCACCGACCTGTTGAACATCTGTCTCGACTCGTCACGCCGCATCACCGAGGCCTATGGTCCCGAGTCCATCGAGGTGGAGGATATGTACTACCGTCTGGACAGAGATTTGAGCGACTTCATGACCTTCCTCCTGGCGCAAATCCGCAACGAGGAGGTGTTGGTGGTGCTGACCTCCGACCACGGCACCAGCCCCTCCTACAACGAGGGCCCCGTGGAGACCGAGCGTTTCCATCCCCATCAGTTCGAGGTCATCGTCAACAGCTTCCTCAACGTGAGATACGGTTCGGGCAAGTGGGTGACCGCCTACAACAGCAACTGCATCTGGCTCAACCACAACCTCATCTACGAGCGCGGTCTCAACCTCTCGGAAGTGCAGAACGAGGTGGCCATCTTCGCCATGCAGTTCGGTGGCGTGTCGCACGCCCTGGCTGCCACAGCCATGCGTACCAGCTACTTCGGCAGCGGTTATGCACGCCGTCTGCAAAACAGCTTCTACCCCCGCCGTTCGGGTGATGTGGTCATCAACCTCATGCCCGGCTGGATAGAGAACCGCGAGCGCACGGTCTCCTCGTCGGGTTCGATGTACGGCTACGACACTGCCGTGCCTCTGGCTTTCTACGGCATGCGCATCATACCCCAGCGTATCTCGCGCGAGGTGGACATGACCTCTCTCGCCCCCACGCTGGCCCACCTCATGGGGATCTCCAACCCTGCCGCTTCGGAGGGTGACCCCTTGAGCGAAATTATCGAATAACACACTAAACAAACACGACAATGGATAAGATACAAGACGATATCATCGACGAGTTCTCGGCATTCGACGACTGGTTGGACAAATACGACTACTTAATCAGTCTGAGCGACGAGCTGCCCGCCATCGCCCCCGAGCACCGCACCGAGCTTTATCAGATTGACGGCTGTCAGTCGCGTGTGTGGGTGGATTCCCACCTCGAGAACGGCAAAATTCGCTACACGGCAGACAGCGATGCCATCATCACCAAGGGTATCATCGCCCTCCTGATTCGCGTGCTCGACAACCGCACCCCCAAGGAGGTGCTCAACACCGAGCTGTACTTCATCGATGCCATCGGTCTGACTTCGAACCTCTCGCCCACACGCGCCAACGGACTGGCCGCCATGGTCAAGCAGATGCGTATGCAGGCACTGGCCTTCGAGGCACAAATCGAGAACGAGAACAAGTAATCACATTCCAACGAAAATGACACCACAAGAGATACTTGAGGTAGAACAGAATATCGTTGCTACCCTCAAAAACATTTACGACCCCGAAATTCCCGTCAATGTCTATGACCTGGGTCTGATTTACGAAATCGACTACACGCCCGACCGTGTGGCCAACATCAGAATGACACTCACGGCACCCAACTGCCCGATGGCAGATATGCTGGTCGAGGATGTCAATCAGCAGGTCAAGAAGGTGAAGGGAGTCGATGAGGTGAACGTCATCCTGACTTTCGACCCCGTGTGGGACAAGAGCATGATGTCGGAGGAGGCACTGCTGGAGCTGAACCTCTTTTAGCCTTATCGGGAAAACAACAGGGGGAGAGCCGATTCTTCCCCTTTATTTTTACAACAAAACAACCATCTTATGGAGCGCAAAGACGAGCAACAGTTGTTCGAACGACTGAAAAGCCACCCCTCAACGGAGGCCTGCGGACATTTTCTGCTGTCGCAACCGTCCCTCCACCGCAACGAGATTTACACCGCGCTGCTCTTCGACCGTCTGCACCGCAAGATGGAGGTGGTCGAGCAGTTGCACGCCGAGGCGGTGCAGAATTGGAATCAGACCTTCTATCTGCTCTACTTCCGCACGCTGGGCGACAGTCAGAATCAGCAGGCCTACCTCTCGCTGGCACGCAAAGTACCCTACAAGATTGTCCTTCGCGAGCGGTTGGTACCCCATGCCGTCGAGGCCATGTTGTTCGGGGCTTCGGGTCTGCTCGACCTCTATGAAGATGACGACTACACCCTGTCGTTGAGACGGCTTTTCGAGCACCTCGCCGCCAAGTATGAAATCACGCCCATGCACATCGACGAGTGGACGCTGGGCAACATACGCCCCGCCAACCACCCCGTGTTGCGACTGGCGCAGGCTGCCGAGTTCTTCTCGCAGGACGAATTCATCATGAACCGCGCCATGAACTGCAAAAACGAGGAGGACATCTGCCATATGTTCTGCATCTCGACATCGGACTACTGGCGCACCCACTACATACCCGGCACCAAGAGTGACGAACAACCCAAGCGCATCGGCAAGTTCAAGGCCAACATCATCGGCATCAATTTGGTGGCACTGCTTCAGTTTGCCTATGGCAGTTACACGGGCAGCGAGTCGTTACGAGAGAATGCCCTCTCGCTGTTGGAACAGCTCCCGGCGGAGAGCAACCGTTACATCTCCGCGTGGCAGAACATGGGGCTGAGTCCGCAAAATGCCTTCGACAGTCAGTCGCTGTTGCAACTCTCCACCCAATATTGTGCCACACGCCGCTGCGAGGAGTGCCCCGTGGGACGACGTCTGGTCAGAAAAATCATGCAAACCCTGAAAGAGGTGTAGGTAATTGATTTTCAGACGGCGAAAAGCCCTCCGATTTTGTAAAATCCGCTCCAAAGCCCTATCTTTACACCCCCGAAAATACAAAACAACCGACTCAAGATAAAACATGTTATTCAACTCCATCGAATTTGCCCTGTTCCTCCCCCTTGTGTTCGTCCTCTACTGGACGCTGTTCTCGCGTAATATCCGCCTGCGCAACCTATTCATCGTGGTGGTCAGCTACATTTTCTACGGCTGGTGGGACTGGCGATTTCTGTTGCTGATAGCCTTCACCTCGCTGTGCAGCTTCCTGTCGGGTATCCTCATCGAGAGCCGTCCGCGCCACGCACGGTGGGTCAGCACCGCCAACATACTCCTCAATCTGGGTATTCTCGGCACGTTCAAATACTACGATTTCTTCATCTCGTCCTTCGCACAGCTCTTCTCCATAGATTGCGATGCCATGTTGCTGAGAATCATTCTCCCCGTGGGCATCTCGTTCTACACCTTCCAGGCATTGAGCTACTCGATTGACGTATATCGCAAGCAACTCCCCGCCACACGCGACATCGTGGCGTTCTTCGCCTACATCTCCTTCTTTCCGCAGTTGGTGGCAGGCCCTATCGAGCGCGCCACACAGCTTCTGCCCCAGTTCCTGCGCTCCCACACCTTCGACTACGCACAGAGTGTCGATGGTCTGCGCCAAATCCTTTGGGGTCTCTTCAAGAAGATGGTCGTGGCGGACAACTGCGCCATCCTGGCCAACTATGTCTTCGAGAACTACTCCACGGAGTCGGGCGGTATGCTCATATTGGGTGCCGTGGCCTTCACGTTCCAAATCTACGGCGACTTCTCGGGTTACTCCGACATCGCCCTCGGTACGGCCAAGCTGTTCGGTTTCCGCCTGATGCGCAACTTCAACCTGCCCTACTTCTCGCGCGACATCGCCGAGTTCTGGCGCAGGTGGCACATCTCGCTCAACACGTGGTTCAGAGATTATCTCTACATTCCGCTGGGCGGCAGTCACGGCTCGAAGGGTATGATTATCCGCAACACCTTCATCATCTTTCTGGTCAGCGGTCTGTGGCACGGTGCCAACTGGACTTTCATTCTGTGGGGTGCGTACAACGCCCTGCTCTTCATGCCCCTCATTCTGAGCCACCGCAACCGCAAATACCTCGACCAAATCGCCCCCGGACGCCGACTCCCCTCGTGGAGTGACGCGGCACACATCCTCCAGACCTTCACCCTCGTGGTCTTCGGTTGGATTATCTTCCGTGCCGAGACCATCAGTGATGCGTGGAGCTACATCGCGCGTATCTTCTCGTCGGCCATTGCCGAGCCTCTCGTATGGCCCGACAGCTGGTTCGAGACCTCGTTCATCAATGCCCTCATCGGCATCGTTGTCCTCACCCTTGTCGAGTGGACGACACGCGACAAACAGCACCCGATGGAGAATTTCGGAGCTTCGGGTCACGGCGTGTTCCGTTTCCGTGCAGCACGCTATGCATCGTACTATCTGATTATGGTCATGTTGTATGTCATGTTCGCCCAGCAACAGACCTTCATCTATTTCCAGTTCTAAACCATGAAACGATTTATTGTCAAGATACTCCTGTTCCTGTTGCCCGTTGTTGCGCTGATACTCTTTGTGGAGTACTCCCAGCGCAATATGCCCAACGAATTGCGCTACAAGGCGGAATTTATGAAGAAGCACGCCTCGGAGCTGGAACTCATCGTGTTGGGCCCTTCGTACACCCACCGTCTGAACCTCAACCACATCGGGTGCAAGGCCTTCAATCTCAGCTACATGAATCAGCCTGCCGAGCGCAACTACCAGCTGTGGAAGCACTACCGCGAGCGGTTGCCCCGACTCAAATATGTGGTTTACTCGCTCTCCTACTGGTTTCACCAGAACACCATCGACGGTCTCGAGGCGTGGCGAGAACCTTTCTACAACATTCACTACTCACTGCCGGTCAGCGGTTTGAGTCTCGAGAAGCGATTCATTGTCGCCAACCCCAAGATTGCCACCAAGATGGATTGGGGCGCACTGTTCACCTCCCACGACAACGAGCGTCCCTCGTGCGACTCCCTGGGTTCGACACCTGCCAACCACCGCGATGCCGACTGGGCGACCAAGTCCGCCGAGTTCATGGCACGCCGTCATGCGGACATCGACCCCGAAAATGCCCTCCACAACCGCAAGATGCTGGAGAAAGTCATCGCGCAGTGTGAGGAGGACAGCGTGAAGGTGTTGCTCGTGACACCGCCCACCTGGCACACCTACTACGACCTGCTACCCGAAAAGGTCATCTCGATGACCGAGGAGCTGGGTCGCGAAATGGCTGACGCACACCCCAATGTCACCTACATCAATCTGAAGGGCGACCCCCGTTTCACAGAGGAGGATTTCACCGACTGCACCCACCTCAATTACGACCACGGAGGACGCAAAATGGCCACTATATTACGCGATTACATCACCGAGCAAAACCCTGCCGGGGAAAATGAGACAAGAAATGCAATCAAATAGGCCGATATGTGTAAAAATCACAAAAAAAACAGTATATTTGTAGGATAGTACGACAATTTTTAATTCTGCTAATAATATAAAACCCTAATATGGATATAGTTGCAAGTTTAATCAAACTCATCTTCGGCTCGAAAGCCGACAAAGACCGCAAACAGATAGAGCCTTATATCGAGAAGATTAAGGCGATATACCCTACGATTGAGTCGCTCTCGAACGATGAGTTACGTGCCCACAGCGAGGCTCTGAAGAAGCAAATCGCCGACTACATTGCCGACGACGAGCAGAAGATTGTCGAGCTGAAAGCACTGCTCGAGAAGCCGGAGACCACCCTTCCCGAGAAAGAGAAAATCTCCAAGGAGATTGACGACACCACAAAACGTATCGATGACCGCATCGAGGAGAAGCTCGACGAAATTCTGCCCGAGGCATTCGCCATCATGAAGGATACCGCCCGCCGTTTTGCACAGAACGACACCGTGGTGGTCACCGCCAACGACTTCGACCGCGATTTGGCTGCCACAAAGGACTTTGTGACCATCGACGGCGACAAGGCCATCTACGCCACTCACTGGCAGGCCGGCGGTAACGACGTGAAGTGGGACATGGTTCACTATGACGTACAGCTCTTCGGCGGTATCGTACTCCACAAGGGTAAAATCGCAGAGATGGCCACAGGTGAGGGTAAAACCCTGGTGGCAACCCTCCCCGTATTCCTCAACGCACTGGCAAAGAAGGGTGTCCACATGGTCACCGTCAACAACTATCTGGCCAAACGTGACTCGGAGTGGATGGGTCCCATGTATGAGTTCCACGGATTGTCGGTAGCTTGTATCGATGACACACAGCCCAACTCCGATGCTCGTAGAAAAGCCTACATGGCCGACATCACCTTCGGTACCAACAACGAGTACGGCTTCGACTACCTGCGTGACAACATGGCTTCGTCACCCAAGGAGCTGGTACAGCGCAAGCACCACTTCGCCATTGTCGATGAGGTGGACTCGGTGTTGATTGACGATGCACGTACGCCCCTTATCATTTCGGGTCCCGTACCCAAGGGCGATGACCAGCTCTACGAGCAGTACTGCCCCGCCATTGACCACCTCTACAACTTGCAGAAGAACCTCGTCACCTCGCTTTTGGCAGAGTCGCGCAAGCTCATCGCCGAGGGTAAGACCGAGGAGGGAGGCATCAAGCTCTACCGTACACACAAGGGTCTTCCCAAGTACAAGCCGCTGATTAAGTTCCTCTCGGAGCAGGGCATCAAGTCTTTGATGCAGAAGACCGAGAACACCTATATGCAGGACAACAACCGCCGTATGCCCGAAATCACCGATGACCTCTACTTCGTCATCGACGAGAAGCTCAACTCTGTGGAGCTGACCGACAAGGGTCACGATGCGTTGTCGAAGTTCTTCAACGAGGACAAGTTCTTCGTGCTGCCCGACATCGGTGCAGAGGTGGCACTCATCGAGAAGAGCGAGATGACTCCCGAGGAGAAGGCACAGAAGAAAGACGCTGTCATCAACGACTACGCCATCAAGTCGGAGCGTGTGCACACCGTTATACAGCTCTTGAAGGCTTACGCCATGTTCGAGAAGGACATCGAGTATGTGGTGATGGACAACAAGGTGAAGATTGTCGACGAGCAGACCGGCCGTATTCTGGAGGGTCGCCGTTATTCCGACGGTCTGCACCAGGCCATCGAGGCCAAGGAGCATGTGAAGGTGGAGGCTGCCACACAGACATTCGCCACCATCACCCTGCAGAACTACTTCCGTATGTACCACAAGCTGGGCGGTATGACCGGTACCGCAGAGACCGAGGCATCGGAGTTCTGGAGCATCTACAAACTCGACGTGGTGGTCATTCCCACCAACCGTCCCATTCTGCGTGACGACCGTCAGGATTTGGTCTACAAGACCAAGCGCGAGAAGTACAACGCCGTCATCGAGGAGATTGTCAAGTTGGTCAAGGAGGGTCGTCCCGTACTGGTCGGTACCACTTCGGTCGAGATTTCCGAGCTGTTGAGCCGTATGTTGAAACTGCGCGGTATCCAACACAACGTATTGAACGCCAAGTATCACCAGCAGGAGGCACAGGTTGTTGCCGAGGCCGGTAGAAAAGGACAGGTCACCATCGCCACCAACATGGCAGGTCGTGGTACCGATATCAAGCTGACTCCCGAAGTCAAGGAGGCAGGCGGTCTGGCCATCATCGGTACAGAGCGTCACGAGAGCCGCCGTGTAGACCGTCAGTTGAGAGGTCGTGCCGGTCGTCAGGGTGACCCCGGTTCGTCACAGTTCTTCGTATCGTTGGAGGACGACCTGATGCGTCTGTTCGCTTCGGGACGTATCGCTTCGATGATGGACCGCATGGGTCTGGAGGACGGCGAGCCCATTCAGGCCAAGATGATGACCAACGCCATCGAGCGCGCACAGAAGAAGGTCGAGGAGAACAACTTCGGTATCCGTAAGCGTCTGTTGGAGTACGATGACGTGATGAACTCGCAGCGTGAGGTCATCTACACCCGTCGTCGCCACGCCCTCTATGGCGAGCGTCTGGAAATCGACCTCAACAACCTGATGTACGACTTCGCCGACAACTTCGTGGATGTGAACAACGAGATGGAGTTTGACGAGTTCCGCTATCAGATGATTCGCGAGGTGGCTGTCGAGCCTACGTTCGATGCCGAGACCTACAAGAAATCGACACCTGCCGAGCTCTCCGACCTCATCGTCAAGGCCTACGCACGCCGCGCCAAGATGATTGCCGACACCGTGCGTCCCGTCATGGAGCGCGTCTACGAGGATAGAAAAGACCACATGGACGGTAGCATCTACTTCCCCATCACCGATGGTCACCTGGGTTACAACGTACCCGTCAATCTCCAGAAGTGTAAGGACACCGACGGTGCCGAGATTTACAGAGTCTTCTCGAAGGTAGTGATGTTCACCACCATCGACGATGCGTGGAGAGAGCACCTGCGCGAAATGGACGACCTGCGTCAGAGCGTGCAGAACGCCACCTACGAGCAGAAAGACCCGCTGCTGATTTACAAGTTCGAGTCGTTCGGTCTCTTCTCGAAGATGCTGGCACGCGTCAACCGCGATGTGCTGTCGATTCTCAACAAGGGTTTCATTCCCGTGAGAGAGCAGTCGGCCGAGGCGGTGGAGCGCGAGCGTCAGGAGAAGGCCAAGATTGACATGAACAAGTTGCAGGAGTCGCGTATGCAGGCGGCCGCTCATGCCGGCGAGGAGCATCACCAGAAGACGATGCCCATACACGCCGACCGTAAAATCGGACGCAACGATCCCTGTCCCTGCGGTTCGGGCAAGAAGTACAAGAACTGTCACGGCAAGGATTTGTAACAAACAACAATAGAAAACCAAACGGAGGGCAGTGCGCTGAACAGCGACATTTGCCCTCCGTTTGTTTGACGAAATATTCCAACACTACAAAAAGTCACCATTATGGGCTACAACGAGGAGAAACAACGACAGTTGGACATGCGTTATTTGCGAATGGCACGTATATGGGCGGAGAACTCCTACTGCGTGCGCCGCCAGGTGGGAGCACTGCTGGTCAAGGACAAGATGATTATCTCCGACGGCTACAACGGCACCCCCTCGGGTTTCGAGAACGTATGCGAGGACGGCGAGGGACACACCAAAGCCTATGTCCTCCACGCCGAAGCCAACGCCATCACCAAGGTCGCCAAGTCGGCCAACAACTGTGACGGCTCGACACTCTATGTGACGGCATCGCCCTGCATCGAGTGCTCGAAACTTATCATTCAGGCCGGCATCAAACGTGTGGTCTACTGGGAGGATTACCGCTCGGACGATGGTCTGAAGCTGCTCCGCAAGGTGGGCATCGAGTGTGTGCAGTGCACGCCCGACAATTTATAGTCTCCACAGAGGGGGGGAGAAAAGAGAGGAACAGCCTTCAGAGAGGGCAACCTCCACAGGGGAAATTGTCTTCGTAGGGAAAACCTCCACATTTAGAGAAAATTGCAAAATCGGAGCGTCTTTTCGGGGCAAGCTCCTCACCGTTTATCACCAACACAGCTGACATGAAACGTATCATCATCATGGGTGCGACATCGGGCATCGGCCGCGAGTTGGCACTGCTCTGCATCGCCGAAGGGTGGCAGGTGGGCGTTGCAGGACGCAACACCGAGCAATTGGAAGCCCTGCGTGCTCTCGCTCCCGAACGGGTAAGCGCACAACGTATCGACATCACACAAGCGGAAGCCGCCGACCAACTCCGCACGCTCATCTCCACGATGGGCGGCATGGATATCTATTTCCATTCGTCGGGCATCGGCAGTAACAACCCCTCGCTCGCTCCCGACATCGAGATTGCCACGCTGAAGACCAACGGCGAAGGTTTTGTGCGCATGATAACCGCCGCGTTCGACTACTTCCGCAGCATCGGTGGCGGACATATCGCCATCATCAGCTCCATAGCCGGCACCAAGGGATTAGGCTCTGCGCCTGCCTACTCGGCGACCAAGCGTATGCAGAACACCTACATCGATGCCCTCTCGCAACTCTCCCACATGGAGCATCTCGGCATACGTTTCACCGACATACGCCCCGGATTTGTCGCCACGCCCCTGTTGCGCGATGCCGACTATCCGATGTTGCTGCGCGCCGACCGTGTGGCACGCACCATTCTCCGCGCCGTGGTGCGACAAAAGCGAGTGAAGGTCATCGACCGCCGCTACGCTGTGCTCGTCTTCCTCTGGCGACTCATACCCGAATGGCTGTGGGAGAGACTCCCCATTCGCAAGAAACTCTCTTAAACGATGTTAGAACCCAAGAAACGACACAACCACAAACTTCTGTTGGCGGCAACGGCTCTGTTGCTGCTGCTGGTCACGTGTATCGTCACCGTGGGCTACTTCATCGACCGCGCCGCCAATCAGATGAGCAGTCACATCGTCTCGCAGATTGGAGACTCTCACTTTCGTCTGTTGGACAACGAGTTCAACCGCGACAACCGCCACTTCGCCCTGCTGAAATCCTACCTCCAAAATTCACACCCCGTCACTTCGCACGAGATGGAGATGCTCGAGGAGGGTATCATGCAGGCAGATACCACCATCGAGGGGATTTTCTTCGATGAGTTGCCCTCGGCGGACACGCTCTCCCGATATTGGACGACCACCGACAGCGTGGTGACCCCCGCGGGTAAACGGCACCATATATATATTATGCACCCCCTCGCGCGTCTGCATGCCTACTTAAGCGAGATAGAGCCGCTGCGCCGCAGCTATGCCGTGGTGTTCGACGCCACGGGGCGCATCGTCTATCACCCCGACCTTGAGGAGGTGGGACGCCACATCGACCTGCCTCGAAAACTCCTTGCGGACAACCGCATTTCGAAAGATTTCGAGCGCGAGATTGCCCTTCCGATAGAGGATTACCTGGGGGTGGAGCAGGACCACATCTTCTACCCCATGACCGTTGCCGGAGAGCGGTGGACAGCCATGATTGGCATCCCCACCCTCACCGTACAGCAGGAAATCGAGCAGTTCCACACCTACACCATCGCCATCGCCTTTCTTTCGGTGGTGCTCTTTGCCCTGCTCCTGCTCTACACCCAACGCCGCTGGAAGCGCGAGTATGAGTTGCGCCGTCAGTCGCAAAACGAATCCCACCGCATGCAGCTCCAGCGCATCATGGACCGCATCGACCCCCATTTTTTGTTCAACTCGCTCAATTCGCTCTATGTGCTGATACGCACCGATGCCCGTCTGGCACGCGAGTTCACCCTCTCGCTGTCGAAGGTCTATCGTCATGTGCTGGAACACCGCGAGCAGAGTCTTTCGACACTGGCGGACGAACTGGAGTTGTGCCGCGAGTATTACAAATTGCAGAAGATACGCTTCGGGGGCAATGTCACCCTCACGGTGGATATCGATGAGGAGCTGATGGAGCATCTCCTGCCGGCAATGACCCTCCAGACGCTGGTCGAGAATGCCGTGAAGCACAACAGCATCACCCCCTCCACACCGCTCTACATCCGCATCTGGTGCGACAACCACCACATCACCATCGAGAACAACCTCTCGCCCCGTGACGAGGAGGATAACTCGCTGGGCGTGGGACTCGAAAGCATACGCTCCATCTACCGCTTCTACACCGACCGTCCTGTCGAAATCGAGTGCAACGCGCAGAAATTCGTCTGCCGTCTGCCCCTCTTTTGACCACGGACAAATTCCCCCCATTGGGCGATTCACACCTAAAATAGAGCCGTTCGTTCCACATTATTTTGAAAATTTGGACAATAAAACTAATATTGCGAACATCGGGTCAGAAGTCCGATATTCATTTGACCAAATTAAAAAAATGACGAACAAGAGGAAATTAGCATTCATCATCTCGACAACCCTCGTGTTGTTGCTGGCGGTAATGCCCGCCCAGGCTCGTAAGAAGAGTTCGAAGAAGAAGTCGAAAACCGAACTTGCTGCGGCAAGTGATTCGACCAAGAAGGAGTCGAAGAACAAGTACGCGGAGATTCTCAAAGGTGCCACCACCGATGAGGGTATGTTCCGAGTCCACCGCAAAGGTACCGACCTGTGGTTCGAGATTCCCGACTCGTTGCTCAACCGCGACATGCTCATCATCAACAAGATATCGGGCGTGCCCTACCTGCTCAACGATGCCGGCATCAACAAGGGTATGGGTTTCGGCGAGAAACTCATCCGCTTCCACAAGGACACCACCTACAAGAAGGTGTGGGTAGCCACCTACGACCCCCGCATCACAGCTCCCGAGGATAATGCCATCTACCGCTCCGTGAAGGACAACTACCGTGAGACCCTCATCGAGCAGTTCCCCATCGAGGCCTACAACTGCGACTCGACAGCCGTGGTGGTGAAGGTAAACAAGGTGTTCGACGGTTCGGAAAAGAGCTTCAACAATGTGTTCGGTGCCACGGGATTGGGTGGTTCGGCCAAGAAGGAGCTTTCGAAAATCGAAGCCTCGAAGTCATTCCCCGAAAATATCATCGTCAAATCGACCCTCACGACCATGTACAGCGATGGCGAGGGCTCGACACCCGTGACCGTGGACATCACCTCAAATTTGGTGTTGCTCTCCGAGAAGCCCATGACACCCCGTTTCGGTGACGACCGTGTGGGTTACTTTGCCATCGGTCACCTCTATTATAACGACCACCAGCAGCAGGTCGAGGAGCGCGAGTTCATCAACCGCTGGAGACTCGAACCCCGCGCAGAGGACCGCGAGCGTTACCTCAAAGGTGAGTTGGTAGAACCTCAGAAGCCGATTATGCTCTGCATCGACCCCGCCACACCCAAGGTGTGGATTCCCTACATCAAGAAGGGTGTCACCCAGTGGCAGGAGGCTTTCGAGCAGGCCGGTTTCAAGAACGCCATTCAGGTGCGCGAAATTGACCTCGAGAAAGAGCCCGACTTCGACATTGACGATGTGCGCTACTCGGTCATCACCTACGCGGCATCGGAGATTTCCAATGCCATGGGTCCCTCGGTCATCGACCCCCGAAGTGGCGAAATCATCGAGGCAGACATCATCTGGTGGCACAACGTCATGGCGATTCTCCACTCGTGGATTCGTCTTCAGACCGGTGCGGTGAACCCCGATGCACGTGCCAATGTGTTGCCCACCGACTTGATGGGTAATGCCATTCGTTTCGTATCGTCACACGAGTTGGGTCACAGTCTGGGTCTGAAACACAATATGGGTGCTTCGTACTGCGTGCCCGTGGATTCGCTCCGCTCGAAGACCTACACCGCCACTCACGGTACTGCCAGCTCGATTATGGACTACGCACGTTTCAACTACGTGGCACAGCCCGAGGACGGCATCACCGAGCTGACACCCCAAATCGGCACCTACGACAAACACGCCATCAACTGGGGCTACCGCTGGCTCGGTGCCGAAGACCCCCACGAGGAGTTGAAGACCCTCAACGCGTGGATTCGCGCACATGAGGACGACCCCGAATATTGGTACGGCGAGCAGTCCGCCGAGGGCATCGACCCCCGTTCACAGAGCGAGGATTTGAGCAATGACGGTGTGAGAGCCAACCTCTACGGCATCGAGAACCTCAAGCGTCTGATGCCCCACATCACCGATTGGACATCGGAGGACGGCGAGTTGCAGTACGAGTCGGGACGCTTCCTGCTGTCGGTAGTCTTCCAGTGGTCGATGTATGCCGGACACGTGAAGACCAATGTGGGCGGTTTCCACCTCAATCAGGTGGTGGCAGGTCACGACATCGACCGCTACGTTCCCGTGGCAGCCGACTATCAGAAAAAGAGCGTCAAGTACCTCATCGACCAAGTCTTTGAGACCCCCTTGTGGCTCTTCGGCGACAAGGCGTGGGACAAGTGCTACCCCCACCGACTCTCCCCCGTGGGTCGTCTGGAATACTCGCCCTACAACCTGGCTCGCGAGATGCAGTACGCCACCTATTACGACCTGTTGAAGGACGAGCGTATGTTGAGAATGTACGAGACCGAAGCACGACTGGGCAGGGCAAAGACCTACACCCCCGAACAGATGCTCGATGACATCACCCGTGCCATCTTCATCGCCAAGGGCAGTCGCACCCTCTCGCTGTGGGAGCGCATGAGTCAGAAGAACTACATCGATGCCCTCATCGTCTCGTCGAACCTCACGATGGTGAAGACCACCAAGCTCGGCGACACGCTCCACGGCGGCGACCACGTCTGCACACTGATGCACGACAGCCCCGAAATCGACTTCGAGCGCGTGCCCCGTCCCGAGGAGATTGCACTCGACACCCGGCGCAGCTACGCCCTCATGCAGCGCGTGAGCGAGACCACCTCCGCCAAGAGAGCCGAGATGCGCCGTCTGCTCGACATCGTGCACTCGCGCTTCGGTGCGGGAGATGTGGCCACACGCAACCACTACCGCGACCTGGAGTTGCGACTCAAGGAAGCGCTCCGCATGCTCTGATTCACAACACAGGAATGTAAAGCCGTCTTCTGAAGAAAGACGGCTTTACGACTCTTTGGAAGTGATTTTCAGAAGGTTATAAATCTAAACCATATTGCCCGAATGAGCGATAAATTATCACAGAATCTACTTTTTTGAATTACATAATCGCAGGATGAAAAAACTTTTGATGCTTTTGCTTCTGCTCTGTCCGCTGATGGCGGCAGCCCAGACAAGAAAGATTACGGGTCAGGTATTCGACGACACCAGCGGTGAGACTCTGGTGGGTGCCACGGTATTTATCTCGCCCGAGGAACAGCAGGCAAAGAACTACACTCCCCAGGGTACGATTACCGACTATGACGGACGTTTTGTCTTTGACCTGCCCACCAGCGTAACCAAAGTCGTAGTCAGCTATCTGGGCTACGAAGCCAAAACCATAGACATCAGCGGCAAATCGGTCTTCAAGGTCGAGTTGTCGTCACAGGATACCAAGATGGATGCCGTCGTGGTGACGGGTTATCAGAAAATCGAGAAGCGAAAGCTCACCTCGTCGATTTCGAATGTGAAGATGGCCGACATCTCGCGTGACGGTGTGGCCAGTGTCGATGCCATGCTGTCGGGTTCTATCGCCGGTCTGGTCTCGACCCCCACATCGGGTGGTCCGGGTTCGGCCAGCAAGGTGAAAATCCGAAGCACGGTGACCCTCAACGGTAACACCGACCCGCTGTGGGTGTTGGACGGCATGCCCCTCGAAGGCAATGACATTCCTGCCGACTGGAGCTCGAAGGACAACATCGACAACCTCTACAATATGTCCATCGCGGGACTCAACCCCTCGGACATCGCCGACATCACCGTGCTGAAAGATGCCGCCGCTACGGCCATCTACGGTGCGCGTGCCGCCAACGGTGTGATTATCATCACCACCAAGAAGGGTGCCAAGGACCAGCCCATCAGAGTCAATGCCACGGCTTCGATGTTCGTGACCGACCGTCCCAACATGGACAAGTTGCAACTGATGAACGCCTCGCAGAAGGTGGATTTGGAGTTGCAGCTGGCAGCCAACGGTCGTTTGGACTACATGAAGAACATGGGTGGCGTGGCACGTATCCTCGACAAGGCCGGCGAGCGCAAGCTGCTCATGGAGCAGGGTTTCGCGGCGCTCAGCCCCGAGACACAGGCACAAATCAACGCCCTGAGAGCCAACGGCACAGACTGGGGTCGTGAGATTTTCCAGGTGGCACTCAACCAGCAGTATGGTGTCAATATCTCGGGTGGCGGTCAGAAAGCCACCTACTACTTCTCGGGCGGTTACTACAACGAGGAGGGTTCGACCCGCGGCACAGGCTTCGAGCGTCTGAACCTCACCATGAAGACCGACTACGATTTGAGAAAGAATCTCCGCTTCGGGGCTTCGGTCTTCATCGGTCAGAACAAGAACAACTCCTATCTGTCGGACACCGATGTGTTCACCAACCCTTCGCGTTACAGCCGCACGGTGAACCCCTACCTCCACGCCATGGACGCCGAGGGCAACTACATCTATGACCCCGACATGACCTACAATCTGGGTAACGACAGCAACACCCTCGACTTCAACTTCATCGAGGAGCGTGCGCGTACCCGTCACCTGCTCAAGACCCGTTCGGTGAAGACCATCTTCGACATGGACTACACCCCCGTGAAGGGTCTGAAGCTCTACACCCAGTTCGGTTTGCAGGCCGACAACTCCGTCACCGAGAAGATGGCGCAGGAGCAGACCTACTTCACCCGCAAATACGCCATGGACTCGCGCTACAACGGCAAGATTTACCTGCCCAAGGGCGGTATCATTCAGAACTGGGACGGCGATATGTCGCAGTACAACTGGAAGTTGCAGGCCGAGTATTCGGCATCGTTCCGCCGTCACGAAATCGACCTCATGGCAGGTTTGGAGATGCGCGGCGTGAAGAGCACCACCATACACACCAAAGGTTTCGGTTACGACCACAGGAACATGACCACCAAGCCCATCGACTTCCCCGAGGGCGCGACACAGATTAATCAGGCCAAGTTCCGCCAGTACCAGAAGGCATTCTACGAGAACCGCTATCTGTCGTACTTCTTCACCGCATCGTACACCTTCGCCAACCGCTACACCCTCTTCGGAAGTATGCGTTACGACGGCACCAACCTTTTCGGTGTAGACCCCAAATACAAGTTCAACCCCATGTGGTCGATTTCGGGTGCATGGAACATCAACCGCGAGAAGTTCCTCGAGCGCGCACACTGGCTCAACAACCTGCGTCTGCGTCTGTCGTACGGTGTGCAGGGTAACATCGACCGTACCACCTCGCCCTACATTCTGGGTACGTGGAACAACGCCGCCATCGGCGGACTCACAGAGGACCGTATCGATGTGTCGTCACCCCCCAACCAGAATCTGAGATGGGAGACCACCTACTCGTGGAACACCGCCCTCGACTTCGCGGTGTTGGACAACCGTCTGAGCTTCACGCTGGAGTTCTACGGTCGCCGCTCGAAGGATTTGATTACCGTCAGAACCATACCCTCGGAGAACGGATTTACCTCGACATCGAGCAACTTCGGTGAAATCACCAGCCAGGGTGTGGAGTTCACGCTCAACACCGTGAATATCAAGACCGACAACTTCCGTTGGGAGACCCAGTTCAACCTGGCACACAACACCGATGAGGTGAAGAAGATACGTATCGACGACAACAGCTGGACACCCTCGTTGCAGGGTTACTCCTCGGCGGCGGTCTTCGCCTACCCCGTGGCAGGTCTCGACGAGCACGGTATCCCCATGTTCTGGAAGGACGGCAACAAGGTATCGTTGCAGGAGTTTGTCGGCTTCCGTGTCAATGAGACCACCGACATCTTCGGTTCTACATCCAAGGAGCCGGTGATGAACCAGTCGCAGAAGGACGTGAGAGAGAACCTCCGCTACATCGGTTCGCTGAACCCCGATGTGACGGGCGGTTTCAACAACCGATTCACGTTCCACAACTTCGACCTCAGCATCTCGTGCAACTTCGTGCTGGGACAACTCACACGCATCGCTCCCTTCTACTCCCCCACACAGACCAACCCCGGCGAGAACTACTCAACGATGATGAGTCAGGTGTGGTCGCCCACCAACACCAAGGGTATCTACCCCGCACTGTTGGGTAACCGTCAGCCCTCGGGCGAGCATTGGGGCGATTGGGAGTCGCAGCCCGACCCCGTGCGTGCCGCCCATTGGATTATGGACAGCTACCCCAACAATATGTTCGATGATTTGAGCATCTGGTACAAGAAAATCAACTACTTCAGAGTCAACAGCATCCGTCTGGGGTACTCGTTCCCCAAGAAAATCACGCAGAAGCTCCGTCTCCACGGACTCCGCGTGCATTTCGAGGCTCGCAACCCCTTTGTGATAGCATCGAACTACGATGGATTCTTCGACCCCGAAACCTACGGCAACATCTACGCACAGCCCGTGTCGCGTACCTACTCCGTCGGTGTAAACATCTCATTCTAAAACACAGAACGACATGAAAAAAATCATAGCTGCCGCCCTGCTTGCATTGGGTCTTGGCACCACATCGTGCGACTACCTCGAGCTGGAGCCCGTGGGACAGGTTATCCCCCACACCACTTACGAGTACCGTTCGCTGCTCACCGAGGGTTATTTCCGCTTCCCCTACACCGAGTCTCGCTCGCTCATCGGACTGCTGACCGACGAGTTGGACTCGTTCGAGAAGTCGGGCTTCCTCGTTCCCACGGAGGCCATCGCCCTCAACTACAACTTCTCGTGGGACTACGGCATCAATATGCGCGAGCTGCCCTACGAGCAGTTCTACCGCGCCATCTTCATCGCCAATGCCGTCATTGACGGAGTGATGACCGCCGACAACGACCACAGCGAAAAGAGAGAACAAATTCTGGCGGAAGCCTACGCCCTGAGAGCCTACTCCCACTTCTCGCTGGTGAACATTTACAGCGTTCACTACAACGCCCAAAGTGCGGCTTCCGACCGCGCCATACCTCTCTACGACCACATCGACATCGAGCAGGAGTTCCACCTCTCGACCGTGGAGAAAATCTACTCATCGATTTTCGAGGACATCGCCAAGGCCGAGGAGAACATGGTGGTGGAGAAGCAGGAGAACACCGACCTCAACTACCGTTTCTCGAAAGATGCGGTGACAGCCTTCAAGTCGCGTGCCCTGCTCTACACCGGCGAGTGGGAGAAAGCACTCACGGCTGCCGAGCAGCTCATCGGCAAGTACAAGCTCTCCGACATGAACACCCTCAAGGAGAAAGATCCCCTGCCCTGGCAGGCGGAGTCGTCGGAGGCCATCATGGCATGGGAGCGTCCGTTCGGAGCGTTGGACGGCGATTTGATTAACGCCAGCGCCCTCTCCAAGAAGATGCTCGACCTGCTACCCGAAGGCAGGGACAACCGCCGCAAATACATCGGTCACGGCACCGATTACAACAGTTTCTCACCCACGGCCTACAACATCGTGGTGAGAAGCACCAAGGACCGTAGCACGTTCCGCGTCTCGGAGATGTATCTCACGGCGGCGGAGTCGGCAGCACGGCTCAACAACACCGACAAGGCAAGGAAGTATCTGCTCGACTTGCAGGCCACACGCTTCACCCCCTCGGCAATGGAAGCACAGCGCACCGCCGTGGAGAAGATGAATGCGGAAGCCCTCTTGCAGGAGATTATGGCAGAACGCGCCCGCGAGTTCCTCATGGAGGGACACCGCTGGTTTGACCTCCGCCGCACGACACGACCCGAAATCGTCAAGACGCTCAACGGTAACACCGTGCGTCTGAATGCCGGAGATGCGCGTTACACGCTCCCCTTCCCCCAGTCGGCCATCGAAGCCAATCCCAACCTCAACCGGTAACAGGATTGGAGGTTTAAAGTAAGTTTTCTATCAAAAAGAGTATGATTTTTGAATCGTACTCTTTTTTTTTAGTAATTTAGCCTAAAATTTTCGGGAAGATGAGAGCCATCATTGTAGAGGACGAACCGTTATCGGTCGAAGAATTGATTGTGTCGCTGCGCGAAGTAGCCCCCGACATAGAGGTTGTAGCCACAGCCGGCACCATAGCCGAAGCCGAGAGAGTCATCGAATCGACGCCCCACGACCTGCTGTTCATGGACATCCGTCTGGGTGACGGCAAGAGCTTCGACATCTTCAACCGCACCAAGGTCTCGGCTCCCGTCATCTTCATCACCGCCTACGACAACTACGCCCTCAAGGCCTTCGAAAATCAGGGCATCGACTACCTGCTCAAACCCTTCGGTGAGGAGGATTTGCGGCGCGCCATCTCCAAGCTCGGACTGCTGACCGGAGTAGCACAACCCTCCGCTTCCACACCGACACCCTCGCGCCCCTCCTATCAGGAGCGATTTTTGGTGCACATGGGCGCACGTATGCGTTCGGTGACAGTGAGCGAAGTGGCTTACTTCCTCTCCGAGGGCAAGTACCTCCACCTCATCACCCACGACAACAAGGACTATATTGTCGATAAGTCGTTGAGCGAGATGAGCGAAAAGCTCTCGCCCGACACCTTCTTCCGCATCAACCGCCGACTGATTATCAGTTTCGAATCCATACAGGAGATGATACGTTATTCGGGCAGCCGCATCAAGGTCATACTCCACCCCTCGCTGCCCGACGGCGAGGAGGCATTGGTGAGTGCCGACCGCGTGGGCGACTTCCGCAAATGGCTCAACAGATAGCCTCTCCCCAAGAGGATTTCATCAGTTGGTATCAACAAAAAAGTTCCATTCCCCGTGTGGAGAATGGAACTTTTGTAATTTGTAGGCCGACCGATTAGAACGGCAAATCGTCGGGGTCGTCCATCGGCTGGGCAGGTGCGGGTGCAGGCTGGCTCTGTGCGGGAACTGATGCCGCGCCACCGTAACCGGGAGTCGAAGTCTGACCGCCGTAGCCGGGTGTTTGGGTCTGACCACCGTAACCGCCCGCAGGCTGACCGCCGTACTGCTGGCCGCCCATCGGCTGACCTCCGCCATACTGCTGGTTGCCCGCATAACCACCGTTGTCGGGATTGTCGGAACGACGACCCAGGAGGTTCATCGAATCCGCCAAAATTTCGGTCGAGTAACGCTTGTTGTTGTCCTTGTCCATCCATTCGCGGGTGCGGATACGACCCTCGATATAGATTTGACTGCCCTTGTGTACGTAGCGGTCCACCACATCGGCCAAGCCTCTCCACAAGGTCACCGTGTGCCACTCGGTGTGCTCACGGGTCTGGTTGGTCTGACGGTCGAACATTCGCTCGGTGGTGGCCAGACGCAAACGCGCCACCTTCACACCGTTCTCCAATGTTCTCACCTCGGGGTCAACACCCACGTTACCAATCAATATTACTTTATTTACCATAGCGTTAAAGTTCTTTAATCATACGTTTGAAAAGCAGCTCCATCTTCTCGCCTGCCTTCTTGCCCTGACGCTGTACGTCCTCGTGGTCGCCCACCTCGTCGGAGAGTCCGCAGTTGGTGATGACCGACACACCGAACACAGGGATGGACATGTGGCGAGCCACAATCACCTCGGGAACGGTGGACATACCTGCCGCGTCACCGCCGATGGCCTTGAAGTAGCGATACTCCGCCTGTGTCTCGAACGAGGGACCCGTGCCGCCGACATAGACGCCATACTGCAACTTGATGTTCTCCTCCTCGGCAATGGCTGCCGCCTTCTGACGCAGGGTCTTGTCGTAGCAGTTGTGCATATCGGGGAAGCGGGGGCCCAGCTCCTCCATGTTGGGGCCAATCAGGGGGTTAGGCATGAGGTTGATGTGGTCGGTGATAATCATCAAATCACCCACCGTGAACGAGGTGTTGATACCGCCCGAAGCGTTCGACACGAAGAGGTACTGAATACCCAGCTGGTGCATCACCCTCACGGGGAAGGTCACCTGCTGCATATTGTAACCCTCGTAGTAGTGGAAACGGCCCTGCATGGCCACCACGCGGCGACCCTCAACCAGACCGAAAATCATGCGCCCCTTGTGTCCCTGTACCGTCGATACGGGAAAGCCGGGGATTGATTTGTACTCCAAGATATATTTGGCATCGATTTTATCGCCGAATTCACCCAGACCCGTACCCAGAATAATACCTATTTCGGGGCGGAAGTCCTGGGTCTGCTCCTTAATCCATTGTGCAGTCTTCTTAATTTCTTCCAGTAACATCTTCTTCAAGTTTTTGCAGGTAATCCGTTGCCGAATCCCCTATGAATGAAATATTTATGGGCAAATAGTACAAGCTGCGCCTTACCTCGGGGGGTACTTTGGCGCTGTTGGTCATCTTCACGGCATCTTTCTCCGTGGTGACAATCACCGCACCGGGGTGCTTCTTGAGCATATTCACCAAATTACGCATATCCTTCACACGATAGACATGATGGTCGTCGAGATTGAGTTCCTCCGCCACGTGGAAGCTCGCCTTCAGAGTCGAGACAAAGGGGCGGTGGTTGCCGATACCCGACAGAGCGATGATTTCGGCACCCGGAGTCACCAGCGGCGCAACGGCCTCATCGGGATACAGGGGGCGGGGAGCAAAGCTCTCGAAACGGGTGAAGAAGACTCTCTGATAGGCGAACTGCAACAGCACCTTGCGCAAGATGCGGCGGTCGATGGGAGTCATCTTCTCGGGACATTTGGTCACCACGAAATAGTGTGCCCTTCGCAGCTGCTCGGGCAGGTCGCGTAACGAGCCCATGGGCAGCATGCTGTCGTGCTGCACGGGGCGTGTGGCGTCAATCATCACCACATTGACTTTCGGTTCCACATAGCGGTGCTGGAAGCCGTCGTCCATGATGATGAGATCTACATCGGGGTGTCGGCGGCGGATTTCGCGAATGCCATCGGCGCGTTTCTCACACACCGCCAC
>RCNH01000294.1_pt1 | contig 22926 bp, 26 predicted proteins | sample 2041161 | NCBI WGS metagenome assembly RCNH01 (sample SAMN09708215, study PRJNA481090) | Feces metagenome, whole genome shotgun sequencing project. | biome: feces | host: Leptonychotes weddellii | place: Antarctica: Sion Island | collected 2010-03-01 | reverse complement strand
TTTGTTATCATTTTAACAAAATCCTTTCAAATTGTTTTTAAAATAATACGAAAAATCACTAAATATTTCTAGTGATTTCTGTAAAAAAGTGTTATAGTATATAACAAAGGAGAAAAATATGAACATAGAAATTGCAAATGTATCTTTATATTATATCATAAGCTGGTTCTTTGTATATAGCTTTTTAGGATGGCTGTGGGAAACTGCTTATGTATCTGTAAAAAAGAAGAAATTTGTAAACAGGGGTTTTATAAATGGTCCTCTATGTACCATTTATGGTATGGGGGCTGTAAGCATTTATTTAATTTTAAAACCTTTCGGACGTAATCTGATTGTTTTATACATAGGCGGTGTGGTAGTTGCTACGATATTGGAGTATATCACCGGATGGCTCATGGAAGAGATTTTTCATACCCGCTGGTGGGATTATAGCTATAGAAAATATAATTTTCAGGGATATATCAGTCTGGGGACTTCTTTGGGCTGGGGCGTGTTTACCGTATTGTTGTTTAAAGTACTTCAGCCTGCTGTCTCTTGGTTTACGGATTTATATCCTCAGAAAATAGGCAAAATCGCCCTGATTGTGATTATGATTTTGTACGCATTGGATTTTATTACTTCGGCTTTGGCAGCTTTTGCTCTTACAAAGAACTTTGCAAAGGTAGAAGATATGATGGAGGATATTATTCAGTATCTTCACAGTAGTAGACTGTATGAGACAAAAGAAGAAATTCAGGAACGATTGGAAACAGTCAGAGCTTATATACGTACACAAGAAGTGGTGGAACGTCTGTCTGCGAGAAGGCAGGAATTAATGGATCGTTTTGAAATGCTGTTTGAAGAAAAGCGTCTTTTGGATAATGACAGCTACCTTGCTAAGAAGGTAGAGATGGAGCAGAGACTGGACGAATTTGTGAAAAAATATATGGATATTCGCAAGAAACAGAATATTGTGAAAAAACGTATGATTTATGCATATCCTGAATTGAAAAATCAGTTTAAGAAATATAGAAAGAAACATCAGAAAGAATAATCAGTTCAACTGATTAGGATAAATAAAGGAGGGACAAAATATGGCGTTTTTAACCTTTAGGGGTGGTGTACATCCTTATGATGGAAAAGAACTGTCAAAAGAAAAACCTGTACGGGAATACCTTCCCGGAAAAGAAATGGTTTATCCGCTGTCGCAGCATATCGGTGCTCCAGCACAGGCTGTTGTGAAAAAAGGAGATTATGTTCTGGCAGGACAGAAAATCGCAGAGATGGGAGGCTTTGTTTCTGCACCTATTCACGCTTCTGTATCAGGAGTGGTGAAAGAATTAAAGAAGGTAAGGAATAATGTAGGCGCTATGGTGGAGGCAATCGTTATAGAAAATGACGAAAAGTATGAAACTGTGGAATTTACACCAGTACAATCTTTAAAAGAGCTTACCAAAGAAGAAATTATTGGTAGAATTAAGGATGCCGGAGTTGTTGGTATGGGAGGCGCCGGTTTTCCTACCCATGTAAAGCTTTCACCCAAAGATCCGGATAAAATCGAATATGTTTTAGTCAACGGAGCAGAATGTGAGCCTTACTTGACTTCTGATTATCGCCGCATGCTGGAACAGCCTGATTGGATTATTGGTGGTTTAAAGTGCATTTTGCAGCTTTTTGATCATGCAAAAGGATATATCTGTATTGAGGATAATAAGCCGGATTGCATTCAGAAGCTTACAGAAATGGTAAAGGCTGAACCAAGAATAGAAGTTACTCCTTTAAAAACAAAATATCCACAAGGAGCTGAGCGCTGCCTCATTGCAGCAGTAAGCGGAAGAGAAATCAATTCCTCCATGCTTCCGGCAGATGCAGGATGCGTGGTAGACAATATTGATACAGTATGTGCTGTTTACCGTGCAGTAATGAAAGGTGAACCGGTTATGGATCGTATTGTTACGATTACAGGAGATGCGGTGACAGACCCGGGCAACTTTAAAGTACGTCTGGGAACTTCCTTTGCAGAGCTTTTAGATGCAGCAGGAGGATTGAAACTACCTGCAAAGAAAATTATTTCCGGCGGTCCTATGATGGGATTTGCCATGTTTGATTATCATGTTCCTGTTGTAAAGACTTCTTCTGCAATGCTTTGTATGTCTAGGGATGAAGTTTCAGAAAATGAGCCTACTGCTTGTATTAACTGCGGAAGATGTGTATCTGCCTGTCCGGCAAGGCTGGTTCCATCCAGACTTGCTACGTACTCTGAGAACGGCAGAGAGGACTTGTTTGTAAAATATGATGGTATGGAATGTGTAGAATGTGGCTGTTGTAGTTTTGTATGTCCGGCTAAAAGACCATTGACACAATCCATGCGTTCCATGAGAAAAATGGTTCTGGCAAATCGCAGGAAACCAAAGTAGGAGGAGAAAATCATGAGTGAATTATTACATGTTTCATCTTCCCCTCATGTAAGGTCGAAGGTGAATACCGGCAGTATTATGCGCACCGTGTTTTTGGCGCTTATGCCTGCAGCATTATTCGGAATTTATAATTTTGGCTTAAATGCACTTTTGCTGATTTTAATTTCTATAGCAGTGTGTATGGCCACAGAAGCAGGATATGAAAAGATTGTACATAAGAAGATTACCATTCAGGATGGCAGCGCGGCTGTTACAGGTCTTTTGCTGGCATTAAACCTGCCGCCAAATGCACCTTGGTGGATTGCCGTTATCGGTGGAGTTTTTGCTATTTTAGTTGTAAAACAGCTCTTTGGCGGACTGGGACAGAATATTATGAATCCGGCGTTGGCAGCAAGATGTTTTCTTCTGATTTCTTTTACAGGAAGAATGACAGACTTTACCGTTCCGAATGGCGGATGGGGAAATGTTATTGACACTGTATCAGGAGCAACACCTTTAGCAGCTTTAAAAGCAGGAGAAAGTGTAAATTGGGTAGATTTATTCTTTGGAAATGTACGGGGAACCATTGGTGAGACTTCTGCACTGGCAATTCTCCTTGGAGCAGTTATTCTTTTAATTAACGGAATTATTGATCTTCGAATTCCACTGACTTACATCGGTACTTTTGCAGTGTTTGTTCTTTTATTCGGAGGTCATGGTTTTGATGTAGAATACTTATTATGCCATTTATTTGGTGGCGGTTTAATGCTGGGAGCATGGTTTATGGCAACAGATTATGTTACTACGCCAATTACCAAGGCAGGTCAGCTGGTTTATGGAGTATGCCTCGGTATATTCACAGGATTGTTCCGTATTTTCGGCGGTTCTGCAGAGGGTGTATCTTATGCAATTATATTCTGTAATTTATTGATACCTTTAATCGAGCGCTACACAATGCCGCGTGCCTTCGGAAAAGGAGGTAAAAAAGCATGAAAAAGAATACGATATTAAAAGATGCTATTATTCTTACTGTAATTACTCTGATTGCAGGAGGGCTTTTAGGTCTTGTGTATGAGGTTACGAAAAAGCCTATCGCCAATCAGCAGGAGAAAGCAAAGCAGGAAGCATATAAAGCGGTGTTTGGAGATGCAGACTCTTTTAAAGTGTGTGTGGAAGCAGAAGATGCGGATTTGGCAGATGCTTTAAAAGGACAGGGATTTGAAGCTCAGAAGATTAATGAAGTTATGGAAGCAAAAGATGCTTCCGGAGAAACTTTGGGATATGCTGTCAATGTAACAACTTCAGAAGGATATGGAGGAGATATTACTTTTTCCATGGGTATTCAGCTTGACGGAACTTTAAATGGTATTTCTATTTTGAGTATCAGTGAGACTGCCGGACTTGGTATGAATGCCACAAAAGATGAATTTAAAAATCAGTTTTCTGATAAAAATGCAGAAGCTTTTGAAGTTACAAAATCAGGAGCATCCACTGAAAACGAAATCAATGCAATCAGTGGTGCTACTATCACTTCAAAAGCAGTGACCGGTGGTGTAAATGCCGGAATTTGTGCATTTAATTATGTAAAGGAGGGAGAATGATATGAAAAAGAATTCACCTGCTGAACGTCTTTATAATGGTATCATCAAAGAAAACCCGACTTTTGTTCTGGTGCTTGGTATGTGTCCCACTCTGGCAGTTACCACGGCAGCTATAAACGGAATTGGTATGGGATTGACTACAACTGTGGTTCTGGCAATGTCCAATCTGTTTATTTCTCTTTTGAGAAATATTATTCCGGATAAAGTACGTATGCCGGCGTATATTGTAGTGGTGGCTTCATTTGTAACCATTGTCCAGCTTTTACTTCAGGGATTTATTCCGGTTTTATATGATGCACTGGGAATTTATATTCCCCTTATTGTAGTAAACTGTATTATTTTAGGAAGAGCGGAGTCTTATGCTTCTAAGAATGGTCCGGTTGCTTCTATTTTCGATGGAATTGGAATGGGACTTGGCTTTACCCTTTCCATTACCATTCTTGCAGGTTTCCGTGAATTGATTGGAGCAGGTACTTTGTTTGGGTTCCAGATTATGCCACAAGCTTATGAACCGGCAACGATTTTCATTTTGGCACCGGGAGCTTTCTTTGTTCTTGCATTTCTTGCGGCGCTTCGTGCCAAAATGCAGGAAAAGAAACCAAAAGAAGAACAAAAGCCTGTTCATTGTATGGAAGGCGGATGTGCTTCCTGCGGCAATGAATCCTGCAGCGGAAAATTTTATGACAATACAGTGAGAAAATAAAGGGGAGGAAGATGGAATGAAAGAATTATTGATTATAGCTGTTGGAGCAGCGGTGGTAAATAATGTTGTTTTAAGCCAGTTTCTCGGTCTTTGCCCCTTCTTCGGAGTTTCTAAGAAAATAGAAACAGCAGCGGGAATGGGAGGAGCGGTAATCTTTGTTATTACCCTGTCTTCACTGGTAACCAGCTTGATTTATCAGTTTGTTTTAAGTCCTTTAGATATGGGATATATGCAGACGATTGTATTTATTTTAGTAATTGCAGCATTAGTTCAGTTTGTAGAAATGTTTTTGAAAAAGGCTATGCCGGCTTTGTATCAGAGTTTGGGTGTATACCTTCCTCTTATTACTACAAACTGTGCAGTTTTAGGTGTAGCAGTAATTAATGTACAGAAATCTTATAATGTTTTACAGGGAACTGTAAACGGTTTTGCCACAGCAGTGGGCTTTACTATTTCCATTGTTCTGATGGCAGGTCTTCGTGAAAAGATGGAATATAATGATGTTCCTAAATATTTCCAGGGATTTCCAATTGTGCTTCTAACTGCCGGATTGATGGCTATTGCTTTCTTTGGCTTTTCAGGAATTATTTAGGAGGTGTGAACTATGATAACAGGAATTATCGTTGCGGCAGCTCTGGTAGGAGGTGTAGGGCTTTTTATCGGAATTTTTCTGGGGGTTGCCGGAAAGAAATTTGCAGTGGAAGTAGATGAAAAAGAGATACAGGTAAGAGAAGAATTGCCTGGCAATAACTGTGGAGGCTGTGGCTTTCCAGGGTGTGATGGATTGGCAGCAGCCATTGCTAAAGGAGAAGCACCTGTAAATGCCTGTCCGGTAGGTGGCGCTGCGGCAGCAGCGAAAATTGCAGCTATTATGGGACAGGAAGCAGGAGAAAATGTCCGTATGACTGCATTTGTAAAATGTGCCGGTGATTGTGAAAAGGCTGGTAAAAGCTATGAATATACCGGTGTAAAGGACTGTAAAATGGCTGCTCTTATGCAGAATGGCGGTTCAAAATCCTGTTCTTATGGCTGTCTTGGCTATGGTTCATGTGTAAAGGCGTGTACTTTTGATGCTATTCATATTATCAACGGAATTGCAGTGGTAGATAAAGAGAAATGTAAAGCATGCGGAAAATGTGTAGCGGAATGTCCGAAACATTTAATCGAACTAATTCCATATCAGCAGAAACAGGCTGTGGCGTGCAGTTCCAAAGATAAAGGAAAGGCAGTGATGAATGCTTGCGAAATCGGCTGTATCGGTTGCCGTAAATGTGTCAAAGAGTGTCCAAGTGAAGCGATTACAGTGGTAGACAATGTGGCACATATTGATTATGAGAAATGTACAAATTGCGGAAAGTGCAAAGAAACATGTCCGCGTAAGATTATTTTATAAGACTAAAAAGAGCTTTAATATTAAATGTTATCAGAATGATTGATGCATTTAATATGCGAGCTCTTTTCTTTTTGCGAACATACATTTGCATTTTCTATTTGGCTATGTTAAGATAGGACACAGAAAATAAGATAGGAGAGTAATCCATGAAAAAAAAGGATCTATTTCTAATTGGTATTCTTTTATCCGTAGGGATTGTTGGATTTGTGGTGTTTAAAGGAATTCAGAAATTTGCCGTATCAAACCAGCAGGTACTTAAAATTTCTGTGGATGGAGAGGTATATGGAGAATATTCTTTAAAAGATAAACAGGAAATTAAAATTGGTGATACTAATGTGTGTCGAATTGAGGAAGATGGAACAGTTTCTATGACAGAGGCTGATTGTCCGGATCATCTGTGCGTAAAACAGGGGAAAATCAAACAGTTTGGAGAAAGCATTGTATGCCTGCCTAACAAAGTGGTTCTGGAAATTGCAACAAGTGATAAGAAGGCAGAACAAATTGATAGTATAGTGAAATAGAAACGAGGATTTGTTTGAATGAAAAAAACAGCGTATATTGGTTTGCTTTGTGCATTGGCAATTATTTTAGGATATGTGGAAATGTTGCTTCCTGTGTTTCCTTTTGCTCCAGGAGTCAAGCTTGGAATTACAAATTTGGTAACAGTGTTTCTTTTATATAGTTTCACTTACAAAGAGGCTGCCCTTGTTTCTTGTATTAGAATTGTGTGTATCGGATTTATGTTTGGAAATCTGTTTTCCATTGTATATAGTCTGGCAGGGGCTTTTTTGAGTTTACTTTGTATGATGCTGGCAAAGAAGATAAAAGGTTTGTCTATGGCAGGTGTCAGTGTAATCGGAGGTGTGACGCATAATATAGGACAGCTGATTATAGCAGCGCTGGTAGTAGAAAGCGGAAGTGTCTTTTTTTATTTTCCAGTATTGCTTTGTGCAGGAACAGTGACCGGACTTTTAATAGGAATTGTATCTTCGGAAATTTACAGGAGAATACCGGGAAGGATAGGAAATGATAGCATATTTAAAAGGTGAGATTGTTGAGATTTTAGAAGACAGAGTGATTTTAGAAGCAGGAAATATAGGATATAATCTCTTTATGCCCATGTCAGGTGTAGATACAGTTCTGCATGTGGGTGATGAAGCCAAGATTTATACTTACCTAAATGTAAGAGAGGATGCCATGCAGCTTTATGGTTTTTTGACCAAAGATGATTTGGATATTTTTAAATTGCTGTTGGGAGTAAATGGCATAGGACCGAAGGCAGCATTAGGTGTTTTATCAGGTCTGTCTGCGGACGAGCTGCGATTTGCAGTTCTGGCAGATGATGTAAAGACCATTTCAAAAGCGCCAGGTATTGGTAAAAAGACAGCCCAGAAACTGATTTTGGAATTAAAGGACAAAATGAGTCTTCAGGAAGCATTTGAGTTAAAATCAGAGCATGTACAAGGAAGTGCAGCCACTTTGGCAGGTGTTTCTGATATTAAGAAAGAAGCAGTGGAAGCATTGACTGCTCTGGGATATTCTGCGGCAGATGCCCTTCGTGCAGTAAAACATACGGAAATTACAGAAGGCATGAACGTGGAGGATTTATTAAAGCAGGCACTGAAAAACATGTTCTAAACAAAGAGGAAAAGTCATGGAAAAAAGAATTATTACCACAGATGTGATGGAGGAAGATCTTCGTACAGAAGGAAATTTGCGTCCTCAGCTTCTGAAAGATTATATTGGACAGGAAAAAGCAAAGAAAAATCTTAAAATTTATATTGAGGCTGCAAAGCAAAGAGGAGATGCCTTAGACCATGTACTGTTTTACGGTCCTCCGGGACTTGGAAAAACCACTTTGGCAGGGATTATTGCCAATGAGTTGGGTGTACACATGAAAGTGACCAGTGGTCCGGCCATTGAAAAACCGGGAGAAATGGCAGCAATTTTAAACAATCTGCAGGAAAATGATGTGCTGTTCGTAGACGAAATCCATCGTTTGAACAGGCAGGTGGAAGAGGTACTCTATCCTGCCATGGAAGACTATGCCATTGATATTATGATTGGAAAAGGCGCAACAGCCCGTTCCATCCGTCTGGATTTGCCGAAATTTACTTTGGTAGGAGCCACAACAAGGGCAGGACTTTTAACAGCGCCTCTGCGTGACCGATTTGGAGTGGTACATCATTTGGAATTTTACACAGAAGAGGAGCTTCAGAACATTATTATTCATTCTGCCAAAGTTTTGGGAGTGGAAATTGACCATGCAGGCGCTTTCGAAATGGCAAAACGTTCCAGAGGGACACCGCGTCTTGCCAATCGCCTTTTAAAGAGAGTAAGAGATTTTGCACAGGTAAAATACGATGGGAAAATTACAAAAGAAGTGGCTGATTTTGCCATGGACCTTTTAGAGGTGGACCGTTATGGACTGGACCAGACAGACCGGCTTTTGCTTACTACCATTATTGAGCGGTTTTCAGGTGGACCTGTAGGGCTGGATACTTTGTCAGCAGCTATTGGAGAAGACGCAGGAACTATTGAAGATGTATACGAGCCGTATCTGATTAAAAACGGATTTTTGCTTCGAACTCCTCGGGGAAGAATGGTGACAGAATTGACCTATCATCATCTGGGAATAAAATAATAGTTGTTTTTCTCTGAATTTCGATTATAATAGACAATAAGGAATGTAAGAAAAGGCGGGAGGATTAGATGGCAGTTAAGAATACAACCCAGGTGCTGATTGGAGGAAAAATCATTACTTTAAGTGGATATGAAAGTGAAGAATACCTGCAAAAGGTTGCAAACTATATGAATGGAAAGTTGACAGAGTTGGGACAGCTTCCGGGATATAACAGACAGTCACAGGAGACCAGACATACTCTTCTCAGTTTAAATATTGCAGATGATTATTTTAAAGCAAAGAGACAGGCAGAAATGTTCGAGGAAGAATTGGAAGCCAAAGACAGGGAAATGTATGATTTGAAACATGACTTAATCAACAAACAGGTAGAGCTTGAAGAAGCAAAGGAAAAGGCTCAGGAAAGAATACAGCAACTGCAGCAAAAAGCAGCAGAATTAGAGAAAGAGATGGACGAGCTTTTAAAATAATATAGAAAAGAGCGATGGGGTGGGCAGTTGTTGTTTGCCCCATTTCTATTACTTGAAAGAGAAAGGATATTTGAATCATGAGAGCAGAATTATTGGCACCGGCAGGTTCATACGAAGGTCTGCAGGCAGTTGTAAAGGCAGGAGCAGATGCCGTTTATATTGGAGGAAGTATGTTTGGCGCCAGAGCATACGCCAATAATCCCCAGCAGGATGAAATGCTGGAGGCAATTGATTATGCCCACATACACGGGAAACAAATATATTTGACAGTAAATACCCTTTTAAAAAACAAAGAGCTTTATGGACAGCTCTATGATTTTCTGGCACCATATTATCAGCAGGGAATTGATGCAGTGATTGTGCAGGATTTGGGAGTGCTTTCTTTTTTGAAAAAAGAATTTCCCAACCTTTCCATACATGCTAGTACACAGATGGCAGTGACAGGTGCAAAAGGAGCAGGTTTTTTAAAGGAAGCAGGTGTATCCAGAATTGTAACAGCCAGAGAATTGTCTTTAAAAGAAATTCATGAAATTTATCAGGAAACAGGAATGGAAATTGAAAGCTTTGTTCACGGGGCGCTTTGCTATTGTTATTCCGGTATGTGCTTGTTCAGCAGTATGCTGGGAGGTAGAAGCGGTAACAGAGGAAGGTGTGCCCAGCCTTGTCGTCTGCCCTATACAGCTTATAAAGACAAGCAGCAGATTAGCAGGGAGGATCAATCCTATCTGTTAAGTCCCAAAGATATGTGCACTGTTGATATTCTGCCGGAAATTTTGCAGTCAGGCGTATATTCTTTGAAGATAGAAGGACGTATGAAACGGCCGGAATATGCAGCGGGGGTAACTGCCGTTTATAGAAAGTATTTGGATTTATATGAGAAAAATCCGAAGAAGTATGAGGTTACACCTGAGGACAGGCAGATGCTCCTTGATTTATATCAAAGAGATGGGTTCAATCAGGGATATTATCATGCTCATAATGGAAAAGAAATGATGGCTGTAGTAAATCAGAAAGAGCAGAATAAAAAACAGAAAATTTCAGGAAAAAGAAACGAAGTTCTTTTTGAACAGCTGAAAAAAGAATATTTGGATACAAAAAAACAAGAAAAAATTAATGGGAATTGTATCCTTTTGGCCAATTCTCCTGCTATACTGAGTTTAGATTTTCAAGACGTCCATGTTCAAGTTATGGGAGAAACAGTAGAAGAAGCAGTTAAGCAGCCTTTGTCAGTAGACAGAGTAGAAAAACAGATGCGAAAAACAGGACAGACACCTTTTGTGTTTGACACCTTGGAAATTATAACAGACGAAGCAGGATTTCTTCCTATGCAAAGCATCAATGAACTGCGAAGAAAGGGACTGGAGGAGCTTCAGAAAGAAATTTTAAAGAAGTACCGCAGGTCCTTGTTTGAAAGAACACAAAAGAACAGAGAGAAAATCTGTGAAACACCGAGAAAAGTTCCAGCTTTCTATGCTTCTGTTGAGATGAGAGAACAGTTGGAAACTGTACTGGAAGAAAAGGAAATCCAGGGTGTATATTGTCATATTTCCATGTTTGATAAAAAACAGTTATGGAAAGAAGCTTTTGAAGCAATGCGTCAGGTTCATGAAAAGGGAAAAGAATTTTATCTGGCGTTGCCTTATATGTTAAGAGAACAGCAGTTTTCTGATATGGAACGGGAATTTCTGGAAATGGCAGAACAGTGTGAGGGATTTTTAGTGAGAAATCTGGAAGAACTGGGTTATTTATCGCAGCTTGGTCTGTTAAAGAAGGTAGTTACGGATTATTCTGTATATACTTTTAATGACAACGCAAAAAATACTCTGGATGAGTGGGGAGTAATGCGTACTACAGTTCCTTTGGAGCTTAACGGAAAGGAAATTCACACAAGGGATAACAGAAAAAGCGAGATGATTGTATATGGCTATTATCCTATGATGATATCAGCTCAGTGTATTAAGAAAACATGTGGAAAATGTGATAAAAAAAGCAGTTTTGTGCAGCTGAAAGACCGTTATGGAAAATACTTTCCGACAAAAACTTTCTGCGATTTCTGCTATAATGTGATTTATAACAGTGTTCCTACAGGAATTTTGGAGGAAGCATCGCAGATTTTAGGAGAGAAGTTTGAGTCTTTGAGGCTGAATTTCACTAATGAAACAAAAGAAGAAGTAAAAAATCTGTTGGATATTTTTATTGGGACATATAGAACAGAAAGCAAGAATGTGAAAAAGAAAAACCCAAAAGAAATGCCGGAATTTACAAAAGGGCATTTTAAAAGAGGGGTAGAGTAGGTGAACAAGTGCTAAATTTAATTATTGAACTTTCAAAATATCTTTTATTAATTCTCATTGTTCTTTATACTTTTGAAAGTTTTACCGTATTTAAGTATGAAGACGATTATGACAAACGTTATATTTTAAGAAAGCAGCTTTTACTAATTGTATTTTTGAATTTTACCGCTTTTCTGGTTATTTTCCTGAAAGCTGAGAAGGTAGAGGTTATTTATCTTTTCAGTGCATTGCTGCTGTATTTGATTGTGGTGCAGGCATTGTATCGTATTTTCTATAAAAAGGCGTCTATCTTGCTTCTAAATCACATGTGTATGCTGCTGTCTATTGGATTTATTATGCTTTCTAGACTCTCTCCCGAGTCTGCCATCCGACAGTTTGCCATTGTAGCAGTTGCTACTGTGATTGCTATGATTATACCGATTATGATTAAAAAGATGTATTTCCTGAAAAACTGGACATGGTTTTATGCTGTGCTGGGACTGGGACTTTTACTTATTGTGTTGATTTTCGGTAAGAATGTCAACGGTGCAAAAATCAATATCGACCTTGGTTTTTTCGTGTTTCAGCCCTCAGAATTTGTAAAGATTATTTTTGTATTTTTTGTGGCAAGCCGTTTATACCGAAAAAGTGCTGTTTTTAAAGACCATGTAATTACAACGATTATTGCAGCAGTTTATGTGTTGACATTGGTACTTTCCAGAGATTTAGGAAGTGCAGTTGTGTTTTTTATTACTTATGTCATTATGCTTTACGTGGCTACTAAAAAGCCATTTTATCTTTTTGCCGGTCTGAGCAGCGGATGTGCGGCAGCAGTCATTGCCTACTTCCTTTTCTCTCATGTAAGACAGAGGGTAGTGGCATGGAAATCTCCCTTTAGTGTCTATGAGGGACCGGGATTTCAGATTGTACAGGGATTGTTTGCCATTGGTGCAGGAGGCTGGTTCGGTATGGGACTTTGTCAGGGCTCACCGGAAATGATACCTTTTGTAAAACAGGATTACATGTTTGCGGCAATTTGTGAAGAATTGGGAGGATTGTTTGCAATTTGTTTGATTTTAGTCTGTATGAGTATGTTTCTTTTAGTTGTTAATATTTCTTTGCGGATTAAAAAGAGATTTTATAAACTGATTGCATTGGGACTGGGAACAGAATATGCTTTTCAGGTATTTCTTACAATCGGCGGCGTAAGCAAATTTATTCCTATGACAGGAATTACACTGCCTTTGGTCAGCTACGGAGGTAGCTCTGTGCTGAGTACCATTATCATGCTGGCAATTATTCAGGGATTGTATATTTTAAGAGAAGATGAGGACGAGGAAATTGAAAGACAAAAATAAGAAAAGCGCAAAAAAGCTTCAAAGAGATGAGAAAATCATGAAGAAAAAGCGCAAAAAAAGCAAACGTTCTAAAAATAAAGAGTATACGATTATCAGCTATTTCTTTGTGGCTATTTTTATATCCTTGATTGGGTATATGGTATATTTTAATGTAGTAGAGAGAGAGGATGTAATCAGCAGTCCTTATAATACCCGCCAAAATCAGCTGGCAGATAGGATTACAAGAGGAAAAATTCTGTCCTCAGACGGTCAGACACTTGCCTATACGGAGACAGATGCAGAAGGAAATGAGACAAGAGTTTATCCTTATGGAAATAAGTTTGCCCACGTGGTGGGGTATGACTGCAATGGAAAAAACGGCATTGAAGCTCTTGCTAATTTTTCTTTGATGTCCTCACATAATAACTACATTGAACAGGTGAAAAATGAAATTCTGGAGAATAAAAATCCGGGAGACAGCGTAGTGACTACATTAAATACGAAACTGCAGGAGGCGGCCTATAATGCTCTTGGCTCTTACAATGGTGCTGTAGTTGTATTAGATCCAAAGACAGGTGCTGTGTTGGTTTCTGTCAGCAAACCGGACTTTAACCCCAATACGGTAGAGGCGGATTGGGATACTCTGGTAAATGATTCTGCAAATAGTAGCCTTTTAAATAGAGCGACTCAGGGGGCTTATCCACCGGGTTCTATCTTTAAAGTTGTGGATGCTTTGGCATATCTTCGCGAGCATGGAACCATCGAAGGATTTTCTTATAATTGTAAGGGAAGCATCACTGTGGACAACCATAAAATCCCTTGCTTTGGAGGAGAAGTCCATGGTTCAGAGGATTTTATAAAAGCGTTTGCAAAATCCTGTAATACGGCATTTACACAGATTGGTCTTGATTTAGGAGCAGAAAATCTGCAAAAAACAGCAGAAAGTTTGTTGTTTAACAGTAAGCTTCCAATTCCTTTAGAATATAATAAGAGTAAATTTGATCTTGGAAGCGCACCGGGAAATCCACTGCTGATGCAGACTGCCATTGGACAGGGAAATACACTGGTATCACCTATGCACATGGCAATGATTACCAGTGCCATTGCTAATGACGGGAAGCTTATGAAACCTTATTATGTGGAAAAGGTAGAGTCTGTAAGCGGACAGACAGTAGAAACAACAAAACCTTCAATTTATAAAGAACTTATGACTTCTGAAGAGGCCGGGGTATTGAAAATATTGATGGAAGAAGTAGTAAAAAGCGGCACAGCAACGAAACTTTCTGGGGAAAGCTATTCTGTAGCAGGAAAAACAGGTTCCGCAGAATATACGGGAAGCGATGGAAAGATAAAGACACATTCCTGGTTTATCGGATTTTCTAATGTAGAAGATTCAGACTTAGCCATTGCCGTAATTGCAGAGGGAGCAGGAACGGGAAGTAAAGTGGCGGTTCCGGTAGCGCATCAGGTGTTCAATGCTTTTTATTATAATTAGTGGCTGTAAATTTCTTGCACCTGTGAAAAAAAAGAGGTATACTACCAATAAAGAAACACAACGCAGACATATTTATATGTCTTAAGCAGGAGGAAGTGCAATATGATTGAAGCAACGAGCTGTGGCGGAGTGGTAATATATCGGGGCAAGATACTGACCTTGTATAAGTCTTATAAGCATAAATACGAGGGCTGGGTGTTGCCGAAAGGAACGGTAGAAAAGGGCGAAGACTATAAGGATACAGCTCTGCGGGAAGTGAAAGAAGAAGCAGGGGTATCAGCCAGCATCATCAAGTATGTGGGAAAGAGCCAATATAGTTTTTGTGTACCGGAAGATGTAGTAGAAAAAGATGTACATTGGTATTTAATGTCTGCAAATAGCTATTATAGCAGACCGCAGAGAGAAGAATATTTTGTGGATTCCGGTTTTTACAAATTCCATGAAGCTTACCATCTGTTACGTTTTTCAAATGAAAAGCAGATTTTGGAAAAGGCTTATAGTGAATACCTGGATTTGAAAAAAGCAAATCTTTGGGGAAATAGAAAGTATTTCTGAGTGAGCATGGGAAAAGAGGACTGTCGTACTAAGTAGCATTGCGCTTTTTGCGACAGCCTCTTTTTAAAATATAGGAGTGGAAAATATGTTAAACTGGTATAAAAAACTCTATGTTGGCGATAATGCAAAAAAGAAGAAAAGACAGCTGATGTATAAAATCAATGTGGGAGCAGGCGTTTTTGATGTATATCTGATTACTTTTGCCTGTAATCAAAAAAACCAGCTGGAAATCTTTTCAGCCAATGAGCTGAAGCAGAAAGCAAGAAGGAAATGCTGTCCGATGATTATCGGGCTGTGCTGCGGCTATGAGGAGGCGTTGGAGATGACAAGAGCACTGGTAGAAGAAGCATATAGAGAAACAGGTATTCCTGATGTGAGAAAATGGCTGGAAAATAAGATGAAAGAGGAAGGCAGCAGGTGAGAGAATGGCAGTGCTACATATTTTATTGGGAATTTTAAAAATAGTAGGTATTTTTCTGGCAATTCTTTTAGGAATTTTGCTGCTGGCGGTATGCTGCCTGCTTTTTTGTCCTGTTATCTATCAGGGATTTGGGGAGAAAAATCAGGACAGTATGAAAGGAAGTTTGAAAATTTCCTGGTTGTTTCATGGAATTTCACTGAAAATATGGTATGAAGAAAATATACATTATTCTGTGCGGCTTATAGGAATTCCTATAGAACGCTTAAAAGGTATTTTCAAAAGACGGGAAGGAAAAAGATTTGAAAAGAAACAGCCTAAAGAACTTACTGCTGTACAGGAAAACAGAGAGGAAGTAGAAAAAAGAGAATATACAGGGCAAGGGGCAAAAGAAGCCATTCAGAGGAAAATAAAAGAGACAGAAGAAGAGTCTCCGAAAAAAAAGAAATCCAAACGAAAAGGACTGAGGCAGTATTTTCAAGATTTTCGATTAACACTGGAAAAAATTTGTGATAAAATAAGAAAAGTAAAAAAGCTTTTAAAGTCAGAACAAGTCAAACGAACAAAAGCATGGCTGATAAAGGAAATAAAAGCCTTGATTTTTCATATAAAGCCTAAAAAGCTGAAAGGAAATATTCGGTTTGGTATGGAAGATCCCTGTTTGACAGGTGAAATTTTGGCTGCGGCAGGTGTATTTTATCCATTGTATGGGGAATATTTTACAATAGAGCCTTTTTTTGAAAAACAGATTTTAGAAGGGGAATTATCTTTTCGAGGGCGGATTTACGGTGTTTATTTTGCGCTTCTTGCATGGCGCGTATTTCAAAACAGAGATCTTCGTTTTATTATAAAAAAATTCAAGTATCTTTAAGGAGGAAACAGAATATGGCTTCAGAAAATAATTTTCAGACAACAGTAGAATCATTGTTTAAAGGAATGGACAGCTTTATTACAACAAAGACTGTAGTAGGAGAGGCAATTACCGTAGGAGAGACCATTATACTTCCATTGGTGGATGTATCTTTTGCAGTAGGAGCCGGTGCTTTTTCCGGTGAGAAAAAGAATAACGGCGGAGGTGGAATGGGTGGAAAAGTTTCCCCAAGTGCTGTTTTGGTCATTTCCAATGGCATGACAAAACTGGTAAATATTAAAAATCAGGATGGTCTTACAAAAATTTTGGATATGGTTCCTGATTTCCTGAATAAATTTTCAGAAGGAAAAAAAGACCATGAGCTGGAAAAAGAAGAGAAGACATCTTCTACAGAAGAATAAAATAGGAGAGCTGCTGCAGGTAATCTGTGGCAGCTTTTTGCATATACTATAAAAAGAGAAAAGAGAAGGGAAAAGACATGAGTCGTGTATGCGGGCTGTTTTTATTCGGAATAGGGATTGGATTATTTTTAGCGATTATTTTTCCAAAATCTCTTTTTATGGTAATTATGGCAGTGTTGTGTTTGCTGGCGGGGTATAATCTGTTTTGCAGTTGTTCATAAAATCCTATACAATAATAAAACAGACCTTGTCCTATGGACAAGGTCTGTTGATGTGTCAATCAGTAATTAAGCTCTTTCAACTTTACCGCTTCGTAAGCAGGAAGTACAAACATACATTTTTTTTGCGTTTCCGCCTTCTGCTTTAACTCTTACAGATTTAATGTTGGATTTCCACATTTTGTTTGATCTTCTATGAGAATGGCTCACGTTGTTTCCAAAATGAGCACCTTTTTCACAAATTGCGCACTTTGCCATGGTAGCACCTCCTTAGAAATATAATAAGTCTGTATAACAAACTCACAACACAGCTTATTTTAGCAGATGATATTTGTTTTTGCAAGTAAAATTATAAAAAAATTAAATTATTATTTCGTTTTTGGAAAAGATATGTTAGAATAGCATATATAAAAAAGTATGGAGGTATCCGTGCATGAATGGATTTGTTGATACAGGATTAGGAAAAATTACAATTGATACTGATGTAATTGCAACTTATGCAGGCAGCGTAGCAGTGGAATGTTTTGGAATTGTGGGTATGGCTGCTGTAAGTATGAAAGACGGCCTTGTAAAGCTGTTAAAGAAGGACAGCCTGAAACACGGCATTAATGTCATGATTGCAGATAATAAGATTACACTGGAGTTCCACGTCATTGTAGCTTACGGAGTAAGTATTTCTGCTATGGCTGATAATTTAATCAGCAATGTAAAATATAAAGTAGAAGAATTTACAGGCCTGACTATTGAGAAGATAAATATCCTTGTAGAAGGCGTAAGAGTAATTGATTAATAAGGAGGAAACTTGTTTTGAATACCAATACCGTTGATGCGAAAATGCTTGGCCGGATGTTCCTTTCCGGAGCAAAAAATCTGGAAGCAAAGAAAGAGTGGATAAATGAATTAAATGTTTTTCCTGTGCCGGATGGCGATACAGGAACCAACATGACACTGACCATTATGGCGGCAGCGTCTGAGGTAAGTGCATTATCAGATCCTACTATGAAAACTCTGGCGAAAGCAATATCTTCCGGTTCTTTAAGAGGAGCAAGAGGAAACTCCGGTGTTATTCTTTCACAGCTTTTAAGAGGATTTACAAAATCAATTGAACATCATGAACGTGTAGATGCCATGGCATTTGCAAGAGCTTTTGAAAAAGGTGTGGAAACTGCTTATAAAGCAGTTATGAAACCAAAAGAAGGTACAATTTTAACTGTGGCAAAGGGCGCTGCGGTAAAAGCCTTGGAAATCGCAGAGGATAGTGAAAATCTGGAAAAATTTTTTGCAGATGTAATTGCAGAGGCAGAGGCAGTTCTTTCAAGAACTCCGGAAATGCTTCCTGTCTTAAAAGAAGCGGGTGTTGTAGACTCCGGTGGTCAGGGACTTTTAGAGGTGTTAAAGGGTGCTTTTGATGGATATCTGGGCAAAGAAATTGATATGAATTTCGAAAAGCCGGCTCATGCAGTAATGAGCAAACCAGTGTCTGCAGAAGAAAGTGATATTAAATTCGGTTATTGTACAGAATTTATTATTATGTTGGAAAAAGAATTCTCTGAAAAAGAAGAAAAAGCTTTTAAAGAATATTTGTTATCCATTGGTGATTCTTTGGTAGTAGTGGCAGATGACGAAATTGTAAAGGTGCACGTACATACCAATGCACCTGGCGATGCAATTCAGAAAGCTTTGACTTATGGACAGCTTTCTAATATGAAGATTGACAACATGCGTTTAGAGCATCATGAGCGTTTAATCAAGGATGCTGAGAAAGTAGCCGCACAGCAGGCAAAAGCAGAACCAGAAAAAGAAGTTGGATTTATTTCCGTATCTGTAGGAGAGGGTATGGGAGAGATTTTCCGTGAACTGGGAGCAGATTATCTCATTGAAGGCGGACAGACCATGAACCCAAGTACAGAGGATGTGCTTCAGGCAATTTCTCATGTAAATGCAAAAAATATATTTATTTTTCCGAATAATAAAAACATTATTCTGGCTGCAAATCAGGCAAGAGATTTGACAGAAGATAAAAACATTATTGTTGTTCCTACAAAGACTATTCCTCAAGGTATTACAGCACTGATTTCTTATGTACCGGATAAGACTGTAGAACAGAATACAGAGGAAATGTTAGAAGCCATGACACATGTAAAAACAGGTCAGGTAACTTATGCAGTACGTGATACAAAGATTGACGATAAGGAAATTCGTCAGGGTGATATCATGGGTATTGGCGATAAAGGAATTTTGGCAGTTGGACAGGGTATCGAAGATATTACAGTAGAAACTCTGAAAGAGATGGTAGATGAAGACACAGAAATTATCAGTATTTACTATGGTGCTGATGTTACAGAGGAAGATGCAGAGCAGTTATGTGAACGTCTGGAGAAATTATATCCTGACTTTGATGTGGAAATCAATCAGGGCGGACAGCCGATTTATTACTATGTAGTTTCTGTAGAATAAGAGATTAACAGAGGAGCTGTTGAGGTTGTTGCACTTTATGCGATAGTCTTGACAGCTTCTTTTTTATGAGGATTTTTAAAATGAGGGAACAGGAAAGTATCCGAAATATAAAAGGGATTGGAGAAAAAACGGAAAAGCTTCTGGCGAAATTGGGAATTACTACGGTGGGAGATTTTCTGAGATATTATCCAAGAGAGTATGATGAATACACAGAACCTGTGGGTGTTTCTCAGGTAACAGTAGGGAAAAAATGTGCAGTTATCGGAAGAATTACAGGAAAAGTAGGAGTGAGAAATACAGGGAGACTGACTGTAGTGACCGCCACTTTAAAAGAAGAGAATTTCTTTTTACAGCTTACGTGGTATAATATGCCTTTTTTACGCAATACTTTACGGTCTGGTGGGATTTATATTTTTAGGGGAATGGTAGCAGATAAGAACGGGCGCAGGATAATGGAGCAGCCGGAGATTTTCGGAAGAGAGGATTATAAGGCGCTGCTTCACAGTCTGTATCCTATTTACGGGCTTACAAAGGGACTTACAAATAAACTTATGGTAAAAACCATGCATCAGATTTTGGAAAATAAAGAAATTGTGCAGGAATATCTTCCCGAGGAGTATAGAAACTACTATCAATTGGCAGAATATAACTATGCAGTTTCACATATTCACTTTCCAAAAGATAAGAAAGATTTACTTTTAGGACATCACAGATTAGTGTTTGATGAATTTTTACTTTTTATTCTTTCTATTCGGATGATGAAAGAAAAGACACAGGACACCCTTAACTCTTTTCAGATAAAACCTGTGTGGGACACAGAAAATGTTATTGAGGGGCTGCCCTATCCTCTGACAAATGCACAAAAAAGAGTGTGGAATGAAATTGAAAAGGATATGACGGGGCATACATTGATGTCCAGACTGGTGCAGGGAGATGTAGGAAGCGGAAAGACCATTATTGCATTTTTAGCAATGCTTCTTGCAGCTTTTAACGGATATCAGGCAGCGCTTATGGTTCCTACAGAGGTTTTGGCAAAGCAGCACTACAAAGAGATGGAAAAATTGCTGGAGCAACACAATCTGCCATTAAAAACCGTTCTTCTTACTGGTTCCAATACAGCGAAAGAAAAGAGGGAGAGATATGCACAGATTGCTTCCGGAGAGGCAAAGCTCATTATTGGAACCCATGCCCTGATACAGGAAAAGGTAGAGTATGAAAATCTGGCTTTGGTAGTCACAGATGAACAGCATCGTTTTGGAGTCAATCAAAGGGAAGATTTATCAAAAAAAGGAACAAAGCCTCATGTGCTGGTTATGAGTGCTACACCTATTCCGAGAACATTGGCAATTATTCTTTACGGAGATTTAGATATTTCTGTGATGGATGAGCTTCCCGCAAAACGGCTTCCTATTAAAAACTGTGTGGTAGATACTTCTTATCGCCCAAGAGCATATCACTTTATTCAAAAGCAGGTGGAGGAAGGACGTCAGGTATATGTGATATGTCCTATGGTAGAAGAAAGCGAAGGGTTAGAGGCTGAAAATGTCATAGACTATACACAGATTTTAAAAGATGCATTGCCTTCTGATCTTGTTGTTTCGTATCTTCATGGAAGAATGAAGGCGGCGGAAAAGAATAAAATCATGGAGGATTTTGCTGCAAACAAAATACAGGTGTTAGTGTCTACAACGGTTATTGAGGTAGGAGTAAATGTACCCAATGCCACAGTAATGATGGTAGAGAATGCAGAACGCTTCGGGCTTGCTCAGCTTCATCAGTTGAGAGGACGGGTAGGACGAGGAGAACATCAGTCTTACTGCATTTTTGTGCAGGGAGGACAGGATACACAGACAAAGGAACGACTGGAAATTTTGGTAAAATCCAATGACGGATTTCAGATTGCAGGAGAAGATTTGCGGCTGCGGGGACCGGGAGATTTCTTTGGCATCCGCCAAAGCGGATTGATGGAATTTAAAATTGCAGATATTTATCAGGATGCAGATATTTTAAAAGAAGCCAGCGAGGCAGCAGGAGCTATTTTGACATTAGATTCGGACTTATCTCTACCCCAGCATGCAAGATTAAAGGATAGACTTTTATCTTACAGCAAAGAAAGAATGGAAATGCCGGGAATATAAAAGTTCTATGGAATAAGAAAAAGGGACTTCCTTCTTTTGATTTTAGAAATAAGCAGAAGAAAATCCCTTCCTCTATTAGATTTTAGAAATGATTTCGCATATTAGAACTGCTGTGTGCTTCCGTTTCCGGACATCTGGCGTTCCTGTGATTCAATCATTTTTTTAACCATATATCCACCAACAGAACCATTCTGTTTGGATGTTAAGTTACCGTTGTAACCATCTGTAAGAGGTACACCTAATTCGTTAGCAACTTCGTATTTGAAACGATTTAATGCTCCTTTTGCTTCTGGTACAACTGCTTTGTTTGAAGAATTATTGTTAGACATTTTAATTTCCTCCTTTGAAATTTAATTTTTGTTACAATGCTATTATGTGATTTTAAAAAAATTTTACGGTTACACTTGTCCTTATGTAGTATACGTGGATTATATATGCTGTTTTTTTACATAGATTCTTTCAATTCTCTTGAAACTGTCATTGCTGATGAAAAAGCAAATGGTGATTATCGCTTGATTTTTAATACGGGTAAAGATGCTGGTCAGACGGTGTTTCATGCGCATGCTCATGTGTTGACGGGAACTCAGTTACCTGAATAAGATAATAAGATATTGTGTAAGTTATAGTTTTGTAGAAATGTTATAAAGACCCAGTGGATATTGGTGTGTTTAACGCATTTTTGACAGGATGATATTTTCAATAAAATGGTATAAAAACTGCCACAGTTCTTATGTGAAAATCAGAACAGTGGCAATTTTTATTCGTTGAAAATTATAATTGGATATTTTTGAATAAGTCGCTGAGACTTGTACCAATCTCTTTGGATTGAGGAATCTCTACTTCTTCCACAACTTCTTCTTCTGGTTCAATCAAAGCTTTGATACTGAGGCTGATCTTACCATCTTTGATTCCGATTACTTTTACAGTGACTTCTTCACCTGTCTTTAAGACATCCGCAGGTGTTTTGATACGTTTTTCGCAGATTTGAGACACGTGTACAAGTCCGGATAGACCGTTTTCTAAAGAGATAAAAGCACCATATGTTTGAAGACTTTCTACAGTTCCAGTCAAAACAGATCCAATCTCTACAGATGCAAGCAGTTTTTCTTTTTCTTTTTTTTCTTTTTCTTTCAGAAGTTCCCGTGCAGATAAAACAAGACGGTTATTAGCCTGATCAACATCGATCACCTGAACCTCAATATCTTTTAATAAGTAATCTTCCAGATTTTCGATGTAAGATAATGATAATCTAGAGGCAGGGATAAAGCCGCGAAGACCTTCTACCATTGCAATTGCACCACCGTTTACAATCCCGTCTACTTTTACGGGAAGGATAGTTCTTTGTTCCATGTATTCTGTTACACGATTCCACGGATTTGCATCGTCAAAATGTTCTTCGTAGTCTGCCATTGTTTCTGTTTGTAATTGTTCATCGCTCATTTGTCGCACCTCTTTATTTTTATTTTGTATTGCTCCCAGTATAGCATATTTTTAGAAGGAAGCACAAGAAATGTCAGAAATTATTTGACAAATACAAAAAAAAATGGCAACCTAAAAATATGCTATAGATCGGAAGAGCA
>RCNH01000293.1_pt1 | contig 22985 bp, 18 predicted proteins | sample 2041161 | NCBI WGS metagenome assembly RCNH01 (sample SAMN09708215, study PRJNA481090) | Feces metagenome, whole genome shotgun sequencing project. | biome: feces | host: Leptonychotes weddellii | place: Antarctica: Sion Island | collected 2010-03-01 | reverse complement strand
TTCGACTTCGAGAAGTTCATGGAGGAGTATTCCAAGATTATCTATCCCCTGTTTTTGTGGTACGCCTTCTCGGCGCAGTCGGCATCGGAGCGCGTCTTCCCGCTGGCGGACTTCAAGGCTTCGGTACGTCTGGGTTACCTCGAAATCACCGACAACGGACGCAACACCCTCGACTGGCTGCAACGCAATGTCACCAAGCGCGAACAGATGTTGCGCCAGCGCAATCCGCGCATGATAGAGCCGATGAAGGAATTTGAGAAACAGCTCAAAAAGCGAGGCCTCACCCCCGAGACGACCTATCTCTTCATGCACGGCCACACGCTGATGGACAACGTGGTGATGATACTCCTCAATTCGGTGTGCGAGAAACTCCGACAGATGTCCATCGCCAAAATCACCCAATCGACCAAACAGGGGGTCGCCCTCAAAAACGAGATGGCCAACTACACCAACTCTTTGCGGTCGATACGCGATGTCCTCCTCGATAACGAGAACTACACGCGCTGTCCGCTCTACAAGCGTCTGCAACGCGACATTCAGCGTTACCTGGCACGCACCATCGTGGAGATGAAGCGTTCGGGCGAAATTCAGGACGACTCGTTTTGGACCATACTCCACAAATTCAAGAAGTAGCTCCCCCCCAAAAAAGGCGGAAGAATAATAAAAGGACACCCCCGAAACTGTTGAGGTTTCGGGGGTGTTTCCTATAAAATTCTGTCGTGTGCCTAACGCTTCTTTCTGACCACACGAACGGTGGTCTGGGTCGATTGCAGCACAAAGACATTCTTGCCCACGGCGTACTTGTCCCACAGCTCCTGATTGTAGCCGCGGATGGTCAGCAGTTCCATGTCACTGATACGCATCACGTCGAAGCCCTCGTTGTGCAGTTCTGCCACCGCCTCGTCGATATGCCAAGAGCTGTCGACACACAGGCTGAGGTTCACCGCCGAGTTATGCACGAGGTTCACCTTGATACGGAAACGCTCCAGCAGCGAGAAAATCGTTGCGAACTTCTCCTCCAGCACGAACGACAAATCTCGCGAACGAATGGTCAGCAACACCTGATTCTTCTTCATGATGAGGATAGGTACATCGATGGGTGCCGACAGACCGCGAATCACCGTGCCGGGCTTACGCTTGTCGCCGAAGGGACGCACGTAGAGCGGAATATTCTTGTTCTGAAGGGGTTTGATGGTCTTGGGGTGGATAATCTGCGCACCGCTGTATGCCAACTCGATGGTGTCGAGGTAGTTCAGCTCGGCAATCTGCACCGCATCGGGGAAAATCTTGGGGTCGGCATTCAGAATACCGTCCACATCCTTCCACACGGCCATCGACTCGGCATCGAGAATGTTCGCCACGATAGCCGCCGAGTAGTCGGAACCCTCACGCCCCAATGTGGTGGTCGTGCCGTCGGGTGCTCCGCCGATGAAGCCCTGGCCGATGAACACCTTCTCGCGACAATCCTTCAGTGCATCGCGCAACAGCGTGGTCGAGGTCTCCAAATCGACACCTGCGTCCTTGTGACGCTGCTCCGTGCGGATACACTTGCGCATATCGACCCAGTGGTTGAGCAGACCCACATAGTTGAGATACTCCGAGATGATGGTCGTCGATATCAACTCGCCGAACGCCACAATCGTATCGTACCACAACTCGGCATCCTCCGAACGGTAGACCGTATTCTCCGCCACATCCTCCAGCTGGGCAAAGAGCTGTTCCACACGCTCGATTTTCTTATCGCTGTCGTGCCACAAGTCGCCGATAATCTCGTCATGGTAGGTTCTCAGCGTGGCGATGTGCTCTCTCGAAAGCTCCTTGTCGCCCTTCTGCAAACCCTCAAAGACCTTCTCCAAAGCATTGGTGGTCTTACCCATCGCCGAGACGATGATGAACAGATTTTGTTCGTCACCCACAATCTTGTGCAGGTTTCTCACACCGTCGGCATTGCGCACCGACGCACCTCCAAATTTATATACCTTCATTTTCTGTTTTGATATTCTGTCTCTTTCTAAAAATTAGTCAATTTTCTTGTACGGCACACCGATGTTCTGGAAGATGAACGAATAGACATCGGCAGCCTCCTCGATACGCTTCGAGGTGGGTTTTCCTGCTCCGTGACCTGCGTTGGACTCGATACGGATGAGAATGGGAGCATCGCCGGCCTGGCAGTGCTGCATCGTGGCTCCGAACTTGAACGAGTGTGCCGGAACGACACGGTCGTCGTGGTCGGCGGTGATGACCATCGTGGCAGGATATTTCACGCCCTCGCGAATGTTGTGGAGGGGCGAGTATTTATAGATGTAGTGGAACTGCTCCTCGTTGTCGCTGGTACCGTACTCCACACCCCAGCCCCAGCCGATGGTGAACTTGTGGTAGCGCAACATATCCATCACGCCCACAGCCGGCAGACACACGGCATAGAGATCGGGACGCTGCACCTCGCACGCACCCACCAGCAGACCGCCGTTCGAACCGCCGGCGATGGCGAGCTTGTCCTTCGAGGTGTAACCCTCGGCAATGAGGTACTCGGCTGCCGAGATGAAATCGTCAAAGACATTCTGTTTGTTGAACATCATGCCGCCCTTGTGCCACTCCTCGCCATACTCCGAGCCGCCACGCAGGTTGGCCACGCAGAAGATACCGCCCTGCTCCACGAAGACGATGTCCGAGGGGCTGAATCCGGGGGTGAGGTTAATCTGGAAACCGCCGTAGGCGTAGAGGTAGCAGGGATTCGAGCCGTCGAGCTTCATATCCTTGCGGTGGGTGATGAACATCGGCACGCGAGTACCGTCCTTCGAGGGGAAGAAGACCTGCTCGGTGGTGAAGCGTTCGGGGTCGAATGCCACTTCGGGACGCTTGTAGAGGGTCGATTCACCCGTTGCGATGTCGTATTTGTAGATCGATGCCGGAGTGGTGTAGTTGGTGAACGTGTAGTAGAGTTCGGTATCCTCCTCACGACCGTTGAAGCCGGCCACCGTACCGATGGCGGGGAACTTCACCTCGCGCACCAGCTGACCCGAATAGTCGTACTGGCAAACCTTGCTCTGTGCATTCTCCAGATAGTGGGCAAAGAGGTAGTCGCCTGCGGTGGTGACACCCTGCAAGAGGTTCTTCTCGTCCTCGGGAATCACCTTTTTGGGGGAGTTGCGGTGTGCCAAATCGAACGACACAAGGCAATAATTCGAAGCCGAGCGGTTGGTACGCACGTAGACCACATCATTCTTGCAGTCCACCACCTCGAAATCGTAGTCGAAGCCCGGAAGCAGTACCTTGAACGATTTGTCGCCCATACGCTTGTAGAGGATTTCCGAACCCGAAGTACCCTCGGTAGCATAGACGAACAACCAGCGTCCGTCCTCGGAAGGCTGTGCACCGAAGTAGCGCATCGGGTGCTCGGCATCGGCATAGACGAGTTGGTCGTCGCTCTGCGCATCGCCCAGCTTATGGTAGAATACTTTCTGATTGCTGTTCATCGAAGAGTAGACACCCTCCTTGGGTTCGTCATAGGCACTATAATAGAAGCCCTTGGAGTCGGGCGACCATGTGGCACCGGAGAACTTCACCCAGCGAATGACATCATTGGTGAGACTCTTGTCCTCGGTCTTCATCACACGAATCTCCACCCAGTCGGAACCCGAAGCGGCAGCGGCATAGGAGAGGTAGCGACCGTCCTTTGAGAACTCCATATTGATGAGTGCCACCGTGCCGTCCTCCGACAGGGTGTTGGGGTCGAGGAACACCTCGCCCTGCTCGCCCAGAGTACGGGTACGATAAACCACGGCCTGGTTCTGCAAACCGTCATTATAGGTGTAATACCACCAGTCGCCATGTTTCGAGGGAGCGGACTCCTTGGTGTAGTTCCACACCTCGGTCAGTCGCTCGCGAATGTCGTCGCGGAAGGGAATCTGCGAAAGATAATCGCGCGTGACATGATTCTGCGCCTCCACCCATTGGGCGGTCGCCTCCGAGCGGTCGTCCTCCAACCAACGGTAGGGGTCTGCGACCTCCACACCGAAATAGTTGTCCCTGACCTCTTCACGAGCCGTTTCGGGGTAAGGCAAATGTTTGATAGTCTTCATGTTTCCACAACTTACAGCGGCGGCTGCGCCACACAGCAACGCAAGCGCCAAAACTCTATTTTTCATCATGATTAGTGAGTTTGGGTCTATACGGCAACAAAGTTAGAAAAAAATTATGTAACTTTAACTCCCAAAAGATTTACATATATAATATTATGAACAACATAGAACTGAAAGGGATTATAGAGCAGGCCTGGACAGACCGCTCACTGCTCGAAAACGAGCAGACCAAAGATGCTATACGTCAGGTTGTCGAACTCGTGGACAAGGGGCAGCTGCGCTGCGCCGAGCCCATCGACCTCGAGAAGCACGAATGGCAGGTCAACGAATGGGTGAAGAAAGCCATCATCCTCTACTTCCCCATACAGCCCATGCGCAAGATGGGTGCAGGCGATTTGGAGTGGTTCGACAAGATGGAACTCAAACACGGCTATGAGGAGCTGGGTGTGAGAGTCGTACCCCACGCCGTGGCTCGCTATGGTGCATACATCGCTCCGGGTGCCATCATGATGCCCTCGTATGTCAATATCGGTGCCTATGTCGATACGGGTACGATGGTCGATACATGGGCTACGGTAGGTTCGTGCGCCCAAATCGGCAAGCACGTCCACCTGTCGGGCGGTGTGGGCATCGGCGGTGTGTTGGAACCCGTGCAGGCTGCCCCCGTCATCATCGAGGACAACTGCTTCATCGGCTCGCGCTGTATCGTGGTCGAGGGTGCACACGTCTGCAAGGAGGCCGTTCTCGGCTCGAACACCGTCATCACCGGTTCGACCCACATCATCGATGTGACAGGTCCCGAGCCCGTGACCTACAAGGGCTATGTACCTCCCCGTTCGGTGGTTATTCCCGGCAGCTACAAGCGTCAGTACCCCGCAGGCGAGTACAACGTCACCTGCGCACTGATTATCGGTCGCCGCAAGGAATCGACCGACAAGAAGACTTCGCTCAACGATGCGTTGAGAGATTTCGGCGTATCCATCTAACCCAACACGTCCGACAAGCGCACACCGCAAGAAAGAAAATATGCACCGGTGGGCCGTTCGCTCTGCGGCCGGCACATCGGTGCTGTCTTTTGGAGAAAGACGTTTTTTTCACGAGCAAGCCCTTTTGGGGGAACAGGAAACTCATTTTTTGCAGTGCGCCACAGGAAACAAACGCCACAACCATGATTGAACACATCGAAGAAACCACATCGACCAACGACGATGCCCTCGCTCCCCGATACCGCCACGGCGACATCATCTGGGCGGAGCGTCAGACCCGCGGTCGCGGACAACGGGGGCACACGTGGAGCAGCACCGAAGGCAAGAACCTTACCTTCTCACTGGTGCTCGAACCCCATTTTCTGCCCGTGGGCGAGCAGTTCCTCCTCTCGGAGGTCATCGCCCTCTCGCTCATCGACACCTTCTCCGAGTTCGGCATCGACACCCGCATCAAGTGGACCAACGACATCTATGCCGGTGACCGCAAGTTGGTGGGCATACTCATCGAGCACCACTACTCGGCATCGCGACTGAGTCGCACGATTGTCGGCATCGGCATCAATGTCAATCAGGAGGAGTTCTCCGCGGAGCTGCCCAACCCCGTGTCGATGATACAGCTCGTGGGGCACGCCACACCGCGCGAAGAGGTGCTCGCGGCCTTCCAATCGGCATTCGAAAAGCGATACGCCCAACTCGAAAACGGAGACAAAGCCCTCTTGCAGGAGGAGTACCGCCAAAAGATGTACCGACTGGGCGAAATCCACGCCTTCGAGCTGCCCGACGGAAGTCGCCTCCGCGCCGAGATTTTGGGGGTGAAACCCTCGGGAGAATTGATTTTACGGCACGCCGACAACACGCTGCACGAGTATTTGTTCCGAGAAATCAATTTTGTGTTAAAAGAATAACACAATTATATTGTCGTTAAAAAAATAACAGCTATATTTGCAATTAGAAAAATTTAGTTTTTCATTAAAACAAGATCAGCCATGAATATTCCGGTCAATCTGAAGTATTCCAACGACCACGAATGGTGTCGTTTGGAGGGTGACATTGCCACTATCGGCATCACCGATTTTGCACAGAGCCAATTGGGCGACATCGTCTTCATCGACGTTCCCACGCTCGACGAAACAGTAGCCGCAGGCGAGGTTTTCGGTTCGATTGAGGCCGTAAAGACCGTCAGCGATGCATTTTTGCCCATGAGCGGCGAAGTCGTTGAGTTCAACGAAGCCGTAGATCAGGACCCCGCTCTGGTCAACAAAGACCCCTATGGCGAGGGCTGGATTGTGAAAATCAAGGTCTCGAATCCCGCTGAGTATGACGCACTGCTCTCGGCTGAGGATTATGAGAAATTAATCGGATAAGAGAAGAAGTTACAAAAAATAACAACTTAATCATTTAATCAAATTATGTCTAAAGTTACCGTTGTAGGTGCAGGTGCCGTAGGTGCAACTTGCGCTAACGTATTGGCTTGCCGCGAAGTAGCAAGCGAGGTTGTATTGATCGATATCAAGGAAGGTCTCTCGGAGGGTAAGATGCTGGATATGTACCAGACTTCGACTCTCATGGATTTCGATACCAAACTGACCGGTTCGACCAACGACTATACAAAGACAGCTAACTCTGACGTTGTTGTTATCACTTCGGGTATTCCCCGTAAGCCCGGTATGACCCGCGAGGACCTTATCGGTACAAACGCCAAGATTATGAAGGGCGTTATCAACAGCGTTATCGAGCACTCGCCCAACGCTATCATCATCGTTGTGGCTAACCCCATGGATACTCTGACTTACCTGGCTCTCAAGGCTACAGGTCTCCCCAAGAACCGCATCATCGGTATGGGCGGTGCACTCGACTCTTCGCGTTTCAAGTGCTACCTGGCCAAGGCTACCGGCGCAAACATCAACAATGTTGACGGTATGGTTATCGGCGGTCACGGTGATACCACCATGCTCCCCTTGTTGTCGAAGGCTACCGTAAACGGTGTTCCCGTTTCGCAGTTCGCTTCGAAGGAGGTTCTGGAGGACGCTGTACAGAAGACCATGGTAGGTGGTGCTACCCTCACCAAGCTCATCGGTACTTCGGCATGGTACGCTCCCGGTGCTGCTGCTGCTTCGATGGTTGAGGCTATCCTCAACGACCAGAAGAAGATGATCCCCTGCTCTTGCTTCCTCGAGGGTGAGTACGGTCAGAGCGATCTCTGCATCGGTGTTCCCGCCATCATCGGCAAGGACGGTATCGAGAAGGTCGTAGAGGTAGAGCTCACAGCTGAGGAGGCTGAGAAGTTCGCTGCTTCGGCTGCTGCCGTTCACAAGACCAACAGCATTCTCCACGAGATTGGCGCATTGTAGTCGTCAGCTCTCTTAAAGAGATACACATTCGGGCAACCGCTCCCATTGGGGGCGGTTGCTTTTTTTGTGGCTGAGGGTTGTGGGGAGGGGAAAGGAAGTGCGGGAAAAAATAGAGTAGGTGGCGCGGTCGGGGAAATCAGCACACCCTACCACGGCAAAAACACCGTTCCTCGGCAAGTGTCTCCATCCGTTCCCCCTCCCCAAACAAAAAAAAGGCTGACCCGATAAGGTCAGCCTTTTCTATTTGCTGAAGACTTCTCTTTAGAAAATTTCTCTTTAGAAAAACTCCGAAGTGAAGTGGAATTTAATATCCTTGAAATTCTCCTGCGCCAGAGCCAGCGAGTAGCTGGTATCCGCGAGGAAGACATCACGGCCGTGTTTGTCCACCGCCATGTTGGTGTGCTTGCGGCGTTTGAAGTCGTCGAGCTGCGCCTTGTTGTCGCTCTCAATCCAGCACGCCTTATAGATGGAGATGGGCTCCCAGCGGCACGAAGCGTTGTACTCGTGCTCCAGACGATACTGAATGACCTCGAACTGGAGGGCACCCACCGTACCGATAATCTTACGACCGTTGAGTGACGAGGTGAAGAGCTGTGCCACACCCTCGTCCATGAGCTGGTCAATACCCTTGGCCAACTGCTTGAACTTCATGGGGTCGGCATTCTCGATGTAGCGGAACTGTTCGGGGGCAAATGAGGGGATACCCGTGAAACGCAACTTCTCGCCCTCGGTGAAGGTATCACCGATTTTGAAGTTACCCGTGTCGTGCAGACCCACGATGTCACCCGGATATGCGAAGTCGATGACCGACTTCTTCTCTGCCATGAAGGCGGTGGGCGACGAGAACTTCATCTGCTTGCCGCTTCTGACGTGGAGGTAGTTTTTGTTACGCTCGAAAATACCCGAACATATCTTCATGAAGGCGATACGGTCGCGGTGGTTGGGGTCCATGTTGGCGTGAATCTTGAAGACGAAACCGGTCATCTTCGCCTCGTTGGCAGCCACGGTACGCGTCTCGGTGGGCGCAGGCTGGGGCGAGGGGGCGATACGCACGAAGCAGTCGAGCAACTCGCGCACACCAAAGTTATTCACCGCCGAACCGAAGAAGACGGGTGCCAGCTCGCCACGCAGGTAAGCCTCGTGGTCGAACTCGTCATAGACACCCTCGACCAGCTCCACATCGTCACGCAGCTGCTTGGCGAACTGTGCACCGATGTGCTCGTCGAGCGACGATGACGAGAGGTCGTCAATCTCCACGGTCGAGGCACTCGCGGTGAGCTTCTCGTCCGAGGTGAAGAGCGACAGACGCTTCTCGTAGAGGTTATATACACCCTTGAAGGTAGGTCCGTTGGAGATGGGGAATGCCAGAGGGCGAACTCTGATTTGCAGTTCCTTCTCCACTTCGTCCAGCAGGTCGAAAGGCTCCTTCGAGGGACGATCCAACTTATTGATGAAGACAATTACAGGAGTCGAGCGCATACGGCAGACCTCCATCAGCTTGCGGGTCTGTTTCTCGACACCCTTCGCACCGTCGATGACGATGATGACCGAATCCACCGCCGTGAGTGTACGGTAGGTATCCTCGGCAAAGTCCTCGTGACCGGGGGTATCGAGGATGTTGATTTTGCAGCCCTTATACTCGAAACCCATGACCGATGTAGCCACAGAGATACCTCTCTGTCGCTCAATCTCCATGAAGTCGGAGGTGGCTCCCTTCTTGATTTTGTTGCTCTTCACGGCACCTGCCACGTGGATGGCACCACCAAAGAGGAGCAATTTCTCGGTTAATGTTGTCTTACCCGCATCGGGGTGTGCAATGACCGCAAACGTGCGGCGGCGTGTAATCTCTTCCTGTAATGTCATTGAATTCTACTCTTCCTTCTTTTCTACGGGCGGATAGTCCACATTGTAGTGGCCACCGACCGACTCCTTAATCTCACGACCCTGCTTGATGACCAGATAGGCCACGGCAATCATATTTCTCAACTCGCAAATCTCGCGGTTGGGCTTAATCTTACTATACAGCTCCTCGGTCTCCTCATAGATAATCGACAGACGGCGCATGGCACGCTTCAGCGAGAGGTTCGAACGAACGATGCCCACATAGTTGGACATGATGGCCTGCATCTCGCGCTTCGACTGGATAATCATCAACATCTCCTCGGCGTGCTGCGTGCCCTCGAAGTCCCAATCGGGAATACCCTCCTGGAAATCGACCTTGTCGAGGCACGAAACCACATGCTTGGCAGCCTGGTCGCCATAGACAACAGCCTCAATCAGCGAGTTCGAAGCCAGACGGTTCGCACCGTGAAGACCTGTGCATGAGGTCTCGCCCAGTGCATAGAGACGCTTTACCGATGTCTCGCCGTTGGTATCCACCTTCACACCGCCGCAGCAGTAGTGTGCCGCAGGAGTGACGGGAATCCAATCCTTGGTGATGTCGATGCCGATAGACTTGCACTTCTCATAGATGTTGGGGAAGTGACTCTTCACGGCCTCGGGGTCTTTGTGGGTAACGTCGAGGTAGACGTAATCCTCACCGCGCTTAATCATCTCGTGGTAGATGGCACGTGCCACAACATCACGGGGTGCCAGCGACTTCATGGGGTGGTACTTGTCCATGAACTCCTCACCCGACTGCAGGCGCAGGATAGCACCGAAACCGCGCATGGCCTCCGTGATGAGGAAGTTGGGTTTCTCGCCGGGGTTGTAGAGTGTGGTGGGGTGGAACTGGATAAACTCCATATTTTCGGTGATGGCCTTGGCACGGTGGCACATGGCGATACCGTCACCTGTCGCTACGACAGGGTTGGAAGTCGATGAATAGATATTACCGCAACCGCCTGTGGCCACGATGGTGAACTTGGCCAGCATAGTCTCGATTTCGTTGGTCTCCTCATTGAGGACATAGGCTCCGAAACAAGCCAGACCGCGGGTGTGACGGGTGACGAACTCGCCCAGGTGGTGCTGCGTGAGCAGGTCGATGGCGAAGTGGTTCTCCAACACGGTGATGTTGGGGTTCTTCTTCACCGATTCGATGAGGGCACGCTCAATCTCGGCACCGGTCAAATCCTCGTGGTGGAGGATACGGTGCTCGGAGTGACCGCCCTCGCGGTTCAACTCGAAACGACCGTCGGGTGTCTTGTCGAATCGTGTACCCCACGCAATCAAATCCTGAATCAGCTCCGGAGCGCGACGAACAATCAACTCGACAGCCACAGGGTCACACTTGCCCGCACCGCAGACCAGCGTGTCGTGGATGTGTTTTTCGAATGTGTCGGGGGCATAGGTAACCGAACAGATACCGCCTTGTGCGTAATTGGTATTACACTCGTTCATCTTGCCCTTGGTGACGATGGTCACATGTCCGTGGGCTGCGGCCTTCAGCGCAAACGACATTCCCGCTGCGCCCGAACCGATAACTAAAAAGTCGGTTTTCATAATCTTAATGTTTGCAGAGAGCACCTGACTACGACTTTAGAGCCGCACTGTGTTATCGATAATCGACCGCCTCTGCACATTGTTTGATGGGTGAAACCACCCACGCCGACATCGATAATCCCTGTTAAATATCCTTTTTCGAAAGGGATGCTTCGTTTTTCTTTGGCATTTAAGCGCGTCAAAGTTACAAAAATTTGTAATTTTGCCCAACAATATGCAGAAAATGGAACGACATATATCAATAAACGACTTCAATTACGAGCTTCCCGAGGAGCGAATCGCCAAATATCCCCTCGAAAACCGCAGCTCGTCGAAACTTTTGATTTGGCGCGGCGGCGAAATTTCCGAGCGTCATTTTTGCGACATTGGCGATGTGCTGCCCCAGGGTCAGCTGCTGGTGTTCAACAACACCAAGGTCATTCGCGCCCGCATCATCATGCACAAGGCTTCGGGTGCACGCATCGAGGTCTTCTGTCTCGAACCCCACCAACCCGCTGACTATGAGCGCGCCTTTGCAGTGAAGGGTTCGTGCGAGTGGTCGTGCATCGTGGGCAATGTCCGCAAGTGGAAAGAGGGTTATGTGGAAATCAACTTCGAGCACGAGGGTCGCGCCGAGTATCTCCGCGCATGGATTACGGGCGAGAACGGACGCGAGCGTCTGGTGCGTTTCGAGTGGTCGGCAGACATGACCTTCGGACAGCTGTTGGAGCATCTGGGTAAAATTCCCATTCCCCCCTACCTCAACCGTGAGAGTCAGGAGATTGACAACACCCGTTATCAGACCGTCTACTCCCAATTTGAGGGTTCGGTGGCTGCCCCCACCGCAGGTCTTCACTTCACCGAGGAGCTGATGGAGGAGATGAAGCAACGCGGCTTCGAGTTCGAGGGCGTGACCCTTCATGTGGGTGCAGGTACTTTCCTGCCCGTGAAGAACGACGACGCCACCAAGCACCCCATGCACACCGAGCATTTCGAGGTGAACCTCTCCACGCTGGAACATATGCGCAGCAAGTGGGGCGCCATCACCGCCGTGGGCACAACATCGGTGCGCACGCTCGAATCTCTGCCCGCTCTGGCATGGCGTATTCACGAGGGCGGCAATCCCGACTTGGAGCGCGTCATCGGTCAGTGGGAGTTATACGACATTCCCCACTCGTTCACGGGAGCGGAAGCCCTCGACACCCTCATCGCCTACATGAAGGCGCAGGGTATCGACCGCATGAAGTCCGCCACACAGATTATGATTACGCCTCTCGATTACGAGTTCCGCATCGTAAGGAACATCATCACCAACTTCCACCAGCCCTGCTCCACCCTGCTGTTGCTCGTCTCGGCGTATGTGGGTGACGACTGGCGCAAAATCTATAAGTATGCCATGGAGCACGATTTCCGCTTCCTGAGCTATGGCGATTCTTCGGTGTTGATACGATAACTGAACGGCAAAATCAATTCGGAAAGACAAAATCCGAAACCTATATATAATAAGTAGGCTTCTTCCAACAAAAAAAATCCCCCGACACTCATGTCGGGGGATTTCATTTTATATTCGCTTCCGATTAGAAGTTGTAACCTACCTGAATGGCGAAGTTGCCGTTGTGTACCTTGGCACCTGTCGACTTGTCGATGTCCACCAGACCGAGGTCATATTGGAAACCTACATACCAGTGCTTGATGAAGGTTGCACCCACACCGAACGAGAAGCCCATATCGAAGCGCGAGTTGTCACCTACATAATCATCAATCTCAAAATCGCCGGTCTTGGGGTTGCTGCCGAAGAAGTCGTGCTTCACGGTAGGCTCGCCTGCGTGCTTGAACTTGTAACGGCCACCCAGACCTACACCGAGGTAGGGACCTACATTGAACTGGAGGTTGCACCAGTCGCAAACATCACCGCGGAACGAAGCCAAAACGGGAACAGCCAGATAGATGGGCGATGCCACGGTCTCGTGGTTCTCACCGCTGTCGAGGGTTGCACCACGCGAAGTGACGAACAGACCCGGCTGGATATAGAAACCGTTGAACAACGGAATATCGACAATACCACCCAGCTGGAAACCGGTACGAGCCTCATAGTCGTAAACGATGTCGTTGTACTTAAAGGTCAAATCCGAGAAGTTTACACCGGCACGCACACCGAAAGTAACGTCACCCTTCTTGTTCTTGCCGAACATTTCGCCGAAACGCTGTGCCGATACGGTAGACACGCCCATCAGAAGGAGGGCTGCCATAACCATGAATTTTTTCATATTCAATTAAAGTTAGTGTGTACATCGCGACTCACCGATGCCATAGTATACCTGTCGTGCGCAGAGCCGTCCGCCCTTTTTCGAGGTGGCACGCACCATTTTTTTCATTTTGTGGTAGCAAATATAGAAAAAAATTCTCTTGTTGTTCTATTCGGGCAAATTTTTTGCGATTTCGAACAAAATGTATGATTATTGGTGACACTATTATAAGAAAAGTCGGAGCAACCGATGTCGCCCCGACTTATATATAATAGAAGGATTCGTACCCCTTATCTTTTCTCTGCACTGAGTGCCAAATGCTTGACCATCAACACGAAACCACCCGTGAGTATGAGATTGAAAACCAAAGTCAGCACCGAGATGATGAGGGCAGGACCTCCGAGGTTGTAACCCAGGGCGATGAACACCACGCCGGCACCCACCTCGCCACGGGTAAACATACCGATGGAGAGTGCCAGACGCTCTTTCAGCGAACGGTCGCGGTAGAAGAATACGGGCATCAGCTTACCAATGTTGGAGAGTGCCGACACCGCCAGCACGTGCAACAGAATCATGCCCCACGACATGGCAGGCTGCGCAGCCGTCACCGCCAATCCCTCCTCGGGATGGGTCTCGCTACCGATGAGCGGCATACTCAGACCCACCAGCAGCATGAAGAGGAACGAGATACCCGAAGCCACACGGTGCTCGGTAGGGGTGTCGATGTGTTTGTGCGACATGAGCATACCGATGACGAAGGCGGGCAACAGCACCTCGATATGGATACTGCCGTCGTGACCCCACAGGTAGTCGGTCACCCAATAGATGCCCTGTGTCACGGCTGCCACCAGGACAGCATACGAGAGAATGCGGTGCCAACGCTGGTCGGCCTGCCACTGTCCCTGCCACTTCCAGCCGATGGCCAGCAGCACGGTCACCACCACGAGGATAACGCCCATCTGCCACTTGAGACCAATCATGAAAATCTGGAGGGGAATCATCAGCAATATGGTATCGAGGTCATCGAAGATGGCCAGAACCTGGATTTTGCGGTATATCCAGCTGTCTTTCAAGTTGATGGCGGCCAGCATCGTGAAGAGGATACCTGCCGATGTGGGAGCGGCGAAACGGCTCAGCAGCAGATTCTCTTTCCAGGCAGCGAGGTTGCCCCACAGCGAGGGCGGCAGCAACACAAATATATAATACAGGGCGATGAGCAGCCACGGGAGTGCCGCGGTGACCATGGCGATGAAATAGTCGGCCGTATAACTGCGCCAGCGGCTTTTGTCGATTTCGAACTCACGACCCACGTTAATCATGATGAACGACAGCGCAACGTAGAGCAATATGTCGGTGAATGATTTGAAAGAGGCATACCCTTCGCTGCCCATATAGCCGGGCAGGAGTTGAGACAGCAGAAGTCCCAACATCAAAAAGAGTGAAAAAGAGATAACTTTTCGCATGATTTTGATGATATTTTGCAGTGTCTTAATAAATTCGCGGGCAAAGATAAGACATCGGCCATTAATATAACGAATTATTCGTGAATTAATGCGAAAAAAAAACACGAATTTTCCGAAATTCACAATTATTTTGTAACTTTGTGCAATGAAATCTGAATAAAGATTCAAAAAACCATAATTTCAAAACATTACAACTATGCAGATTGTAGAGATTCATGCAAGAGAAATCCTCGATTCAAGAGGAAATCCGACCATTGAGGTTGAGGTTCGCACTGTATCGGGTGCATTCGGTCGTGCAGCTGTTCCCAGCGGTGCGTCAACAGGTGAGAACGAGGCTTTGGAGCTTCGTGACGGTGACAAGAGCCGTTACCTCGGTAAGGGCGTTCTGAACGCTGTGAAGAATGTAAACGAGAAGATCGCTCCCGCCATCATTGGTATGAACGTAGACGATCAGGTTGGTATCGATAAGGCTATGATCGCTCTGGACGGCACCAAGACCAAGTCTAACTTGGGTGCAAACGCTATCCTCGGTGTATCGTTGGCAGTTGCTCGTGCTGCTGCTAACGCTTACGGCATGCCCCTCTATCGCTATATCGGCGGTACTAACGCCAAGACTCTGCCCGTTCCCATGATGAACATCATCAACGGTGGTTCGCACTCTGATGCTCCTATCGCATTCCAGGAGTTCATGATTCGTCCCGTTGGCGCTCCTTCGCTCCGTGAGGGTCTGCGCATGGGTGCCGAGGTATTCCACAACTTGAAGAAGGTGCTCCACAAGCGCGGTCTGTCGACTGCAGTAGGTGACGAGGGTGGTTTCGCTCCCGCACTGAACGGTACTGAGGACGCTATCGAGTCGATCATCGAGGCTATCAAGGCAGCAGGTTACGTTCCCGGTAAGGACGTTATGATTGGTATGGACTGCGCTGCTTCGGAGTTCTACAAGGACGGTATCTATGACTATACCATCTTCGAGGGCGAGAACGGTGCAAAGCGTAACTCGAAGGAGCAGGTTGAGTACCTGAAGGGTCTTGTTGCAAAGTATCCTATCGACTCTATCGAGGACGGTATGTCGGAGAACGACTGGGAGGGTTGGCAGCTGCTGACCGCCGAGCTGGGCAGCAAGTGCCAGCTGGTCGGTGACGACTTGTTCGTAACCAACGTTGACTTCCTGAAGAAGGGTATCGAGATGGGTTGCACCAACTCTATCCTTATCAAGGTTAACCAGATTGGTACCCTGACCGAGACTCTCGACGCTATCGAGATGGCTCACCGTGCAGGCTTCACTTCGGTTACTTCACACCGTTCGGGTGAGACTGAGGATTCGACTATCGCCGACATCGCAGTTGCAACCAACTCGGGTCAGATCAAGACCGGTTCAATGTCTCGTTCGGACCGTATGGCTAAGTACAACCAGTTGCTCCGTATCGAGGAGGAGTTGGGTGACGAGGCTATCTATGGCTACAAGAAGGTTTATCGCAAGTAATATTGAGATATATTTCTTAACACCGAGCGGCATCGCAAATTGCGATGCCGCTTTTTTTGTGCCTGTATGTGAGGAAGGAGGGGGGTGCAAGGTGTATGTGTGTGGGCGTGTGATGCGGAGCGTGCGATGCGAGGACGAGGGACGTGAAGAAGGGAATGTTCGCGGAAGGAATGTGCCGGAGCGAAAAGCTGTGCACAGAAAGAAAGGACGTGTAAGAGAAACAGCAGAGAGAGAGAGTGTGTGTGAACCCATCAACGCAGACGCGCGACAAACACCGCAGCAACAGACAAAAAAACAAGGGGAAGGCTCACCGCCCTCCCCTATTCTTTGGCGCACGGGCGCACACAATTTCCTACAACTGAATATCGGCAAAGCAATAGGCGTAGCGCGTCACCTTGCCGTCATCGGTTTTGATGTCGTAACTTCGGGTGTAAGGCACACCGAGACGATACTCCACGGGGTGGCGGAACAGGGGTCCGTCATAGCACAGCGTGTGGTATTCGCCATTCTCGCCGTTGGGGTCTACCTCCGCAGGAAACGAAGCGATAAATTCGCGGTCGATGAGCCGACCGATGGCATCGAGTCCCAGACCGTCCGCCATGGTGGTGACCACGCGACACTGTATGCCCGAGCGCAGGAAATCCTCCATCACCTCCGCGGAGGTTTTGCCATAAAGGGGTTCGACCACCTCCAGCCCCACTTTGGCGCACTGCTCACGGCGGTAGGCGATGATGTCCGACAGGAAAATATCACCAAAAATAAAATGGCTCACCCCCATCTCCCGAAAATGGCGTGCCGCGCGCTCCATCTCTCGCGAGTAGTCCTCCATACTGCCACCCGACGCCAGCCCCACGGTGTAAAGGGGTATGCCGAGTGCTTCCGCCTGTCGGGCGAGCATCTCGCGCGGTATGGCGTGCATGGTCGAGCGTTCGGAGTCGCGATTGATGGTCGTCAGCAGTGCCACCACCTCATACTCCCCCGATTGGAGAATCCGCCACAGGGCGTGGGCGGAGTCCTTGCCACCGCTCCAGTTCATCACGGCTTTTTTACGCGTTGCGTTCATCACTTGTTGCATTTTTCCCATACGACCCCCTCCGCATTGTGGAGAAAGCCACAGACCAAAATCAGATATTCGGGCATCCACCCGTCACACCCCCACTTCAGCGGCATGCCGAACAGCACCTCCGTGGTGCGTCCGATGTCGAAACCGCACGCCTCCAGCGAGGGGCGCACCTTGTCGGGGTGACGACACGGCAGTCCCTGCAAACGGGTACAGCGACCCTCGGGGCAATAGAGACAGGTACCCACATAGGAGAAGGCGCGCCCACCATAGCGGCGTTCCATCTCCAACAGTTGGTGTTCGAGTCGTCGGCGTTCGGGCAGCAGAATCTCCCCCGAGCGCGAGAAAGGCACGCGCTCCTCCAAGGGGGTAATCCGTGTGGCGACAATCAGCGCGTGGCGATATTGGCGCAGATGTCGCTCCACATCGAAATCAAAGGGAGGACAGCCCCAACTGCGACCATAGTTGGAGCAGGCACGGCAGTAGCCGCCCACACGCTCCGCATCACGGAACCGCGTGATATACTCCTCCACGCCTATTTCGGCGGTGAAATCCTCCACCCGATACATGAGTTGATTTTCCATACCCACAAAAATAACCTTTTCCGCGGAGAATTCGATTTGTTCAAAAATAATTCTCCATTTTTGAACAAATCTCGGAATAAAAATGTATATTTGTTTTCAGATATGGTTTCCGCATGAGTCCTCCGTTGGAGGACGGAATTAAAAGGGAAACGGGTGGAAATCCCGTACAGTCCCGCTGCTGTGCAGCTCCCCAAGAGGTTTCGGATATCTAACGCCACTGACTATTCGACGTCGGGAAGGCTCCGAAACAGGAGTAAGTCAGAAGACCTGCCATTCGATTCGAAATCACTGCGTCGACTCCGAGGATTGGGTCGTGTGATATCGTCAAGTTTTTACATATTCTTTTTTATCGTCAAGGCCTTCATCCCCCTCCCTCTACGGAACGGACGATGGTACAATACGATGGGGTGATGTCAAGTTACACTATGACACCTAAAGGGCTGTCCGATAGGTTAAATATTGTATGGTGGCAAAAAAAAGGCAGTTCTGAGTGCGTATGTGGAGTAGGCACTCGGCGGTGTCAGCATAACTTGACACAACCCGTCATTTTTTCGAGACTTAAAAAAGGCGCGGCGTTTAGAGACTCGTTACTGCCATAACTTGTCTGGAGATTAGTGTGTTACCGCGCCTTTTTTTTGTATCTTTATCTCTCGATGGAAAACAACGGTTACATACAGCTCTACACCGGCAACGGAAAGGGCAAGACCACGGCAGCTTTCGGGTTGGCCGTGAGGGCATTATGCGCCGGAAAGAGGGTCTACGTCGCTCAATTTGTGAAGTCGATGAAGTACCACGAAACCCAAATCGAGGGGTTGTTCCCCTGTCTGAAGATTGAGCAGCTGGGGCGAGGTTGTTTCATCGACCGCTCACCTGCCGCCGAGGACATCGCCATGGCACACGAAGGTTGGGCACGCTGTAAGGAGTATCTCCAATCGGGCGACTGGGACGTGATTATCCTCGACGAGTTGAACATCGCCCTCCACTTCCGACTCTTGGAGGTGGAAGAAGTCATCGAGGGCTTGCACCGTCGTGCGCCCCACATCGAGGTCATCATCACGGGACGCTACGCCCCGCAGGCACTCATCGACGAGGCGGATTTGGTGACCGATATGCAGGAAGTGAAGCACTACTACACCCGTGGCGTGGTGGCACGTGACGGCATCGAACGATAAACGCCACAGACAAAACATAAAAAAAGGGAGACACACCGTGTGTGTCTCCCTTTTCTGTTGTCCGCCCACGGAAGGAGCGGAAAGTACTATTTCAGTCGGCAGTAGTAGTACATCTCCTCCTCGCCGATGTCCTGCACCTCGGGATGGAAAATCTCGACCAAATCCGACAGCACCACATCGGGATGCATGACACCCGACTCCCAATAGTCGTTGCTGCCCGATGCCGAGATGCGTTTGCTACTGTTGTAGATTTTACCCTCGCGGCAACAACGCAAGCCCGTGAATTTGGGGAATTGCATGTCGAACTCCTTTTGCGTGGTGAGCGTGCCCACATTCACCCACACATCCGCCTCCGAAGCCAACAGATAGGCCTCCTCGATGTCGATGGGCACCGAACGGTTGGAGGTGTTCTTCTGATAGACGAAATCACCGCCTGCATCGGCAATGAGTCGCGCGACATAGCTCTCGGTGGAGGGCATGAACCACTGACCGCCGAAGGGGGTATTGACCATCACGCGCGGACGGGGCGATGCGCACGCCTTCACCTTCGCTTTCAGAGAGTTGTAGCGTTCGGGAATGGCGCGGAAGCAGGTGATGCCCTCCTCGCGCTTGTCCAGCATTTCGGCTACTGCCACCACCCACTCGCTCTTGCCTATGGGCGACTCCTCGAGGTACTCGCCCACATAGAGGTAGGGAATCCCCAGCTCGGCCAACTTCGACTCCATGGGGCTGGCACCGCTGATGCCGAACAACAGCACCACATCGGCGCGCTGTGCCACAATCTTCTCGTAGTCGATATTGCGGTCGTAGCCGATGTCGGCTATGCGCTCGGCATTCTTGCGTACATATTCGTTGGAGATGTAGTCGATACCCGACACGCCACGGACACGCCCGACCTCACCCAGGGCATCGAACATCGCCACATGAGTCGAAGACAAGCAGATGATATTCTCCGCACCAGCCTCAACGGTCTGCCCCTCGAAACCGCGGGGAGCTTTCTCGCCGTCACGCGACACGAAGAGCAGGGTTTGGGTGTTCTCCGCTCCCTGCCACGGGTTGAAGACACGGATAATGGTACTCTTCCACCCCTCCGCACCGAGGATGTCGAATCCCGAAGCGTATTCGGGGGTATAGATTTTGAGGTTGAAATCCTCGATGGCAGCCCTCTGACTGCACGACACCATCAGCAACAACAGCCACCAGCACCAGATGAGTTTCTTCATTTTCATATTCTCAAAAAAAAAATCGCAGAAACCGTCACTTCACCCTCGGCAAACCGACCTGTTTCTGCGATAAATTCACACACGATTTCACTTGCGTCTGAAACGCGATGTCATATCCTCCATTCTGCCGTCGGCCATGATTTTGTAGAGCCGTTGGTTGGTGGTCGGTGACGACAGGGGCCCCAGCTCCTCCATCCACGGTCCCAACTTGATGTAGTCGAACGACGAAGGGTTGATGCCCAGCGGCAGTTTCGGTCGTCCGGAGTACCACCCCACCTTCAGTTGGGGGCAGATGCTTTTCACCACGCCTGCCAGCCGCTCGATTTCGTGGGGTGCGGCATCACCGCCCATGAAGCAAAAGCAGGTCACCGAACGCCCGTAGCGTTCCAACAGCCGACCGATTTCCGCATCGTCGAGCACATCGCCGATGTCCTCCAGCAGGTGCTGGCTGTGGCAACCCTTGCAACGGTTGGGACAGTTGGTGATATTCACCGCCAGAGTCGTCTCCCCCGGAATCTCCGCAAAGACAATATCGAAGTTGTAGTATCTGACCATACTATTTGTTTCCGTTGACGTAGTAACGGCGTGCCGCCTCCTTCTGACGCGCAGCCGAGAAGTTCGACACACGCTTCATGTAACCGATGACGCGGGTCAGGTAATCCACATCGTGGCTGTGACACTCGGGGCACTCCTTCAGGTAGCGTTTGTCGATGTGACCACAGTGGTTGCAGATGGTGTTGGGAATATTGAACGTGAAGTAGTTACAACCCTCGTCGGCAGCCACTCGCAAGAGGTGGCGGTACTGTTCCTTCGAGAGGTGGTCTTCGAGGTTCATGTGCAACGCCGAACCACCCGTGAGGTGCTCGATGTACTTGCGGCCGTGGAGACGGAACTTGTCGATGACATTCAGCGAGTCGTCCTCCACCACATAGAAGTAGGAGTTGTAGCAGTCGCGCGGAACAACATAGCCGTCCTCTCGGTCCCACTTGGCGTGCTTGACACCCACATTCTCGGCAGGAATCATCTCGCAGTTGAACATCAGCTCCTTGGTGCGGTATTTCTTGTTGTAACGCTCGATGAGCCCCAGGATATCCTGCACGAAGCGGACATACTGCTCATTGTCGTTGATGGTGATACCCATATACTCGGCAGCCTCGACCAAACCGTTGACACCCACGGTCAGATACTGACGCGAGAGGTTGATATATCCGGCATCGAAGAGGGGCAACATACCCTTCTGCTGCAACATCTTCAGATTCTCGTTGTAGGCCGTCTGCACCTTGTGCACCAAATCCACCACCTCCTCGAGGTAGGACATATAGTTCAGACCATTCTTCTGCGCGTACTGGATACAGCGGTTGAGATTGATGGTCAGCACACTCTTCGAACCGGTCGAGACACCGCCGGCACCCAGCGTATAGCTGAATCCGTTGTCCTGAATTTCGTTTCTCAGACGGCAGCAGCTCGACAGCGAATCGGCGTTGTCACTGATGTAGGTGAAGAACGAGTGCCCCTCGGCATACATCTCGGCAGTGAAATCGCCCCACTCCTTGTCTCTCACGTCACCGTTCTCGGTAAGCAGTGCCATAGTCTCGACAGGGAAGGTGAGCAACACCTTGGTACGCTCCTTGTTGAACCACTTCATGAAGCGTTTCTGCAACCACGACAGCGACTCCCAGTGGGGACGCGAACCGTCGGGGAAGACAAACTCGCCGAAGAGCGACTCGAAATAAAACTTGTCGTAGTAGGCGATGTTCCAGAACACGGCCTGGAAGTTACGCGCTCCCGTGGGCTGGTTGATGGAGTAGACAATCTGCTCGAAGCAGTCGGTGATGACCTTGTCGATGCTGCGGTGCTTGTTCGAGAGGTCGACCACATCATCGGCATGGAGGTAGTAATCCTGACCATACTCCAGACCCACAAAATAGTTCATATACATGAGGAACTCCGGTGTGGCACACGCACCCGACAACATCGACGAGACGATGAAGACCATGTTCACAAAACCGCCGCAGAACGATTTGAGGTTGGTCGGACGCTTCGAGTTGCCGCCGATGGAAATCGTACCGCCCAGCAACCAGGGGTACATGGTAATCGAGGCGCAGTAGTTGGCCATCGAAGTCTCGTCGTTCTTATAGATGAAGTGGTTGAGCAACAGGTGCATATACTTGTCGGACAGCTCCTTGCCATACATCTCCTTGATGCGATCGGTGAGAATACGGCGGTTCAGTCGTATGAAGTTCTGCTTGGGCAGCTCACCGATGAGTGTGGCGATATTCTTGTTCTCGACATTGGCGTTGGCATCGTACTTCGAACCCGTGGCGGGATTGACCGCCTCGCAGTAGTCCAGCAGGAAGTTGAGTTTGTCGCGGTCCTCGCGGTCCTCGGTGTGGTGCTGGCGGTAGAGCATGTAACTCTTCGCAACGGCAAAATAACGCTCCGACATAAGCGCAATCTCCACCTGATTCTGAATCTCCTCGACACTCATTCCGTCGGTGACTCGCAGACGGCTGAGAATCGACATGTAATCGTCCTCTGTGGCAAAACCGCCGACCGAAAGGAACGCTTTACCAATTGCACGCTTGATTTTCTCCAACGAAAAAGCCTCACGTTTACCATCGCGTTTAACGATGCTAAGTTCTGAAATACCCATTATAATAATAAAGTAAAAATATGCTGTTCCGGATGTGGCTCTATTCCCGGAGTCACTTCCTCTATAATCGGAAAGGCAGGTCTTCTGACTCGCTTCGGTTTCCACGCCTTCCCATCCCCCGGGATAGTGGCAAAAGAATGTGCAAACCGTTGATGAAGCATACAGCTACGGGTATAGTCCCTGTTTCTACAGGAGTTCCCTTTTCATCCCAAACCGACAAGCCGTCGGAGGGTCACCTTTCACTTACACAAAGATATAAATT
>RCNH01000292.1_pt1 | contig 23022 bp, 23 predicted proteins | sample 2041161 | NCBI WGS metagenome assembly RCNH01 (sample SAMN09708215, study PRJNA481090) | Feces metagenome, whole genome shotgun sequencing project. | biome: feces | host: Leptonychotes weddellii | place: Antarctica: Sion Island | collected 2010-03-01 | reverse complement strand
GCATTAATATGTGCTGAAGCACACTTAAATACAAAGACATAAATTAATGCATCCATTACTTCTTGGCTTAGAGGAACTTCTTTACCTGTATAACGAATATTATCTTTAAAGATCTCTTGACACATATCTTTAAATAAATCTACATCTGCTGTGGTAATCATAACTCATGTCTTTTCTAATGCTTCAACTTGTTCATCACTAAATTCAGAAAGATTAACATTGAAAGAACAATACATAGAATGTGTATTATAAGGGAGTGCGCAGGCGCTCCCTTTTTATAGGCATAGGAGGTTAATCTGGATGCATGAATTAGGTATCATGACAGGTGTTGTTGATGCTGTAGCCCAATCAGCTCGTGCATATAATGCCAATAAAGTTTTAAAGGTATCGTTATCGGTTGGCGTTATGACAGAAGCAATTGAAGATGCATTGCAGTTTGCTTTTGAAGCATTGTGTGACTCAAACCCTTTATTTGAAGGCGCTGAGCTTGAGATTACCATGGTAGAACCATTAAGCCGTTGTGTGGAGTGTGGCTATGAATTCAAGCATGATAGGTTTCATGTGACTTGCCCTATTTGCGGTGGTTTTGCTGACCTTATTGAAGGTAAAGAATTACGAATTGACAGTATTGAAGTAGATCTCCCGGAGGACGAAGATGAAAATTGATCTTAAGCAGCCTATTCTTGATCGTAACGATCGTTTAGCTTTAAGTAATCGCGAGTTGTTTAAAGAGAAAAAAGTATATGTTGTAGACTTGTTGGCTAGCCCGGGTTCAGGCAAAACCTCTACCATCTTAGCTACTATTGAAGCATTGCGTGATGAATTCAATATTGCTGTTATTGAGGGTGATATTGCAAGTCATGTAGACGCTGAGCGTATTAAGAATCAGGGTATCCCAGCAGTTCAGATTAACACTGGTGGTGCGTGTCATCTTGAAAGTGATATGATTCGTCGTGCTGTGGATACTCTCGATTTGGATAACCTAGACCTCATCATTATCGAAAATGTTGGAAATTTGGTATGCCCTACTGATTTTGACTTGGGTGAGAACTCCAAAATCATGATTTTATCCGTTCCGGAAGGTGACGATAAGCCATTGAAGTACCCAGGTGTATTTCAGGTCTCTGAAGCTATTATCTTGAACAAAATTGATACCATGGACGTATTTAATTTTGACGAAGAAGCTTTCCGTGAGTCTGTGACTACCCTGAACCCTCAAGCTCCTGTATTTCCTATTTCTGCAACAACCCATGAAGGTGTAGACATGTGGGCTCAGTGGCTTCGTGAACGTATTTTGGAAGTGCAGGCTTAAATGTTTAATGCTCAAGCATCTAAAGCAGCCATTCTGTATCGCACATGTGTTGAGGGTCTTGCGAATTATATCACGTCATTAGGTGCGACCGACGTTGTTTTGGGCCTTTCAGGTGGTATTGACTCTGCAGTGGTAGCTTGTATGTGCACGGATGCGTTTGGTGCAGACCACGTACATGGTGTTATGATGCCGGGCCCGTATTCAAGCGATCATTCGATTACAGACGCTCAGCAGCTTTCAGAAAATCTTGGCATTCACTCAGTTGTGGTTTCAATCAATAGCGCTTACGATGCGTTTGCGCGTAGCTTGTCAGAGGTAAGTGATTGTTTTGGTGGTGTTGCTGCCGAAAATACGCAGGCACGTTGTCGCATGATAATCCTTATGGCGCTTTCGAATGCCCATAATTGGATGTTGGTGAATACTGACAATAAAAGTGAGGCCATGATGGGGTATTCAACCTTATATGGAGACACTGCAGGTGTGTATGCGCCGATGGGCGGCCTATATAAGGTTGATGTGTATGCTATAGCGCGATGGCTTAATAATTCTGCTGTGATGGCGCACACGACGCCTCCAATTCCACCGCATATCATCGCTAAGCCTCCAAGTGCTGAACTTGCAGACAACCAACGCGATGAGGATGTGTTTGGCTGTTATGCTGATCTTGATCGACTGCTGATTGCATACGTAGAAAGAGGTATGACGGCTGAAGAATTAATAGCCTCAGGCGAAGATGCTAGATATGTTTCCTTTATTATGGATCGTATCCGTGCCACAGCGTTTAAGCGTAAGCTTTTGCCCGCCTATCCGCAGATATCTTACGAATAGCATTAGCTATTGCAATTGTAAGGTATTTATTATCTTGCTTACTCTGGCTTTGTATGCATAGCTAAGAAGCATGTCTTCTATCCTTGTTATTTTCGTATTGTGGTTGTTTTTTCGATGCGACTCAATGTGACTAATGTGTTGTATCTGTCCATGTAATAGTGCGTCTACCTAAAATGAAACCCTTTGGCATAAAAATTGCTACAAAGCACAGGTAATTTCGATAAAATTTTGAATGTTATAAACCTTATTAAGGAGGACATAATGCCTACAATCACTCGTGATCAGGTAAGGGTACCTGCTGACGTAATGCCAGAGGCTCGTGAAACGTATATTGATAACTATATGGCTGCAACTCACGGTACTGGTCGTTTGATGTTGTTTGCGTGCGACCAGAAGGTAGAACACCTTAACGGTGACTTTTATGGTGAAGGTATCGATATTGCCGATGCAGATCCAGAGCATCTGTTTAAAATTGGTGACCAGGGCGTATGTGGTGTTTTAGCTGGCCAGCGTGGTTTGATTGCTCGTTATGCTCCTGACTATCCAGAAATTAATTACTTAGTCAAGATGAACTCTAAGACTAATTTGGTTAAGACTGCCCAAGATGATCCATACAGTCCACAGTTACATGACCTAGAAGCCGTTTTGGCTATGCGTGATGCTGGAGTTAATATTGTTGGTTTGGGTTACACCTTGTATTTAGGCAGTGAATATGAAGCAACCATGATGGCTGAAGCTGGTGAATTGATTGCTGAAGCACATGCACAAGGATTGCTCGTTGTGTTGTGGATTTACCCACGTGGTAAGGCTGTCACGGCAGAAAAGGCTCCTGCATTGATTGCTGGCGCTGCTGGTGTTGCATTGTGTCTAGGTGCAGACTTTGTAAAAGTTAATCCTCCTGCTCCTACTGATGACAAGACTTCTGCCGAGAACTTAAAGATTGCTTCTACTGCTGCTGGCCGTACTGGTTTGGTATGTGCAGGCGGTTCTACTGTTGATGCTCAGACTTTCTTGACTCAGTTGCATGATCAGATTCATATTGGTGGTGCATGCGGCAATGCTACTGGCCGTAACATTCATCAGCGTAGCTTGGATGAAGCTGTTCGTCTGACCAAGGCCATTAGTGCTATCACCTTGGCTGACTATGATGTCGATCAAGCCTTGGCTGTTTTTGAGGGTAAAGCAGACTTCGCCCTATAGTTCGTTAAATATCCGATATTAGTAAGACCCCAGCAGGCTTTTTGTTGGGGTCTTTTAATGTTGAAAGGTGGAGTGTGTAAGATTTCTCAGGTATAGTGGTCGAGGTGCAAAATCAGCAAAAGGAGAGGTTGTATGAAATCCTTGCGCTCAAGCGTGACAATTGTAATTGCTATTATAGTGGTGAGTTCCATGTGCTTAATTGGCTGTAACCAGTCAGAAAGTAATCCGTCTTCTTCCGTGGTTTTACCTCAATATTCATATGTAGGCGCTTCTAATTTAAATGCCCCTCACTATCCCGAGCTTAACAATGAGGGATATTATGACTGGCTCGATATTGAATATCTCAATTACGAATCAGAAATTATTAGTGTACTTGATAGATTTTCAGTGGATTCATTTGTCCAGGTTGCTTTGCAGAATAAGGATGGTAACTCCTGTTACTCTCCTGTAAGTCTGTTTTATGCATTGTCTATGGCTGCCTATGGCGCACAAGGCCAGACGAAAGACGAACTGTTTGATGCGCTTGGTATAAAAGATGATTCTGATATGATTGAACAGTATCGTTCACTGTATCTTATGATGTATACCCAAGAAATGGTTGATCAGAAACTCGCCAACTCAATCTGGATGTCCAACAGCGATTTGGGATTTAATCCTGAGTATATTGATTTGATGCAAGATAAATTGTTTGCTGAAATCTATGGTGTCGATTTTGGTACCGCAGAAGCGGATGTAGCTATGGGCGAGTGGGTGCGTGATCACACTGAGGGTAGTGTTGCTTCAACCTTTAAAAGTGATGAGCAGTGGGCCATGGCTCTTATGAATACCGTATTTTTTAAGGGCTCATGGGCAGATGAATTTGATGCTGGTTTGACGCATGATGCGGACTTTACCTGTCAAGATGGTTCTGTTGTGCAGACTGAGTTTATGGTTCAGGAGTCTAATAAAGAAAACAACGTGACCTTGACAGATGAGTACGATGCAACTTCTTTGTATTTAACAAATGGCGCACAGCTACGTTTTGTATTACCTGCCGAAGGAGTTAGTGTAGCTGACATTATTGCTAAGCCACAGGTATTACGCGAAGCTTTATATGGTGAGCCAACTCAACAGGCCACAGTAACATTTACTGTTCCACGCGTTGATTTCACTCAGAGCCATGATTTGGTGGATACGGTTAAATCATTAGGCGTACATGATGCATTTACTACGGCAGCTGATTTCTCTGGCATGCTGGAAACTTCAACACTTATCTCTGCTATTAAACAGGATATTCATTTTGCTATTGATGAGCAGGGTGTTATGGGCGCAGCATATACTGCAGTTGAAATGATGCCTATGAGCGCTGCCCCACCTGAGACTCCTGAAAATCATATTGACTTTACGCTCGATAAACCATTTATTTATGCATTGGTTTCTCCTGAGAGGGCTACACTTTTTATGGGTTGTATCAATAATCCTAATGTCAAATAACTATTAAGGAGTTTTCTTGAAAATAGCTAACGAATATAACGAAGATTGTCCTTTAGATACTTCTGAGCATGCATTGCAGGCTCACGTTGAGACAACAGGCACGGATGAGAAAACCACTAAGCGAAGGAAGCCATCCGTGCAGGCCGCAGGACAAAACTCTCGAAAGTTTATCGGCTGGACACGTTTTATGGCTGTTGTTCCAGTTATTGGTTTATTTGTAGCAGCTTTAGCACTTACAACGTGTACTTTATATCTGATTATTGTTGCAACATTTCATGGCGTTATAGGTTCAATTACTATTCAGGCTATGCTTGTTGAGTATATTGAATATGCTGACTTTTTCTTATTGGCCATTGTGCTTTATATTATGTCAATTGGTCTGTACTCGCTTTTTATTGATAAAAATGTTGAAACGCCTGAATGGCTTGAGATTAATGACCTTGATGATTTGAAAGAGAAGCTCATTGCTGTTATCGCAGTAGTTATGGCAGTGCATTTTTTAGGAATGTTGCTTCATGGTGCGGAGTCGTTTGATATTGCCTTGTATGGCTTAGGTATTGGTGTTGTGATTATCGCCTTGGCATACTTTGTTCGTCATGTAATTGGTAAATAGTCTTTTTTATATTGTATGGTGTAAAAAGGCTCGGGATATTGGGTTGTACCCGTGTCCTGAGCCTTTTGTAGGTTTATAGATATATAGCGTGTCTTGTTATTGCTATATATGTTAAGTGGTAATTAGTAGGATTTCCTTTGAGCACGAACACTACGACCTGGGCGGACGTCGCGTTTGGTCTGACTAGAAGCATTGCGAGCGCTTTGAGGCTTGCTATAAGTATGGTTAGGCTTACTGGTAGGGTGTGTACTTTTTGGACGATTGTTTTTAGGCTTGTTGTTCTGAGGCTTATTCCGAGAATGACCATTTTGAGGTTTGCTGTGAGATTTACTCTGGGACTTACCATGGTTTTTATTCTGAGATTTGCCTTGTGGACGGCTTGAATGAGAGCGATTAGCGGAAGACTTTTCTAAGACCTCTGCATCCGTTACAGGAGCGCTCTTAGGGGCTTGAGAGGCTGTCTCAGGTCTATTGTGGCACTGAGAGCGGTTCTTGTTGCCATTGCGGGATTTAGGCCTCTGACGTTGGCTCTTATCCTGGGAATTGCGCTGAGACTTATTCTGCGTCTTTTCGGCTTTGGCAAGTTTGGCCTTTACGGCAGCGATTTCAGGATCGTTATCTTCAGTATTTAAAACAGCAGCTGCTGGTGGTTTAAGTTCCATTTCAGGAAGCTTCTTGCCAATGAATTTCTGAATATCTTTCAAGACACGTTTCATGTCAGGCATGATGAAAGAAACTGCAAATCCACCCTTGCCGGCACGACCGGTACGACCAATACGGTGTACATAGTCTTCAATCTGATCAGGAAGGTCGTAGTTGACGACATAGTCGACTTCAGGAACATCAATGCCACGTGCCAAAACATCGGTTGCGACTAAGATGTCAATTTTGCCTGCGCGGAATAAGTCTAAAGCCTTGCGACGTTGAGCTTGGGAGCGGTCAGCATGAATGGCTTCAGCCTTAAAGCCAGCACGATTCAAGCGACGGGTGCAGCTATCAGCGCAGCCTTTGGTACGGGTAAAGACGATAACGCGGTCTGCGCCTTTTTGAGTAAGCAAGTTGTTAAGCAAATCAGGGCGTTCACGACGGTTAGTATGAATGATGTACTGATCAACCGTATCTGCGGTCTCGCCTTTGCGTGCGATTTCAACCAACACGGGGTTACGTAAGACGGATTGAGAGTTGATATCGACTTTAGGGTCAATAGTTGCAGAAAACAATAACGTCTGACGCTCTTTGGGGGTAGCGTCCACAATTTCTTTAACTTGAGGCCAAAAGCCCATATCAAGCATACGGTCAGCCTCATCGAGAACAACAATATTGACATCACAAAGCTCAACGGCCTCTTGATGCATGAGATCAATTAATCGACCTGGGGTAGCAATTAAGACATCGCAACCACGATTTAATGCCTTAATCTGTGGTTCGTACGATAGGCCACCCACAACAGTCGAGATACGTAAATGCGTAAATTTAGCAATCACTTCACACGTTTCAGAAATCTGCTGTGCGAGTTCGCGTGTTGGGGTAACAACAACCATGGATGGGCGACGCTTCGCCGTGGTTTTCTGAATACGTGCCATGCCTGGCAAGGCAAATGCAGCAGTTTTACCTGTACCTGTTTTAGCTGCAGCAATGATGTCGCGGCCCTGTAATGCGTAAGGGATGGACTGCTCCTGGATAGTAGTTGGCACGTTGTAGTGTAATGCTTCAACGGCACGCAAAATAGGTTCGGGAAGGCCGAGTCCTTCAAATGTAGTAATGGGATGCTCCGATTCTATGTCGTTTGATTATGTGCTGCGCTTTTTTTTAAGCGAAGGCGCCATAGAAGTAATAACCATGGCGAGCTTTATCGCAACAGCTGACTTAATGGTATCTAAAATGATGAATGGTGCGACACCTGTCATAAAAGCCAGGAGAGGGCTTAGATGAGTAACTGCCATAAGTTGCGCCCAGCCGAATGCATAGGAAGTTCCTATTAATACGATGGATGCGCATACGAGACGTAGGTACTCTTGAAAGGTCGTCTGAGGTTTCATCACCTTAAGAACAAGTAATGCAAGGCAGGTTCCTATGCCAAAACCGATTAAGAAACCGCCCGTAGGTCCCATGAGTGAAGCAAGTCCGCCTTTCATGCCTGAAAAAACAGGTGCACCAATGCTGCCTAATGCGAGATATCCATAAATAGCAATCAATGATTCGCGCGGTGAAAGCGTAAGAGTTAGCAACACAATCATGAGGGTTTGGAGCGTGAAGGGTACTGGACCTAAAGGAACGGTAATCCATGCGGATGCCGTAAGAAGCGCAATCGACAAACCGCATACAGCTATTGTATGTGCACGTAAGGATGACACTTTAGGCATAAATGCTCCTTTCGAATGAATGAACGAGGCGGTTTTTGTGATACATGAAGCAATAAACGCAGCATACAAAAAAACGAACCCATAATGAGTTCGTTCATAAATTCGAAATGGTGCCCGGGGCGAGAGTCGAACTCGCACGTCAAAGACAACGGTTTTTGAGACCGCCGCGTCTGCCATTCCGCCACCCGGGCGCGAGAAAACATTATAGCGGATATTGTCTAGAAAGTAATTACAAATTCTAAAAATTTAAAATATTTTTTAAAATAGTGTTCAGAGCCTGCTTTTGAGCAGGCTCTGAAGCAGGGGTAAGCATGCTGGATTTTGAGGAGGGGTAAGCATGCTTACATGTGCTAGGCATTTTGGAATACTAGATTTCAGCAGCCACTGTTTCTGCCATGATGTAGCCATAGTTCATAGCTGCGTCAAAGCCCATGCCGTATTGCTTACCATCTTTTTCTTCGATGGAGCCACATACATCGCCTGCTGCATATAAACCAGAGATAGGTTCTTCATTTTCATTCAATACGTGGCACTTTGTGTCAATAGCCAATCCGCCTGTAGTAAGGTAGAAGGTTGGCTCAACGCCGCATACCCATAAACCGTCATGAAGGTCTAAGTAAGGTAATTTATCACGTCCAAATTCGTCAGCTTCGCCGGCGAGTGCATGTTTGTTATGAATTTCCAATGTTGCTGCTAGGTTAGAAGTACCCATGGCTGCTTCAGCCTCTTCGACGGTATTGTAATGAACCATGTCACCACGTTCAAATAATGCCTTGTAGGTGTCAAATCCCCAGTCAGTATTGTTCATGGTTGTAACTGCGCCAGATTCGTCAGTAACCCAGAAGAATTTGCCACCGTTTTTAGCTTCATCTAAGAGCGCCTCGCCAATAACAAAGTGGTTAGCCTTCATGACGTTGCCAAACTGATCACCATGCGCATTGACCATAATGCCAGGGGTAGTCTGATACATAAATGCGATTTCCATACGGCTGCCAGCTTGAGGAGTAGTAGACATATATGCACCTAAATCGCGGCCCATGCATTCAATCTTGGCGCCATATTTTTCGCCGAGAACGATGCCATCACCAGTAGAAGCGGGGCAGCAGTTAAAAGAGCGGCCCTTGTACTTAGGATAGTACTTGCCGACCATCTCTTGGTTAGCAGCAAAACCACCACTTGCCAACAAGATGGCCTTGCCATAAGCGGTGTACTTAGAGCCATCTTCGCCTTCTGCAATAAGACCTGTAATACGATTATCTTCCTGAATAAGATCAGTAACTTTGGTGTTATAGATGATGGTTCCGCCTAAAGCGCCTATGCGGTCAACTAAGAACTGCATAGCATAGCCACAGCCTCCTTCATAACAACCAGGTGCGAGGTATGGGGTAACACTGTATGCTTTATTAACACCCATAGAGTAAAAGCCAACACCAATAGTGTGCAGCCAGTCAACCATGCTATTAGAAGCGGTGTACATGGCATCATCGTATGGCATAGCGCCATTAAAACGGTCAAATTCAGGATTTACTAAGTAGCTTAAGAACTTAAGCATTTCACCTTTATCGAAAAGGGGGCTGTTGTCAAAACGACCCAAAGAATAGTTTTTTTGAAGTTCACTACCAGCGCAAGCAAGGCCAGAATACGTCATAGACATAGAGCCACCAGGAATGTCTTGCTTTTCAAACAAGGTAACGGAAAAGCCCTTTTCGAGTAAGCGAGTTGCTGCAACTAATCCAGATGTACCAGCACCCATTATGATGACATCAGATTCGATTTGTTGCTCAGAGCCGCCTGTTGGCTTGGTTGCGCCCTTGAAGTAAACAGAACCGTCAATTCCTGAATTTGTAAGGCCTTCTACAACAGCGTTTTTTATAGCCATGCATGTAATAGTTGCACCAGATACAACATCACAATCAAGATTTTGGGATTCAGTGATGCGTTTGGCATACATATCTGCTGCAATGGAGCCAATCCCAACTGTCTCGTCGTTACTTAAGACGCGGACATTAGCCAAATCTCCATTAGCGACAGTGGTTTCAACAAAAACCCAGCTTTCGTGACCCATGGCCTTGGTGACAAACTTTCCATCCGTGGCGTTATTTAAGCTAGTGTATGTGGTTTCGTTAGGAGATGCAGGAGTTTCTTTTTTTGCGTCTTGCTCTGAGCTAGTATTTGAGTTGTTAGTGCTAGGGGAGCAGCCAACTCCTAAAGCTGCCACAGCGCCTACGGCACTGACAACGCCAGCACCCTTTAAAAAGTCACGACGATCTAATTCAGTGGTCATAATCATTCCCTCTCTTGGTTGACGATAAAACAACGCATGGAGAATTGTTTGCGTGTTTTTTTGCGGGTTTAACGGTATCAAGATTTTGAGACTAATCTCATCACTGATTTTGGGTGGATTTGCGTTGCCCCAGTTCAGATGCCTCACTGATTTTGGGTGAGATTGATGTATTGTGTTGATTGGTGAGGTATGTGTATTTTGTTTTATGTAAGGTATGGCATAATTGGTAAGGTGCTTGCTTTTATATTGGGCCGCAAAATTTTGCATTAATACAGTCTTAAGGGGATTATTTGACCAATCGCACGCAACATATCGAGCTTGTCTTTATAGTGGGTTTTGCGCTGTACAAGGCTGCTTGTGGGTGCGGATACTTATCAGCCATGGGAACGGTGGCTGATAACGTAGGATTTGTTTCTACTATAACGTTTATGGTTGCTAGCAATATTGCTGGTGTCATTGTGTGTACGGCGTTAGTGGTAGTAGGTGGACGATTTGTATCTATTCCTCGTTTATCTTTAGGGACGCTAAGCTACATTGTGTTGCTTGTTGATTTTCTGGTGGTACCAAACTTTGGGTCATCGATTGCTATTGGCTTGTTTTATGGCATGTCTTCCGGTTTTTTGTCTGTTGTGTGGCTTGAAGTATGTATTGAACGTACAAAAGATCCAGCCCTGTGTGTTACGTGCGGATTTCTGTTTTCGATGCTTTTGCAGTTTTGCGTATTTGTGCATGAGTTGTTCTCCATATATATCAGCGTGGTTCCGCTTGTCGTTTCGTTTTGCTTGTTTGCGTGGCTGATTTATTCCGAAAAAGAACCACTTGATATGAAGCAATGTGCTGAATTTACTGTACATAGCAAAACTTCTCGCATATTTTATCCAGCATTGATATGCTATGCTGTCTGCGTATTTGTCGTTGGTGTATCAAACTCCGCCGTACTAGATACGTCTATTGAGTCGTTTATGGGTGGCGTGGATATGCAGTCCGCCAATTTGGTTGCAGCTATTTTGTGCGCTACGCTAGTCTTTTGCAATGTTAAGGCGCCAAGCCCTGTCAGGGTATATATTGTTTCGCTGCCGGTCTTTTTTGCTGTGTTTTCACTTATTCCTATTTTAGGCGAAAACATTGGATCGCATATGGGTTACCTTATGGTGGTATGTTATCAGGCAATTGCTATCTTGTTTGCGGGTTTTTCCGTCCATCTTGTAAATGAAAAACATCTAAACCCTCGTGTAGTTATGGGTATTTGTATAGATGTTTCTAATTTGTCATTACTGCTCGGTCTTTTATCGGGTACTGTACTTAATATTATTAGTTCCCATCAGGGATTACCTCTTCCTATCCTGGTGGCGTTTAGCGCTATTTATCCTTTAGGTGTGGCTCTGTTTTTTGCTACTCGACGAAAATCTCAGTCGCAATTAGCTAAAGTAGACATCGAGCTTAATGATATAAGTGAGCCAATTGATACATCCACTCAACAACTACTTCAGGACTTTTTGTCTGATGAAGCATGCCAAGATAATACTACAGCAGTAAGCGGGGGCAAGGCATACGCTTCGGAAGATGTCTTGGCTGGTTCTGATTGTGAAGAGGTCAAGGCTGATTTATATATGGATGCAGAAGTGGCACTTGTAACTCGTGCACAGGAGCTTGCTGAGCTGTATGGACTGACGGAACGTGAAGAGGAAATTTTGCGCTATTTGGCTCGTGGACGGTCTGCACGTAAGATTGCTGAGGAATTGTTTATTTCTGAAAATACTGTCTGGTCACATATCAAGCGTATTTATGTAAAAACTGATATGCATTCCAGGCAAGATATTCTTGATTTGTTTTTTAGCGAATAATGACGTACAGAAAATATAGCAATGGTTACTAAGACGTTAACGCTTACCTTAAGCACTGTAGTACAATAAAGAGGTTAAAGTCTCTTAGCGACGAAGAGAAAGGGAAGCGATGTCTGATAAAGAACTTCTAGAACAAGCCGATGCTTATATTGAGAAGCATTGGGAGGAAATCGTAGAGGAAATCGGAAAATTAGTTGCTGTACCAAGCGTTGTTGATTTTGATAACGCAACTGAAGAAGACCCAAGTGGTGCTGACGCACATAATGGTTTACGTGCTGCATTAGACTTGGCCTCTCGTTTGGGCTTTGAGGCTGTAGATGATAAGGGTGAGATTGGTTTTGCCGATCTTAAAGGTAACACTGATACTCTGTTGGCTATGATTTGCCATGCTGACGTTGTAACTCCAGGTGTTGGTTGGACTCAAGATCCTTATACCATGCAGCGACGTGAAGGCTTTTTGGTTGGTCGTGGCGTATTGGATGATAAAGGACCACTGGTTATTGCTTTGTATACCATGAAGTTCTTTAAGGATAAGGGCTTTGATTTGCCTTATACAATTCGTATGCTTATTGGTACCAATGAAGAGACTGGTTGCATGCGTGATGTTGCATACTATTTAAAGCATCACACAGCTCCTGCATTCACCTTTACTCCTGACGACCGCTTCCCTGTTTGTTATGGTGAAAAGGGTGGTTTTGACGGTTTGATTACTTCTCAGGTATTTTCTGATGGTAACATCGTCGATTTTACTACTGGCAGTGCGGCTACTAATGCTGTACCAAGTCAGGCTACACTTGTAGTTAAAGTTCAGGATGAATTACCACCGGCGCCCGGTATTGAAATCACAGTTAAAGACGACATTGCTACATTGGTTGCTACTGGCAGGGGCGGTCATGCGGCTATGCCTGAAGGTGCAGTTAACGCCATTGGTATGTTGGTTGATTACGCGCTAGAGCATAAGTTATGCACCGCAGAAGAAAATGCCTTCTTAATGATTGCTCAGCGGATTATGGCTTCCACTGATGGTAGCTCTATTGGCATTGACACCTGTGATGGTTTCTTCGATCCTTTGACATGTATTGCTGGTACTATCCATATGGCTGAGGGTGCCTTAAAGCTAACGATTGATATTCGCTTCCCAACAAGCACAAATCGTGATGACTTGATGACTAAGCTTAGTGCTTTAGTTGAACCTGTTCATGCTACTATCGAAAATACCTTGTTTATGGAACCATTCTTGATGAAGCCAGACAGCCCGGTTATCACTACATTAGCTTCTTCCTATAGGGATGCTACCGGCCTTGATGGCGAGCCATTCACTATTGGTGGCGGTACATATGCTCGTGAATTCCCATGTGCTGCAAGCTTTGGTGTTGAAGATGGGCATGACAACTATCCTGATTGGGTTGGCCCAATGCATGGCGCAGACGAAGGTGTTGCTGAAGAGACGTTGAAGCGTGCTATGCGTGTTTACATCCTAACCATCAAGCGTTTGATGGAAATTGATTTAACCGATTTGGCTGACTAGTACATGCGGTTGTTTATTATTGCTAAAAGACCTGTCGTACGGCGGGTCTTTTAGCTATGTGGGTTCTATTCGTGGCATTACTGGGTGTAGGTCTTAAGTAAGACTTACACATATGGTTGTTAGCCAATTTGCATGTAATCGGTAATCTTGAACAGTAATGTGTATGGATTAAAATGTGGGGTGATGTCTGCTACCTGGCGGTAATCTTGGTCTTGTGGTGTCATAAGTTCAAGGCGTAAGCGGGCGCCTTTATAACGATCGGCTTTGTTTTCGGCTCTTGTGTCTACTACGGTATAGGTGATGACGCATGTTTTAGTACGTTCGATATTAGAGCGTGTACGATTTGGAGCTAATACCATGGAAACATGATCTTCATCAGGCATCATGGTGACGAAAATACCTGCGTTAGGGGTAAGGTCGTCGTTGACGGTGGCAACAGTGCATATGCCTTCAACACGTGACATGGAGCCTTTTAATAATTCCGGTGTAAAAGTGGTGAATTTACCTGTTGCTGCATAAGATTCGCTCATGGGTGTCCTTTCAATAGGAAAGCCCTAGGTATACTAGGGCTTGCGTGGTGAATTAATTTTGTTTTACGACTAAGACATCGCAACGAAGATTACGGATGAGGTATGTAGAAACACTGCCCACAAACGCATACTTAATATTAGATAAGCCGCGTTCGCCGCAGATAACCAAGTCTGGGTTAAATGGGGCAATGAGTTGTTCATCTAGTGTTTCAGTAATACGCCCAGCCTTGACATTTACTTCTACGGATGGAATATTCTCGTTTTTACGAGCCATCTCTAAGATATCGGAGATGCTAGCTTCAAGCTTCATCTTCATCTCAGTGGTTAATGCTGCAAAATCAGTGCCTGCGGCTTCGTAAGGAACAGAGTCAACAACGTGTCCAAACATGAGTTCAGCGTTATTGTCGGAAGCAAGTTTGATAGCACGTAACGCAACTTCTTTTTGGGTTTTACTTCCATCAAGGGCTGCAAAGATACGATTATATTCTTTAGGCATATACTCTCCTTACTATAAAGCCCCTCAACAAGGGTACAAGCATAGTTTACTGCATAAATCATGTATTTATATTACCGTATTATGACAGCTTGAAATACATAAAAACAGGTACGCTATTTACGGGGGTGTTTTGCAAGTTGCTCTTGAACAAAATTGATATGTTTATAAGTGGTAGACCAACGGGTGGTCATACGCACTATTGTGTTCATTTCGTCTGGGTAGGAAATAACATCTGCATCAAAGGTGTTAATGAAGAACTGTGCTGATGTGTTGTCAAGTAGTAAAAATTGCTGATTGGTGGGGGAGTTATAAGCAAATGAATTATACGTACTGCAAGCGAGTACTTCTTTAAGTTTGCGTGCCATGGCTAGACTATGACGCCCAAGTGCAAAATATAGGCATTCATTTGGCAGTGCCTCTTTAACACCTGCGTTGGTACCGCATACGGTAAAGAATGTCTCATACTGTACCCCGAGTGTACGGCCTTTAGCCATTACGGCGCCCTTTTGTTTCATGATGTAGCGAAAGTCCTGCATAATCTCAGGATTTGTGATGACGAGTGCCTCGCCAAAAAGAGCACCATTTTTAGTGCCACCAATAGAAAAGACATCAGTATATCGAGCCAAATCAGCAAGTGTGATATCGCACTTGGGTGTACAAAGCGCAACTGCCAAACGTGCGCCATCAACATATATGCGTAAGTCATGTTCATGTGCGTAATTATACAAAGCAATTAAATGAGTTCGGTTAAAAACTAAGCCCATTTCAGTTGCCAATGAAACATAGAGCATGCGTGGTTTAACCATATGGAAGTTGGTACCGTATAAATGCATACGTAAGACCTGATCGATATTTTCGACAGACAATAAACCATCAGTATCGGCCGTCGTGAGCACCTTATGGCCGTTTGCTTCGATGGCGCCTGTTTCATGAACATTAATATGACCATCTGGTGCAGCAATTACGCATTCATGCGGACGAAGAGAAGCGCCAATAGCTAGCAGGTTAGCCATAGTGCCTCCATGAACGAATTCAACTTGGATTGCGTTGTTAGCTTTATATGAATCATCAAGGACGTTATACGCGTCGCTAGCAATGATGGAATTACAAATTGCTTTTCGTGCATTTATGCAGTGGATATCTTCGGTATATCCAGGAGTTTGTTCTAAATTACTAGCTATTAAGGATTCAAGAATGACAGGATGTGCCCCGTCAGCATAATCATTGCGGAAACTGTACATATTTTTCCTCGCTTACGTGTTTTATGTGTGCAGTAATTGCGTTTAGGAGTATGATTGGATATTATCATCATTTGTAAAATACGGTTTCTAGAACGTGCCAAAAAAAGTACGCGCTTCACTTGTGGAGTTTTTGCGTAGGGTGCCTTTCTTTGGTATAATTCTCGGTCGCCGCAATGTTAGCAATTGAAGGAGAGAATACCTTTGGCCAAGGAAGACGTTATTGAACTTGGAGGCACTGTCCTCGAAGCTCTGCCTAACGCTATGTTTAAGGTAGAGCTTGAGAACGGACATCAAATTCTGGCTCACATTTCTGGCAAGATGCGTATGCATTACATTAAGATTTTGCCAGGAGACAAGGTGACCGTTGAGTTGTCTGTCTATGACTTGACTCGTGGACGCATTACGTATCGATTTAAGTAGAAAACCGCGCAAGCAACCAATGGGATGAAATCCATTGGTGTATTACGCGGATTTTTCGCTGTCTGTGTGTAAAAGAACAAAGACATTAAACATGTGACAATCATCGCCTGCGGCTGGGCGTGTTGCATAGAGTAAAAGGAAAAATGGTTTACCTTATGATTTGATTGTAAGGTGGCCGCACATTCAAAGGAGACAAATATGAAGGTACGTCCTTCGGTCAAGAAGATGTGCGACAAGTGCAAGATTATCCGACGCCATGGCAAGGTTCTCGTGATTTGTGAGAATCCTCGTCATAAGCAGCGTCAGGGTTAAGAGAGAGGAAGGCTGTTATTATGGCACGTCTTTTTGGTGTCGACCTCCCTCGCGAGAAGCGCATTGAGATCGGCTTGACCTACATTTATGGTATCGGCAACACTACCGCTAAGAAAATCATCGCTGAAACCGGCGTCAATCCAGACATCCGCGTAAAGGACTTGTCTGAAGACGACTTGGGTAAGCTTCGTGAGTATATCGACAAGAACCTCACCATCGAGGGTGACCTCCACCGTGAGACTTCTCAGAACGTAAAGCGTCTTATGGAAATTGGCTGCTATCGTGGTCTTCGTCACCGCAAGGGTCTTCCTTGCCATGGCCAGCGTACCCACACTAACGCTCGTACCCGTAAGGGTCCTAAGCGTCAAATCGGCGGCAAGAAGAAGTAGGGATTGACATATGGCAAAGAAGAACGTTCGCACTCGTTTGAAGCGTTCCGAGCGTAAGAATATTTCGGTCGGTCAGGCTCACATCAAGAGCACCTTCAACAACACTATCGTTTCTATCACTGATCCTCAGGGTAATGTGATTTCCTGGAATTCAGCAGGTACTGTGGGCTTTAAGGGTTCCCGTAAGTCTACCCCATTTGCTGCACAGATGGCAGCCGAGCAGGCTGCTAAGACTGCAATGGAGCACGGCCTTAAGAAGGTCGCAGTATTCGTAAAGGGCCCAGGCTCTGGTCGTGAAACTGCTATCCGTTCCTTGCAGGCTGCAGGCCTCGAGGTCTCCAGCATTCAGGATTGCACCCCTATTCCACACAATGGCTGCCGTCAGTGCAAGCGCCGTCGCGTGTAATTAAGAAAGGATCAAATAACTATGGCTATTAATAGGACTCCGGTTCTTAAGCGCTGCCGCCAGCTTGGTATTGATCCAGCTGTGTTGGGTTACAGCAAAAAGGAATCCATCCGTCAGCCTAGGCGTCGTCGCAAGGATACTGAGTATGGTATTCAGTTGCGCGAAAAGCAGAAGGCTAAATTTATTTATGGCGTATTAGAGAAGCAGTTTCGTGGCTACTTTGACCGCGCAAAGCGTATGCCAGGCATTACTGGTGAAAACTTGTTGCAAATCTTGGAATCTCGTCTTGATAACGTAGTTTTCCGCCTGGGCTTTGCTCGTACTCGCAAAGAAGCTCGTCAGATTGTTACCCATGGCCATATCACTGTTAATGGTAAGCGCGTAGATATTCCATCTTTCCGCGTACGCCAGGGCGACCTTGTCGCTGTTGCTCCTAAGGCTAAGGATCTCTTGGTTATCCAGAGCGCTTTGGTCTCTAACGAGCGTATGACCGTTCCAGCATGGTTGGAAGTTGACATCGAGAAGCTTCAGGGTAGCGTCTTGACCCTTCCTAACCGCGATCAGATCGATCTTGATATTCAGGAACAGCTCATCGTCGAACTTTACTCTAAGTAATAAACCGCGGCTATTTAGGAGGCTTACACACTATGACAGAGTTCATGAGGCCAACCGTCACAACGGAAGACGTAAACGATACCGTTGCTCGTTTCGTTGTTGAGCCGCTCGAGCGTGGTTATGGTTATACGCTGGGCAACTGCATGCGTCGTGTACTTCTCTCTTCTCTGGATGGCGCTAAAGCTACTGCTATCCAAATTGAGGGTGTACAGCATGAGTTCACCACAGCTGAAGGCGTTATCGAAGATGTAACTAACATCGTATTGAACGTTAAAGGCTTGGTCTTCTCTGCATTAAACGATGATGTAGAAGAAGCTACTGCAACGGTTTCTGTTGAGGGACCTTGCACGGTAACCGGCGCCGACCTCCGTGTGCCGACAGAGTTCACGCTCGTCAACCCAGAGCATGTAATTTGCACTGTGGCTGATGGCGGCACGTTGAACATGAGCATTCGCATCGGCGTTGGCCGTGGATATGTTTCGGCTGAGCATAACAAGCGCACCGAAGATCCAATAGGCATCATCCATGTGGATAGCCTGTTCTCACCCGTGCGTCGTTGCACCCTGGCTGTAAGTGATACTCGTGTTGGTCAGCGTACCGACTACGATAAGATGGTTCTCGAAGTTGAAACTGATGGTTCTGTGTCTCCTCATGAGGCATTGTGCCGTGCAGCCAACATTATCAATCAGTACATGGGTGCTTTCTTGGCTCTCGCAGATATTACGGACGAAGAAGAAGGCGAGATTCCTTCTATCTTTGCTCCTGAGGGTCAGGAAACTAACGCAGAGCTTGACAAGCAGATTGAAGACTTGGATCTTTCCGTACGCTCTTACAACTGCTTGAAGCGCGCTGGTATCCATTCTGTGCGTCAGTTGGTTGAATTCAGTGAAAATGACTTGCTGAACATCCGTAATTTTGGCGCTAAGTCCATTGAAGAGGTCAAGGACAAGTTGATCTCCATGGATCTTAATTTAAAACAATAGGAGATTAACCATGAGGCATTACAAGAAAGGCCGCAAGCTTGGCACTGACGCCAGCCATACCAAGGCCATGAAGAAGTCCTTGGTAAGCGCTCTGTTCCTCAATGACCGTATCAAGACCGTTGAGGCTCGCGCCAAGGAAATCCGCCCAGATGTTGACAAAATCATCACTTGGGCTAAGAAAGGTGACCTGCATTCCCGTCGTTTGGCTATCGCTGCTTTGGGCGACAAAGAACTCGTTCGTGAGATTTTTGAAAAGGTCGAGCAGGGCATGTTCCAGGACCGTCAGGGTGGTTACACCCGTATTATGAAGCTTGGTAACCGTAAGGGCGACAACGCTCCGATGGTCATCATGGAGCTTGTAACTGAGCCTGTAGCTAAGAAGGCTGCTCCTGCAGTCGAGGAAGCTCCTAAGGCTGAGGCAACTGAAGAAGCTGCTGAATAATCACGCTTTAGACTTCATATTTTCTTATGAGATTGAAAGAGGACGCTTTTGCGTCCTCTTTTTGTAAGATGCTTACTTTGTGGCATATTCTGTTGCGTGTTTTTTGCTATTCCTGAAAATTGTAATAAAATACAGGCACACTGGTTTTATGAAAGGTGAAGCTATGACTATCCTTACATCCATTATTAATGATGCTATTGATAAGACGCAGGAATTTGTGTCTACTGCAAAAAATGCTACTGATAAGATTATCGATGAGATTCAGGTTCAAGCCCCCGCTGTAATCGACACTGCTGTTCAGATTACTGAAGATATGGCTAAAAATGCCGTTGAGCAAGCCCCTGTTGTTCTTGATGATATGAAAGAAACTGCTACTAAAACTATAGATGTAGCTAAAGAGGTTGCTGATAAGACTCAGGCTGTTATGAAAGAAACACTTGAGCATGTCTCCGAAAAATCAGAATAGCCTTTAATGAATAGATTTCGATTAGATGCCCGAATTGCGTTAGTAAGTATATTTTTCTATTCCATAGGTCTATTCTTAGTTGATTCATGGATTGGGATGGCTATTGCGTGTGTAATGGCCATCTTTTTTGTGCTTGCAGTAAACCCTGATATTAAAAAGGTTTCAGTTAGTCTGGTTCCTTTATATTTTATCTTGATATTTACGATTATGGCTCATATTCCGACTGGGGTATTTGCAGGTATGTTTTATGCTCTACGCATATTGCTACTAGCTATTGTGACACTTACTGTTGTGTTTGGGTTTGATGATACATATCTTGTTCGTGCTATGACATTCCTTCTATCGCCACTACGGTTTTTACATGTTCCAGTTGATGATATTGCAACTATGTTTTCCATTGCGCTTCGCTTTATTCCAGTGAGTATGGAGGAGATGAAAAAGGTTTACATTGCGCAAAAGTCACGTGCTGTAGTATTTGAGAAGGGGTCGCTGTTTGGCAGAGTGAGTAAGTGGGGTAATGTTTTTATTCCTGTAATTGTTGGCTTATTCAGACGTGCTGAGCGTTTGGCTGAAGCCATGGAAGCACGTTGTTACTCGGGTCGAAAGCGTACTTCACTTCACAATGATGCTATCGGTGCTTCGAATTGGGTGTTTTTGGCGGCGGCCTTACTTTCTATTGGTGCCCTTATTGCTTTCTTTTAGGCCTGAAAACTGATGTTGTACAAATAAGAGAGGTATAACTGGTACAATTAGCGTGTCTCAAAACCTAGTATGAGGAGGCTTGCTTTACTATGAGCAGCATTATTGATGTATATGGTCGTGAAGTTTTAGACTCTCGTGGTAATCCTACCGTTGAGGTAGATGTCTTACTCGAGGATGGCGCATTTGGTCGCGCTATAGTTCCTTCTGGTGCTTCTACCGGTGCTTTTGAAGCGGTTGAGCTTCGTGATGGCGATAAGGGTCGTTATATGGGCAAAGGTGTATTAGAAGCCGTCAATCATGTAAATGATGAAATCGCAGAAGCATTGATTGGTATGGAGTCTACTGATCAACGCGGTATTGACGCAGAGATGTGTAATCTTGATGGTACAGACAATAAAGGTAACTTTGGTGCTAATGCTGTTTTGGGCGCTTCACTTGCTGTTGCTCGTGCGTCTGCTGATTCTTCTGCACTTCCTCTATATAAATATATTGGAGGCGTAAATGCTAACACTCTTCCTGTTCCTATGATGAATATTCTTAACGGTGGTGTTCATGCTGATAACAACGTTGACTTCCAGGAATTTATGATTATGCCTGTTGGTGCTCCTAACTTCCGCGAAGGTTTGCGTTGGTGTACTGAGATTTATCATACCCTGAAAAAGGTTTTACATGATGCTGGTCTTGGCGGCGGTGTTGGTGATGAGGGCGGTTTTGCGCCTAATCTAAGAACCAATGAAGAGCCTTTGATGTATATTACTAAAGCCTGTGAGCTTGCTGGCTATACTCCTGGAGTCGATATTAAGTTTGCTATGGATCCAGCTTCTACTGAGTATTACAACACTGAAAAGGGCACCTATGTTTTGGCTGGTGAAGGCGTAGAATACACAAGCGAAGAAATGGTAGATTATTGGGAGAAGCTTGTTGATAAGTACCCAATTATTTCTATAGAAGACGGTATGGCAGAAGAAGACTGGGATGGCTGGAAGCTGTTGACTGACCGCATTGGTGATAGGGTCCAGCTTGTTGGCGACGACTTGTTTGTTACTAATTCTAAACGCTTGAAGAAGGGTATCGAATTAGGCGTTGCAAACGCTATCCTGATTAAAGTAAACCAAATTGGTAGCTTGACTGAGACTCTTGAGGCTATGCAGATGGCTAAACAGGCTGGTTATGCTTGCGTTGTCAGTCATCGTTCTGGTGAAACTGAAGACACTACCATTGCTGACTTGTCTGTCGCAACAAATGCTGGTCAAATTAAAACTGGTGCTCCTTGTCGTAGTGATCGTATTGCAAAATACAATCAGTTGCTCCGTATTGAGGAAGAGCTTGATGATGCAGCGCAGTATGCTGGCTTGAACGCATTCTATAATTTACGTTAGTAGCGATTATAGGGAGGGGTAGACGTGCCTCTCCCTATATTATGAAACCTCGAAGATTGTACAATTGGTGCAAGAGGATTAAAGGAGAGCTTTATGGCTACCAACACAGATATGGGTAAGATTAACGACCCAGATGGTTTGAATCTTACTCGACTTATTGCTGCGGTTATGACAGCAGTTATCGGTGGCGGCGTATTTACGTTTGCTGGCGATATGGCACGAGGCGGCGCTGATACAGGTGCAGTATTGATTGGCTGGCTTGTCAGCGGTTTGGGAGTTTTTTGCTTGATGATGTGTTTTTACGCATTAAACAGGTACAAGCCTGAGCTTACTGGTGGTATTTATGCGTACGCACAGGCTGGCTTCGGTCGCTTTATGGGTTTTGTTTCTGCATATGGTTATTGGATTAGTGCACTTTTAGCCACCGTTTCATACACCACATTGCTCTTTGCGTCCCTTGCATTCTTTTTCCCTGTTTTTGGTGAAGGAAACAATCTAATTTCTGTTATAGGTGCATCTATTATCGTTTGGATTTGCTGGTTTTTGGTCTCACGAGGCGTTAAAGAAGCAGCAGGTATTAATGTTATTACCACAATTGCTAAGTTGATTCCTCTTATTGTAGGAATTGTTGCAATCATGTTCTCCATGAAGTTTGATTGGGCAATCTTTATGGATAACTTCTGGGGTGATACTGATGTTGTTTCGGTGTGGGATCAGGTAGTAGCTACGGTTGGCGTTACTATCTGGATTTTCTTAGGTATTGAGGGCGCCGTTGCTATTTCTGGCCGTGCTAAGTACAGCAAGGACGTAGGACGTGCGACAGTAATATCTTTCTTTGGTATATTTGCTCTGTACTTGTTGGTGTCTATTCTGAGTATGGGTGTTATGCCACGCGAAGAGCTTGCAGCACTAGCTAACCCATCTATGGCTGGCTTGCTTGAGTACGTTGTTGGTCCATGGGGTGCTGCATTGGTAAGCTTGGGTGTTGTGTTATCCTTGCTTGGTGCAATGCTTGGCTATACTATCATCTCTGCTGAGTGTCCTCATGAAGCAGCTGAGCAGGGTGTATTCCCTAAGATTTTTGCTCGGAAGAATTCCAAGGGTGCTCCTATTACTACGCTTACAATTACATGTGTAATTGTTCAGGCATTTTTGATTATCATCTTGTTCTCCGAACAGACATACCAATTTTTTTA
>RCNH01000291.1_pt1 | contig 23031 bp, 21 predicted proteins | sample 2041161 | NCBI WGS metagenome assembly RCNH01 (sample SAMN09708215, study PRJNA481090) | Feces metagenome, whole genome shotgun sequencing project. | biome: feces | host: Leptonychotes weddellii | place: Antarctica: Sion Island | collected 2010-03-01 | reverse complement strand
GACACAAATTTTGTATATCGCTTTTTATATGCGTCGTTTCGCACAAAAATATTGTAAGTTATTTGTATTTTTTGTGTAATGAGCTTAATTATAAAATATGCTAGACTCTAATTAGTGAAAACGTTATTACACAATTACATAGTACACTGAAGAAATGGAGGATTATGCCAATGCATTTCGTTAAAATTCCAGATCATGAATATCAAGAAAGAGTTATCAAGACTGCAAAACTGGTTGCTCAAAAGGGTTTTGATGCATTGCTGGTTGTTGGTATTGAAGGCGACTTCCAGAACGTTAAGTATTTTACCAGCGTAACGCCAGTTTGGGAAAGACTTGGTGTTATTATCACTGCAACTGGTGAAGCAGCAATGATTACCGGTCCTGAAGGATTGACCTACTGTGAACACTTCTGCAAGCTAGACAGAGTGTTCTCTCTCAACTGTTTTAGATCTAGTCAGGATCCAATCCCCGGAGCTTTTAAACTTCATTCGTTTAAAGAAATCTTTAAGACATTGGGTATTTCCCCCAAGGGAAAAATTGCAATGGGTAACATGATTGATACGACTGTTACCATATACAATGGTCTAAAAGAAGAATTTCCCGAAGCCGAACTGGTAGATTGTCCCGAAATTATGCGCGAAATTCGAGCAGTTAAATCTGAGAATGAAATCGCATGTCTAAAGGAGTCCTACCATCTTATTGAATTGGCTACTGAAGAGTGCTTAAGAAAAATTCGCCCCGGCATGACCGAGTGCCAAATTATGGGAATTGCTCATAGTGTTATTTTTGAAAATGGTGCACAGACAGAAGGTATGCCCAACTATGTTTTCTGTGATGAAGCATCACGATATCCCTTGGCCAGAGCCGCATCGGATCGTGTGCTGAAAAAGAACAGTTTCCTGCAGTTGGGACTTTCTGCATCGGTGGATGGTTATTGTGGTTCCATTGGAATTCCGGTTAGCTTGGGAAGATTTACCGATGAGCAAAGAAAACTGGTGAACTTCGGATTGCAGTTACATAAGTGGGTGCGCAATAATGCTCGAGCCGGTATGAACATGATGGAGTTTGCAAAGGAGTATAAGCAAAAATTTATCGATGCCGGCATGGAACGCCATTTCGTATACGGTCCCATGCATGGTGTTGGCCTTGCAGAAGTTGAACAGTGTAGAGAAAACCAAGCAGATAACAACTATCTGACAAAAGTAAATTCCACTTACCAAATGGATAATTTCTTGCTGGCAGATACGTTCGGTTTCCGTTGGGAAACGGGCATATGCTTGATAGAAAACGGAAATATTCCTTTAAGCAAACCGCTTGGAGAGTTGTACGAACTGGATTTCTAATTTTGAGGGATTAGATTCTTACGAAAGGGGCACAAAGTATGAAAAATTTGGAAATGGAAGATACACTTTTGGCCGCAGAAGGCATCGTAAAAAAATTTCCTGGCACACTTGCTTTGGACCACGTTTCCTTACACCTAAAAAAAGGTGAAGTATTGGCTTTGCTGGGAGAAAATGGTGCTGGCAAGTCCACTTTGATGAAAATCTTGACAGGTATCTACCACAAGGATGAAGGAACGATTCAAGTATGTGGCAAAGAAGTAGAGATAAACTGCCCCGGCGATGCACAAGCACTGGGAATCAGCATTATTCATCAAGAAATTAGTATGATGCCACATCTGACAGTAGCCCAGAACATCTACATTAAAAGAGAAAGCATTGGCAAGAAAAGAAAACAGTTTTTTCTACATGATAATTGGATCAATGATAAAGCGCAAAAACTGATGGATGAAATCGGATTGGATATCGATCCGAAAGCCCTGGCTGGTGATTTGACAATTGCAAAGCAGCAGATGGTTGAGATTGCTAGAGCGGTTTCATTCAATTCCAAAATCGTCATTATGGATGAGCCTACAGCCTCTTTAAGCAACTCTGAAATCAAAAAGCTGTTTTCGGTTATTGAACAGCTCAAAGCTAAAGGGGTCGGTATCATATATATTTCTCATCGCCTTGAGGAAATTCCCATTATAGCCGATAGGGTAACCGTCATGCGTGACGGACAGTACGTTGGTGATTTGGATGCTAAAAAGTGCACCAACAACGACATTATTAAATTGATGGTTGGTCGTGAGGTATACATTGATCCACAAGATAACGTTGATTCCCTTTCTAATCCAGTCGTTTTGGAAGTAAAGAATCTGAACTGCGGAAAGATGGTACAAAACGTCAATTTCCAGCTGCACAGGGGTGAAATTCTGGGCTTTGCGGGATTGGTGGGTGCTGGGCGTACCGAAACAATGCGTGCATTGTTTGGTGCAGACAAAAAGTCAACTGGTATCATCTATATGAACGGTAAAGAAATCAAAATCAAGACTCCGACAGATGCCGTTAATCATGGAATTGGCTATCTTTCAGAAGACCGAAAGAATACCGGCGTCAGCTTACTGATGGATGTTAAGGACAATCTGGTCATGGTTGACATCGCCAAATTTATGAAAATGAAATTCTTCACAAACTTTAAGAAGATAGAAGCCGTTGCCAAAGAATATGTCGAGAAACTGAACATCAAAGTTCCAAAGGTCGATTTTTTGGTTAACACTTTGTCCGGTGGTAATCAGCAAAAAGTAGTTATCGGTAAATGGCTAGTCCATGACTGCGATGTTTTTATCTTTGATGAACCGACAAGAGGTATTGATGTTGGTGCCAAGGGTGAAATCTATAAACTACTGAATCAGTTGGCCGGTCAAAACAAGTCGATTATTATGATCTCGTCTGAGTTGCCCGAGATAATGAGAATGAGTCACAGAGTTCTTGTTATGTGCGAAGGAAAAATCACAGGTGAGGTTGTTGGCTCCGATATAAATCAGGAGAAGATCATGGAACTTGCAACTAAGACACAGGGCTAGTAAAAGCTTTGGTCGCAACGTGGTGAATAACAGCTCTGGTAATTTATTTAACAAATGAAAGGTCAACAACGGAGGATGAGTCATGAAAAATCGTTTTAAATTTGATGTTCAAAAATATTTGGCATTGTGTTGCCTGCTTGTGCTGGTAGTATTCTTCAGTATTTTCACAGAGACATTTCTATCAACAGATAATGTTATCAGTGTTGTGTTGTCTACCTGTGTAAACGGTTTACTCGCACTTGGCATTACCTTCTGTGTCATTACTGGAAGTATCAATATTTCTGTAGGCACAATGATGACAATGAGTTCCGTTATGATTGGCGTCGCTCTCGTTAATTGGCAACTCTCCTTGCCTGTAGCTTTGCTGATTGGTATTTTAACTGCAGTATTTTTCGGATTAGGTAACGGCTTTATGATCACCTACATGAAGCTGCCACCGTATATCGCAACAATGGGTACAATGATGGTCTGTAAAGGTCTGGCACTGGTTATTACTGAAGGCAAGCCTATCTACCTGAGTGGCAATGCTGCTTTTTCTCAAATTGCCCTAGGTTCTATTTTTGGTGAAGGCTCTCGTTTCTATAATGCAATGCTCATTTTCATCATTATGTGCCTGATAAGCTACGTAATCCTATCTAAGACTATCATCGGTAGGAACATGTATGCTGTTGGTAGTAACATGGAAGCGGCTCGCTTGTCCGGTATTCGTGTATATTTCTGGAAAATCCTAGCCCATGTTCTTTGTGCTATTTACTGTGCCATTGCGGCAATTGTCATGTCTTCCAGACTGAACGCTGCCCAACCTGCAGTCGGTGCCGGATATGAAGGAGAGGCACTGTGTGCAGCCGTCATCGGTGGTGCATCTCTGTCCGGCGGTTATGGTAAAGTTACCGGCACTATTATCGGTGCGTTCGTTATGAGTGTTCTGACAAATGGTCTGCGTCTGATGTCTGTCAAACAGGAATGGCAGCAGGTTGCCATCGGCTTGGTGCTGATTTTTGCAGTATTCTCTGATGTAATTAGTAGAAGAAAGAAAGAGTCAAAGTAATTTCTTCTATCTAAAATAAACAAGATAAATGGAGGTTTTTGTATCATGAAAAAAGTATTAGCATTATTGTTGGCCATGTTTTTAGTGCTAGCCAGTGGGTGTACTGGCAAGTCCACTACCGGCAGCACTTCCGACAGCACTTCCGGTACAACCCCCGCTCAGCCGAATGCTGACGGAGAAAAAAAGCCTTATATCGCTGTTATAAGTGCTGGCTATCAGCACCTGTTTTGGCAAGCTGTACGTCAGGGTGTGGAGCAAGCTGCCAAAGATTTCGATATAGAAGTCACCTTCGAGGCTCCCGAAACCGAGACCCAGATGGACAAGCAAATCGAAATGATTGAGGCTGCTTTTCAGCGTTCACCCGTAGCCGTATGTATTGCTCCACTGGATAAAGAAGCTGTAAAGCCCATCCTAGACCAATCTGTAGAAATGAATATTCCTGTGGTATCTTTTGATACTTTCGTAGAAGGAGATATCCCAGCAACAAAGGTATTTACCGACAATGAGGCAGCTGCTGCCGAAGCAGCAAGAAAGCTAGCAGATGCAATCGGCGGCGAAGGCGAAGTTGGTTTAATCGGCATTAACCAAACCGGTTACTTTAGCATCATCCGTAACGATGTATTCTGCGAAACCATCGAAAAGGAGTTCCCCAATATTACAATTGTCGACAAGCAGTTTGGCGATGGTGATCCCTTAAAGTCCACCGAAATTGCTAAGAACATGATTACCGCACATCCCAACCTAAAAGGTATCTTCTGCACAAACGAAGGAAGTACATTAGGTGGCATTAACGGTGTCGTCGAAATGGGAAAATCCGGAAAGATTGCTATAATTGGCTGGGATTGCAACAAGCTAATTAAGGATGCTGCAAGAAATGGAACCCTTACTGGTGCTATTGCACAGGATCCTGTCAACATTGGTTACAAGACTGTCGAATATGCATTCAGAGCGGCAAACGGTGAAGATGTACCCAAGGTTGTGAACACCGATTATGTGTACTTTGATAAGACAAATGTTGATGATCCCGACCTGGCTAGTATGCTTTACGATTAAGGTTATATAGCTTGGATGTATTGACATAGGGTGCAAAATCAATTAAGCTGGGATAGTATTATATATAGATATTATCCCAGCTTAAAACAATTTACCAAAAAATGAATGAATTCATCGTTTATCCCTCATATCAGTTTTTAAATTTTTGGAGGACTTTTTATGGGAAGTCAAAAAGTAAAGCTCAGTGATATTGCACAATACACAGGCGTATCTGTATCTACTGTGTCCAGAGTTTTGAATAACAAAAACAGAGTTGATCCTAAGGTACGGGAACGTGTGTTAGATGCGGTAAAGACGTTGAACTATATTCCAAATGAAGTTGCCAGAAGTTTGAAAAAGAGATCTACAGAAGCGATTGGGGTCATAGTTAACGATATTACAAACAGCTTCTTCTCGAAGGTAGTACGAGGAATAGAGGATTACGCATACAAAAACGGTTATTATACGATTGTTTGTAACAGTGATTCGCTTTTGGAAAGAGAAATTTCGTACACACAAATGTTTTTAAAACTGAATGTATGTGGCTTGATTGTCGATACCAGATGCAAAACACCAAAAATGGAACTGATGTACGAGCAAGCAGGTATACCGATTGTATATATCGATAATAAGCCCATGTGGGAGACACAGTGCAGTACAGTTACGATAAATAATTATCTGTGTGCCAAAAATCTAGTACAAACTTTGATCGACCATGGGCATAAAGATATTGCAATTATTAATGAGAACGAGAGCGCATGCTGGACGGCTACCGAGCGGCGCAGGGGCTGGGAAAACGCCCTAAAAGAAGCAGGAATCAAAGTAAAAAGCAATTTCATTGTGAACACAACATATAAGAATGCCAATATTGAAAATTGTTTAAAAGATTTATTCTTAAAGAAAGAAATGCCAACAGCTATCCTCGCAACAAACAACACTATTGCCTACAGCGTTTTAAAATTTGCATTCAATCACAACATCAGAATACCTGAAGACTTATCTATTGTATGCTTTGATGCGGATGATGATTATGGAATTATGCGCCCTAGGCTTTCTGGTTTGATCCAGCCTGCTTTGGAGATGGGGAAAGTAGCTGCTCAGATTCTTATCAATATGAACCGCGAAAATGGTGTGAAAGTTTGCGAACAAATTACGTTGAAAACCACAGAGGTAGCGGGAGATACAGTTAGAGATCTTTGGGAGGAAAATAACTGTAATGGTAAAAGGAGTATATAATACCTTAGTAGCATCAATTTCCCTTGGATTATTGCCTATCGCATCCTATATGGCTGCCTCAGCCGGAATTCCTCGAATAAGCTTGATTTATTACAGATTTGCATTTGCGTTTATTTTTTCTCTGCTCATCTGTCTGCTAGGCAGGATCCCGTTAAAAGTAAATAAAAAGCAATTGCTTTTTTAGCATTGATCGGTGTTCTGGGGTATGGAGCCACAGCAGCACTGTTGATACTTTCTTATTCATTCATTCCCTCCGGAGTCGCATCAATGCTGCACTTTACTTATCCCGCCGCGGTCACAGCAATCTCATTTTTATTCTTTAAAACAAAAATCGGGGTTTTCAAAGGACTTTCCGCAATTATTGCAGTAACAGGTATATTGCTGTTGATTGGTAACAAGGGGGAAATGAACATACTGGGTTTGCTGCTGGCACTTGGATCAGCAATCACCTACTCTTTATATGTCATTGGAAATAAACGGACAAGTATTGCCGAGGTTTCACCCTTCGTATCTGTTGTTTATATGAACTTGTTCTCAAGCCTGTCGATTGGATTTCTCAGTGTTTTTGACTCCGGCATTCATCTAATTAACGGAATCAATCAATGGGGTGCAGTTTTATTTATATCCGTTATTTGTACAGTAATCCCCTGTACCATGCTGACAAAAGGAATTCGCTGCTTGGGACCAGAAATGGCTTCTATGTTTAACATGACAGAGCCTTTGGTTTGCCTAATGGTCAGTGTCCTGTTTCTAAATGAGGAATTAAAATTGCATTCAATCTGCGGTTGCCTTTTAGTACTACTTTCTATCTTTGTATCTCTTATTTCAAATTTAAGGGGGAAAGAAAATCGTGAAAAAATACGCATTAGGTCTTGATTACGGAACTCTGTCTGCGAGAGTGGTGCTGATAGACTGTGATGATGGGACACTGGTTGGATCTTCCGTTTATGAATACAGCCATGGAGTTATGTGTGAGGAGCTTCCAGGTGGAAAAAAACTCAGCGAAGGTTGGGCGCTACAGCATCCTCAAGATTATATCGATGCTTTTGTAATTACCGTCAAGGATGTCCTGAAGAAAACAAAAGTTTCTCCGGAGTGTATCATTGGAATTGGTGTTGATTTCACTGCTTGCACCATTTTACCAGTAAAAAAGGACGGAATGCCCCTTTGCCTTTTGGACGAATATAAGAATAATCCTCATGCCTATGTTAAGCTTTGGAAGCATCATGCGGCACAGCCCTATGCGGACATTTTAAATCAACGTGCGGCGGAAGAGCAGGAACAGTGGCTTCCACTGTATGGAAATAAAATTTCCTGTGAATGGATGATTCCCAAGGTTATGCAGCTTGTTGCCGAGGCACCAGAAATTTATGAAGCGGCAGATAAGATTATGGAGGCTGGAGACTGGCTTGTTATGAGCCTAACTGGTAAGGAAGCCAGAAGTGCATGTTTTGCAGGATATAAAGCACTTTGGCATTATAAACATGGATATCCCTCTAATGATTTTATAAAGAAATTAGATCCTCGACTTGACCGCTTTACAGAAAAAAAGCTATCTGATGATATTTATCCTTTGGGAAGCAAAGCAGGAGAGCTTACTGAGGCCATGGCTGATTTGACAGGACTCAAAAAAGGTACTGCTGTTTCTGTGGGTCTCATTGATGCACATGCGTCTATGCTGGGGTGTGGTATCAGTTCTACCAACAAACTACTCTTAATCATGGGTACTTCCAGTTGTCATATTTTTCTTGCTAAAGAAGAAAAGAAAATTCCAGGTATATGCGGCGTTGTAAAAGATGGTGTTATTCCCAATTTCTTTGCCTACGAAGCTGGGCAGAGCTGTGTAGGGGATCAATTTGCGTGGTTTACGGATAATTGCATTCCTGCAGATTACCAAGAAATTGCAAAAAATAGAAATATTTCTATTCACCAAGTTCTGACTGAACAAGCAGCCAAACTCAAGGCCGGAGAAAGCGGTTTGCTTGCATTGGATTGGTGGAACGGTGTACGATCGGTTTACATGGATTTTGATTTGACTGGTATGATCTTAGGTATGACTCTTTCAACAAAACCTGAGGAAATTTATCGTGCCTTAATTGAATCCACAGCATACGGTACTCGTAAGATCATAGAAGCCGTTGAATCTCACGGAGTTCACATTGACGAAATTGTCATGACTGGAGGCATTGCCACTAAAAACCCGTTTGCAGTACAGATTTATGCCGATGTATGCAATAGAACCATAAAAGTGGCGGATAATCCTCAGTCAGGTGCTATTGGAAGCGCGATCTACGGTGCGATTGCTGGAATGGGTCCTGATACAAATATCCCAGACATCATTCAAAAACTAGGATCTAAAAAGGAAATAGAGTATCGCCCAATCCCAGAAAACGCTAATGTTTACCAGCGCCTTTATCAAGAATATGACGTTCTGTCTCAGTACTTTTATAAACAGAACAAAGTAATGAAAGTATTAAAAAGGATAAAAAATGAACAAAGGAGTGACATATAACATGGAAAAGATCAAAGTATTGTATGTTGGAGACACTCAGGTAAATGTTACCCAGTCTATCAAAGGGATTGACAGTTGGACCTTTACATATTACGGAGACTCCGCTAAGTATCTTAGAGATGCTCTAGCAGCATCGGATGATATTGTTTGCACGCATATTCCTAGTATGAACTGCATCCGGGATATGCCTGATACTCTTGAGAAGTTGAAGGCTTATGATGTTATCATTTTGAGCGATGTAGGCTACAACAACATTAACCTGCAGCCCGGAAATGTACAGCCTTTTCAAATTCCCATGGGACCCGATAGAGTGCAAGCGCTTTACGATTACGTTCTCCAGGGTGGCGGTTTTATGATGGTAGGCGGCTGGCTGAGTTTCTCCGGACTTCAGGGCAAGGGACTGTACGGCGGGACAAAGATTGAGGAAATCATGCCTGTAACCTGTGAACCCAGAGGTGTGGACGATAGAATTGAAGTAACCCAAGGTTATTCGATGCATTTTGATATTCCCGATCATCCGATTCTGAGAGGACTTCCTTGGGATGAAAGTTACACCTTGCTGGGCTATAATAGGGTACACCTCAAAGAGGGAGCTACCCAAGTCGCATCGTGGAATAACGATGTTCAGATTGCCACCTGGGATATCGGTATGGGTAGAAGTACTGTATTCACATGTGATGTTGGTCCCCACTGGGGAGGAAATATGTTGCAGTGGTCCGGATATAACGAATTCTGGGCGAATCTGGTTAGATGGACTGCACAAAAATTGAACTAATTGATTTCCAGACTGGCTGATAGTTTGCTTATGGTCAAGCTCGCCTGTCGAGGTAGAACATCTTATCTGACAGAGTTTGTCATAAAAACCACCGTTTTCATCACGATGAAGTGATCCAAAAAATTAGACAACATTTAGAATTATATATTGTTTAAGCAGCCAAAAGGGCTTGCTGCCTGTGTAATACAGACGGCAAGTCCTTTAATTTTGCCTTGAGTCATCTTCTGTTATAGTAGTCCAGATATGCAATTCGTTCTCGCTTGAAGTGTTCCAAGGACTGAAACTCCCGCAAATACAGAAGTTCCGTTTTCAGTAACCCAAAGAAATTCTCGATAATCGCATTGTCCAGACAGTTGCTTTTCCAGCTCATACTCTACTGAACACCCCTCTCCTTGTGCGTTCTCTAGTATGGTTTGTGCTGGAATCGCCAACCCTGGTCAGAGTGCAGGAGCAATCCTGTGTCATCTGGAATCGCCTCAAAGGCTTTGTCAAGCTGGAGGTCACCATGCTCATAACAGCTTGGTCTGAGATCGTGAAGCTAACCAGATCCCGGCTCAAGAGATCCAGAACGGGAGACAGGCACAGCTTCTGCCCAAAGAGGTGGAACTGCGTTGCATCCGTAATCCACTTCTTTTAGGGATGCTCAGCATAAAAGTCTCATTTCAGAAGATTGGGGGCAATTCGTCCCGCTTCTTCTCTGTCAGAATGGTACTTTTTCATACGGACACGGCAAACTAAACTCAGTTCTTTCATAAGTCTCTGGACGGTCTTGTGGTTTCAGCAGAGATTTCGGTTACTAAGTTCAGCAGTTATCCGCCGGTAGCCATATCTGCCCTTATTCTCGTGGTAAATGGCTGTTATTTCAGCTTTTACCGCCTCATATTTATCCTTGCGGCTCCTCCATCTCAGATGGTAATAGAATGCTGCACCTCAGCAAGCAGATCTTCTTCTATCTCTTTGGGCGATTTTCGCCCTGTATTCTTGCGACCACGGCGTTCTACAGCCAGCCCCTCCGGACCTTCTTCCAAATAGATACATTCCCATTTCCAAATAATTTCATGATCGCTTAATTCATATTTTGCAGCTGTTTCTCAATCACTGAGTTTCTTTTCACGCATTGTTTCCGCAACTATTTTCTTAAACTCTGGTGTCTATCTCTTATTCAGTTTCCCTCCAGGCATAAAAATCACCCCATCTGTTAGATAGTATATCATACTGTCTAACAAAAGGGGTGCGGTTCAATCATGCTGGATGGGGACTTTTGATGCTTCTAAATCAATAGCGGAGAAATAAAAGAATACTCTATTATAGTTTTGCCCTGTTGCTCACCACAAAATGGAATTTATAAATCATGGGACAGACCCATTTTAAACATCAGGCATATGCTGCTGCAGGCGGTATATATATGGCGCATGCTCTGTGTTTACAGACAGATAGCCCTTCTGAACAAGTCCCATTAGGACTCTTCTTACCGTACTCTCGGAAACTTTCAAAATCTGATTTGCCTTAGTCGTGGTAATTTCCGCATTGGGGCCCACTTTATTCATCCGCTCCAGCAGCTTTGTTTCCTTCTCGGTCAGTTCATTCTTTGAAAGGGCGGCATCGATGAGACACCGCTCAAATGCATCCAGCATATAGGACACGAAGGGGCTCAGATCCAGCCACACTTCCCCGCCCTTATGGATCACATTCTCCGAATCTGAAATACTTTTGTAATAGCCGCTGAGCTGTGCATTGATTGCGGAACACAAAGGAAGATTCTTCATCTTTTCATATCCCCCATGATAGAGCATAGAGGCATTAACGATCCGGGCAGTTCTTCCATTTCCATCGCAGAAGGGATGGATATATACAAAATAGAAATGGATTGCAAACGAGGCAATCAGCACGTCGGCGTGCTCTTCTCTTCCGTAAGCAAAGAGACTGTTCATCAGTTCCGGCAGCTGCTCCGGCTTAGCCGGTGTATGCACGGTTCTGCTGGTATCCCCGATATAAACCATACCGTCCCGGTACAGCTCACCCCGATGATCTGAATTTTCGCACACATCGGCAACAACCATTTCCCACAAACAGCGTATATTTTTTTCTGATATGGAATGTGTAAATCCATAATTACTGCCCTTAATGGTGTTAAGTACCATCTTATCATCCTTGGTAACGGGATTGACAGCACTTTTTTTCACCTGTGCGACAGTGGTCCTGGCGCCTTCGATCGTTGCAGAAGACCAGGCATCCAGTAGAATAACATCCTTGGCACCCCGGTGAATTGGGGTATCTTCATAAAGAAAATCCAGCATTCTGGTTTTTTCCGTCAATTCCTGCACGCCGGTCAAATACAATTTTTCCCCGTGGATACCAAGCAGAGGCAGCTCCATGCGATCGGACAGCCGTGTTTCCAAATATTCCTTGGCTCCCGGAACACCGGCCTTCGCCTTATATTCCCAGTCCTTAATTGTATCCAGCATTTCACAGCCCCCTTTTTCATGATTATGGATATTTTAGCACAATATCAGCTGGAAGTCCATAAAGTATTCTTTCACAATACTTCTCAAAATATGTAAAAAATGCTCTTTTCACGTATATATTATAGATTTCCCTTTCTATTTGCAGAAATTAAATATTGACTATCCGTCTGTAATTCACTATAGTATCTATAATGATGCCAAAAAAGATGAAAGCAAGATGGATCTGAACGAACTCCGGCAAGAGCTGAAAAGGCGCAGCCAATGGTATGATCAACCTGGAATTTGTGGAGCAATCTATCGATAAGATCATTGTGACACCAGGTGGAGACGCTCCTCCTCACTTGTTGTAGTTCCTTGAGGTTTCTTGTTGTGGTATAATACATTTGTTGTCAAGCCCGGTGAAACCACAGTTGTAGTTCCCTAAGGTTTCTTGTTGTGGTATAATCGATATGTACGCCGCAAGCTCAACAACTCAGTTGTAGTTCCCTAAGGTTTCTTGTTGTGGTATAATCTGCGGCTTCGCCGCCACCGGGAAGCTGATGTTGTAGTTCCCTAAGGTTTCTTGTTGTGGTATAATGTTGCAAGCAAGAATCCAGAGTATCCAGTAGTTGTAGTTCCCTAAGGTTTCTTGTTGTGGTATAATAGGCCTTGGGAATTGGTGAGCAAATCGTATTTTTATGCTCTCTAAAATATAAGAAGTCTCATAAAAAAAGAAGACCCGGAACATTCTCTTATCAGAATGTTCTGGATCTTTTTGCCTAGAAGAGCATTAACTGCTCCATTTCCTGGACTTCTTCCTGCTCCTGAGGAGCTCCCAGAAGAACTTCGATGTTTTCATATTGTCGCTCAGTAATCACGAGCATCCTCACAGCACCTCTGGCGGGAAGCGCCTTATAAAGCCTGTTTTTATGAGCCTGCACAGAATCCATGCCATTGCAGATCCGTGCATAAACGGAAAGCTGCACCATATAATACCCGTCTGCCAGCAGAAAATTCCGAAACCGGGAGGCAGCTGTTCTCTGAGGCTTTGTTTTTACCGGCAGGTCAAAAAATACCAATATTCTCATCAGTTTACTCATAGTGATATTCCTGCAGGGCAAGCAGTTCCGGAACTTCCAGATCCCGCCCCTGCCTGTGTAGAATGCGGACAAAACTGTCTGCCGTCCGCCCCACAGCGGATATCGCCTTGTATTTTTTACCGCCTTGCAGTATCAGATAATTGCTTAGGTTAAATAGCTGCTGCTTTACAGCGGGCATCATCTGTTCTGTATCCGAAATTTTAGAAGCTACAAACAGATCTACCAGAGGACGGTAAGGCTCCATCAGGTCATCCGCCAGATTGAACTGATTCAGTTCGCTGTGATGAAAAATACCTAAACATGGCTCTACCCCGCGGATGGCCAGATTTCTGGCAACTGCTCCCCGCAAAATAGCATAACCGTAGTTGAGGCAGCTATTTTGGATGGAATCCTCTCCTCTCGTAAAACCGGATCCAAAGAGCTGTGGGAAATAGGCAGCGGCTGCAGATGCCTCCAGATTATCCGGATCTCCGGGACGAACGGATTTGGCCATGAAGAAAAGATCCTCATAGCCGGGTATGCCCAGCAGTTTTAGGCAACGGGCTTGATTGGCTATTTTGGCAGAAACCACTTCTTTCCAAATATGCTTCTGAATCGGAAGGGACAGGCCGATCTGTGCCTTCAACTGCTTTAGCTGGCGGCAGTTTCGGTTCATGGGCAAAATCAGTGCAGCCGGCATATGGGTGGAGTCACAGATATAGGCGGTGACACCGTGATCTGCCAACTCCTGTAGAGCTGCGGCGGTTATGGTCACCGCCCTGGATTCAATCAGCAGACTGGAGATATCCTCCATGGGGATGGTGATTTCCTTATCCTGTCGGACAACCAGCTGACCTTTGCGTGCAGAGAGCTGGGCGGGGTTAGAGATGAGCACAGAGCGGAATTCCATAGTAACCTCCTAACTTAGCAGAAGGATTGCCTCTTTTCCGGAAGCACTACCTTATGATAATTTCCTAGAACATCAGATTCATACTTATCAATGCTTTTCAGGCGTTTGATGCCAAGACCACGGCATCCGTATTTCCGATCGTGGGAAGTACAGGTGATACTTACGGTGCTGATATCGGAGCCTACATAATACAGCATTGCACTCTTTTTTTGTAATTCCGGTTCCCCATCCGCATCTTTATTGCCTTTCTTTAACTTTATCATTCCGGAAGATTCAATTCTAATCAGATCTCCGGGATAAAGACTGAACAGAAAATCCTCATCTTTCATGATTTTCCACTGTGCAAATAATTTGTTTTTTGTTGCAGCTCGATTGGGAAGCTCCTTTTTGGTGGTATCCACGGTATAAACAGGGACAAAGTAATATCCGTCACCCTCTATATGGAACACATCCACCCGCACCATATCGCCATTTTTGGCAATACCTCCGTTCACTTCCACGTTGTTGGAGGTTCTCTCCTGAATTTTAACCTTATTTACAATGGGACCGGGAGTGCCATCTTTCTTAGGCTTGTGGAAAGGTTCAGAAAAAGCCTTAGCAGCATTGCCGCCATATTTTTTCAGCTGCGCCTGCAGGGCTTCATAGAGCAGCCTGTCATCTCCGGGACGGTAATAATTCTTGATATTCCCATCTGCATCCAGTTTCAGAGCTGTAAGGGGAACTTTCTTGATGAGAGTTCCTTCTTCTTTTTTGCTCCAGATGGTTTCCTGATGAGCGGCACCGGTAACTTTTCTTCGGGGCATCTGGGATACAAAAATCGGTCTCACTTCCTCATCCGGCTCATAGGTGGGCAGATGAAGGCGCTCCAGATCTTCCATTGGGGTATCTCCCATGCGGGCTTCCAGCTCCTTGCGATACTGGGGCCAAGGTTCCGGGAAGGTAGGGGCATACTTATCATCGAAAGCGGTCTGAGTCATTACTTCGCCGGTTTCAGGATCCACATACTTTCCCTGCACCTTCTGCCCCCATTCCCGACGCTTGGCGTAATTGGAGATTCGCTGGATCATAGCCTCTGTAGTCACCGCAATCACAGCGGCATCCATAGCATGGTGTTTATCGCCGTTGGCACGGTTTTTATGCAGGCCAAAGCGCTTACGCATATAGTCCGTAACAGCTCCGTTCACTGCCATAATCTGTTTCTTGCTGTGACAGGTGCTGGGAGCAAACTCCAGATAATCCCGGAACAGATTGTAGACCACCCGGGTAATATATTGGGTGTCGTTCAGGTTACGGCTGCGGAATCCGTTCATTTCTTCATCCGTGAGATGCTTTTTGAGAAGCTTCTGTCGCTTGCGATAGTCTCGAATGCGGGTCTCCACCAGAGTTTCAAAATCTGCGGCCTTTTGAGGATTGTTTTCCATGTACCGCAGGGGCAGACGGTTGCCTTTCTGGCGATTCTCAGAAGATAGTACCAGCACTTTGTTTCGGTAGCTGTCGTCGAAACTGATGCTGTATGGGATGATATGGTCAATATCCACATAGCCGGGTTCAAAAAGTCGGGATGCATCCAGATGCACTCCGGAATACAAACAGATACCGTCCTGCTCCTGATAGAGTTTCCATTTCACCAGATCGAGACCGGTGGCGTGATCGCCCTTGATTTCCCGGATATGCTCCATGGCTTTTTCATTCTTCTTGCGGTTCTCATCCATGGATTTCTCAGCCTTGACCCGCTCATCATGATTTTTACTCATTTCGCGGGCAAGCTCCAGCCGAATCATTTGGGGAGAGCCGTACTTCCGCACAATGGCACTGACTACCTTGCAGGTCTGGGAAATCGCGCGCAAGACAACAGGATTGGTAATATTATCGGTTAGCCCCGTTTCTGCAAGGAATTCCGGGTTCAAAGAAATGGTTTTCCTGCGCATGCCAGCTGTATGTCCCCGGAAATCTCCGTAAATGGCAGAACACGCTTTATCGTAAGTAACACCTTTTTCAAGTTCCGGGATCAGTTTGCGCATGGCTGTAAGAGACAGACTTCCGGCCTTGGAAAAAGAAAGGGGCAGGAGCTGTGCAATGACAGAGTCATCAAGACCGATGACCTGCAGTGCAGATGTTCGTTTGTTATCTGCTTTATAAAGGCTGAGTATCGTGCCGATTTTATCCAAGGTATCATGACTGAGAGTGTCAATGTATCCTTTGGAAATCTTATCCAAAGCCTTTCGAATCTTGTGGTAAGACTGCATCTGAGGGAATTTTGTGCCTTTTTCCGAGAGTTCAGCAGTTTCCTTGTCATACCGAACTAGATTAAAAAGAGAGTCCGCAGGAAGGCTCAGTTCCTTTCGCAGGCGGGAAAAATTCAAATTGTCTGATTTCATGGAAAGGGTAATGATCCGCTCCCGCTCCTCGGGCAGAAGTCCACGCTCACCGTCTACAGACCGAATGCGAATATGGTTCAAATCCTGCATCAGCTTAAAATACTCAAAGGTAAAACAGGCCTTAAAGGCTCTCCGCTCATCCTTCTCAAAAAGACAATATCCTCGCAGGTCCATCTGCCGGTAAGGACTGTTTCCGCCGGGTCCTTCGTCGTAATTTCTCTGAGAGAACAGAATTTCAGAATATTTCTGTTCAAATTCTTCACCGGCAAAAGGATTTTCCATGCGGCGCTGAGAATGGAACAGAAGAGAGACTTCATCTGCAACCATTTGACGTGTCACGGTGAATTTGTAATCACCGGATGTGTTCCGGGTAGTTCTCCATGCTTTTCCGTCTGCACCGATTGTCTGAAATTTGGCATCCTTGCAGAACATTTCGCCCACAGTTCGGTAGCCTTTTTCTGACATCAGCTTTTGATTGGAAGCAATGGCATCCTTGAGTACACCGTTTTCTGCATCCTTTGCCTCTTCGGCCTTGCTGTTAGAGCGATAACCGCGGCGCTGGGACAGGTGAATCAGTACGCGTACCCATTCATCGGCGGTTAGGGCACGATCCAATGCTTTAGACCGAAGATCGTAAACATCTTTTGCAAAACCAGATGCCTTAAAAAGAGCAGACATGTCCTCTTTTTTCATAAGCCCGATGTCTTCAATCAGATTTTTGATACGCTCTTTTCTGTGACGTCTTCTGCGGGTGCAGCGCCGCATGCCTCTAGCCTGCCTTCTGGGCAGAGCAAGACTTGCTCCGGTTTTTGGATGCTCTGCAGCTTCAAAGATCCGAACACCTAAATCTTCAATTTTATAAGGCTCCTCCTGTTCATTATTTCTGAGAACGGCCCAGCCGACAGAAGCAACGCCAATATCCAAACCTAATGTATAGTCCATAGAGTGCCTCCTAAAATAACATTATAATAGCAAAGACGCCCCAACCACAATAAAGTGGTTGGGGCGGAGCTCTGAGGCATACTGCCTGATTGCAGTAACCTAAAGTCTCTTGTTGTGGTACAAGATGCATATATTGTACCAAACGATTTGTGTTATGTCAAGCACACATCTGTTTGCAGCGCAAGGATATACGTTTATAAAAACAAATTTGAATTACTTTGGATCATTTGAGGCGTGAGAAATGGATTATCCAGCCGCTACTCCGATTGAAATCTTCAAAATATCCTAATTCAACATACACTCCATGGAAAAAGATTCCCCTACTCACGGATTGCGAATTTCTATGGAATTAATGTATAGTCCTCTGCTCATTTTCCATAAAATTAATATTGACTGTTGTCATTTCTTTTATTATAGTATTTATAATGATGATAAAACGAAAGGTGAAAACAAGATGGATCTGCACGAAATCCGGCAAGAGCTGAAAAGGCGCAGCATTTATGATCTGCCCCTGCGGGTGACCTTCTATGCCCGTGTGTCCTCAGAAAGCGATGAGCAGCTGAATTCTCTGGGTAATCAAATCACTTACTATGAGAATCTAATCCGGCAGAACACTGCCTGGATCTTTGTGGACGGGTATATTGATGAAGGTCTGTCTGCCGCCACCACGAAGAAGCGTGAGAATTTCCACCGAATGATTGATGATGGAAAAGCCGGTCTTTTTGACCTAATAATTACCAAGGAAATTACCCGTTTTGCAAGAAATACACTGGACTCCATCCAGTACACCCGTGAGCTTCTAAACTCCGGTGTTGGTGTGTTTTTTCAAAATGATAACATCAACACCTTTGATGAGGATTCCGAGCTACGACTGACAATCATGTCCGGTATTGCTCAGGACGAACTGAGAAAGCTCAGTAGCCGTGTAAAATTCGGACACCAGCAGGCCATCAAACAGAGCGTTGTTCTTGGAAACAGTCGGATTTTCGGATACAACAAGGATCAGGGCCGTCTGGTCATCGATGAAGAAGAAGCACCTATGGTACAGGAGCTGTTCGCACTTTATGCCACAGGCACATATTCCATGAAGCAGATTGAAACGATATTCTGGGAAAAGGGTTATCGTAATCACAACGGCAAGAAAATTGCCCATACCACCATGTCCGGTATGATATCCAATCCAAAATACAAAGGCTACTATGTGGGCAACAAAGTCCGAGTCGTGGATCTTTTCACCAAAAAGCAAAAGTTTCTCCCGCCGGAGGAATGGGTCATGTTTAAGGATGAATCCGGCGAGATCGTTCCCGCCATCGTTTCAGAGGAGCTTTGGGACTCAGCTAATGCAGTCTTAAAAAAACGCAGTGAGGATGTCAAGAATCGTCAAGGAATCTGCAATCATAAAAATCTTTTAACCGGGAAACTATATTGCAGCCACTGTGGTGCTGCCTACTACCGCCGAGATTCTGTCGACAAACAGGGCAACAAAAACAGCAAGTGGGTCTGCTCCGGAAAAATAAAAAACGGTGCTGACTCCTGTCCATCCTTCGCCATTTACGAGTCAGAGCTGAAGCCCCTGCTGCTGGACGTGTTCCAGGAGGCTGAGCCCCAGATGGAAGCACTTATTGAAGAATATATAGAGATGTACAAGACACTCCACCAGGGGGATGATCTTAAAAAGAAAATAACAGCTCTGGAGCAAACCATTGAAACCGCGCAAAAAAAGAAGCAAAAGCTTCTGTCCTTTAATGCATTAGGAGAGCTTTCAGACCGGGATTTTATCGCCATGAACAAGGAATGTACTCATGAACTGGAGCAGGCCCAACAGGAGCTGGAGGAGCTTGCTGCCCAGCGGGACAACGCATCAGAGTTTAAAAAGCAGATTGATACCATTCGCCACTGTCTGAAGGAAGCTCAGAAAGACGCAGCCAATGGTATAATTAACCCAGAATTTGTGGAGCAATATATCGACAAGATCATTGCAGCACCAGAGGGAGACGATACCCTTCACTTGCAGATCAAGCTCTTTACCGGCGAGGTTACAGACAAATACCTGCAAAACCTCAGAAGTCGTACGGGTCACACGTTCAAGAAGATGATTGAGGCCTACGAGCAGGGTCTGCAGTAACTTCTCCGGCAGATCATTGGATTTTCCAATGATCTGCACTCCATAAACAACACGCCCCGGAATGCGGATACCGCCTGCATTCCGGGGCGTGTTTTAGGAGGGTCCATCAGACATCGCAGGGCTCCGCCCCTAATTTGCCAATGGTTTTCACGCCGAAAATAAAGTAGATCATATGGAAAAGCCATACAAATGCCAGAACGATCCGTCCCACAGGGACTGCATGCATCATGATAAAGCCCACGGACATGAGAAGGGTCACCGTAACCATGATCCGGACCTTTGTCTTTTTCGTCATGCCTTTTCCGGCCACATAACTCTCCAGATTGTTTTTATACAGTTTTGTGCTTATAAACCAGTTATTGAGCTTTTCCGAGCTTCTTGCGAAACAGAAGGCGGCCAACATCAGAAACGGAAAGGCGGGTAAGAGTGGAACCACTGCACCGACAGCTCCCAGACCCAGACCGATACATCCCATTACTATATACAGTGTTTTTTTCAGCTTCATACTTTTTCTCCATTTCTTTTTCTCTCCTTTTTTGATTCAATTAAGTGGCGTACTGCCAGAACCGGGTGATAAAAAATCATGCGTGGGCCGGAAAATGCCATAACCTGCCGGATCTTTTCCCGCATCTCCGGCTTATAGCAATGTACCTTACAGTTAGAGCAAAAGGTCTTGGATTCCATAAAGGGGCAGTGATCGCTGCGGCTTTTGGCATAGGCATCCAGCGCCGCACACTGGGGACATAGCTCTTTTGTTCCGTGTTTTTTTCTGCAGTATAGAGAAATCATCAGCGATACCACTTCTTTTTCTCTCTGCCGTTTGCTTTCTACATCCATCTTTCTGGGACTCCTGTGTTCTATAAAATGAAATAGAGCTGCCTTTCGCCGGGGCTTTACCGGTGACAGTTGCCGGATTTTTTAACAGTATTTTTTACAAAGGCATTTGACAATTTGGCTAAAGGCTGCCACAGTGGACACAACTGCTGCGGCGCAGAATTCACTCCACATGGTGTCTCCCCTTTTCCATCAGCTGCTTCAGTGCGCAGTAGGTTTCATCTCCCAGCCCGTGCTCCATTTCACAGGCATCCCGGGATGCAATCTCCGCATCTACCCCCAGGCTTACAAAGAAGTCCTGCAGGGTCTGATGGCGTTCAAAGATATCGATTGCTCTCCGTGTCCCCTGCTCTGTGAGCCAGACCACATTGGTGTGATCGATCCGCAGATACCCTTCGCTTTCCAGCTGTTTCAGTGCCACACTGACGGTTGGCCGGGACAGCCGCAGCTTCTCCGCAATCTGGCAGGCGTGCACCTGTTGGGATTGGGATAAAATATAGATCGTTTTCAAATAATCCTCTGTAGATCTGCGCTGCTTCATGTGTTCCCCCCTGCCGGAAAGTTAGTCAAAGCTAACACTTTATCAAAAGGTACAGCAACCGGAAGTTAGCGGTTGCTAATTACTAAATATTACCACAGGATCCCGCTGTTGTCAATGCTTTTCAAAAAATTCGGAAACTGGGGGATTTCCCCTCTCCGGGGCGTCATCCATCTCATTTCCATTCCATTATATACGGTTACACAGGCTTACCTAACGCAAAAACGAGAGCCCAGCATCTGAGCTCTCGTTTCCGTTACCATGTATCTCAGTCGGTCAGTGCTGCGCCCAGTGCATGGCAGGCTTCCACTGCATCATCCTCGGGAGCTTCCTGGCACATGACACTGTCGCAGGCCAGAACGGCACCGCCGTTACGACAGGTCTCCTCCCAGTTGCGCATCCACTCGCCGTCACCCCAGCCATAGGAGCCGAAGAGAGCGATCTTCTTGCCGCTGAGCTTAGGCAGGCAAGCGGTGAACATGGGATCGAATTCATCCTCTTCCAGCACCTCTGCGCCCATTGCGGGGCAGCCGAAGGCAATGGCATCGTAGGTTTCTACATTGTCGGGGGAGAACTCGGAGGCGGTGAGCATAGCAGCCTCAGCACCATTATTCTTGACACCGTCGGCGACCGCAGCGGCCATAGCCTCGGTGTTTCCCGTACCACTCCAATAAACAACTGCAACTTTACGCATAAATATAATCAACCTTTCTTTATTTGCATATCAACCAGCTACGGTGAGCTGTTCGATACTTCTTCCTTTTTCCCACTGGCTGCAATAGACTGCCGTACACTTTTTGTACTTGGCAAAGGTCTTCCGGGCGGCAGCTTCGTCCCCGTAAACCTTCCAGCAGCCCACGCACTTCTGTCCGCAGGCCTTATTCTCAATGAAGCCGCAGACATCCTCCGGGGGGTATCCCAGGAACAGTCCCACCTCATGGGGGAATTCTCCTTCACTCTGAAACCGTCCCATCAGCTGGCACACACAGGGCTCTACCCGAATGTCCTTGTAGCCGTACTTCCGCAGAACATAGACCGCAGTCTCGTCCTTCAGAACCTGCTCCAGTGCCTTGGGGCGAAATACATAGATGAGTGCATGTCCCTTTCTATGGCGAAGGGGCAGGACACGCAATCCCTTGGGAACCAGCTTCCGATTGAGCGCACGAATATAATCGGTCAGCTCCTTGACTGTGCCATAGGCACAGGGAAACATGCTCCCGGCTTTCATCCCAGCCAGTGTGGGAGAACACTGCCGGATCAGTAATGCATCGGACATTTCTTAGCCTCCGCACACTGCGTGCTGATCCAGAATGCTCCGCAGGGCCGCCATGGAGCTTGTGTGGCTGCGAGCCACGCTCACATTGTGTCCCTTGATGGCACTGAGGGCGCAATTCACCATTTTATGTGAAACTGTACTGGTAAAGAGAACCAGCAGATCTGGATTGCCCATATTTCTGAGGGCGCCGTTCATTTCTATGATGACCTTTGCATCACAGTGATACTCCCGACATAGCTCTTTATAGCGACGAATCATACGCTCGTTACCGCCTACAATTACAACACTCATGTGAATGATTCCTCCTTTTGTAGTTAGCAATCACTAACCCCCTGTTAAAACCTATCCTGGAACAGCACCCGTCGGTACCGGGTATCCGCCAATTAGCACTAGCTAATTAGTAGCATCTAATTAGCTGAAGCTAACCTTCACTGAAACCTGTCTTCAGTTGGGATAGGTATATCATACTCGTCCCGCCTCCCTCATTCTGCTCCAAACAGGCAGAATGCTGCTCCATTTAGACCGATATTCCGAGTACGCACCTTATGTGAATCGATCTTCGATGACAATGGGGGCATTGCGGTACTCCTTGGGGGTCACCCCCACCACCGCCTTAAAAGCACCTGCAAACTTACTGGCATTGTCATAGCCATAGCGGCCTGCAATCTCCAGAATGGTCATATCCGTGTCTTGCAGCAGCTTTGCGGCAGACTGCATTTTCTGATTGCGGATCATGGTGTAAAGAGGCATGCCGTAAACGCCCTTAATGCTGCATTTAATCTGGGTGCCGGAACAATGAAACACATCCGCCAGCTGCTCCAGGGTGATCCTCTCGTCCATATGCGCCTGCAAATAGGAGGACACATTTTCCGCCAGGATCTTCTGGTTGGGTGTAAAACAGCGACATTCCAGCTCGTCGCTTTTCAGATCGATCCGGGTCAGAAAGAGCATCAGCTCCAGGATCTTCACCTTCAGATAGCCGGTGCGTATGCTCTCG
>RCNH01000290.1_pt1 | contig 23099 bp, 16 predicted proteins | sample 2041161 | NCBI WGS metagenome assembly RCNH01 (sample SAMN09708215, study PRJNA481090) | Feces metagenome, whole genome shotgun sequencing project. | biome: feces | host: Leptonychotes weddellii | place: Antarctica: Sion Island | collected 2010-03-01 | reverse complement strand
CCATCAAGACCGACGAGTTGATGAAGGCCGCCATCAAGAAGTATCTGGGTATTGGCGACGGTGAGACCCCTGCTCCCAATCCCGAACCCGGTATGAATCCCGCTGTCGTGTTGAAGGCTTATGCCGGTGACCCCAAAGGTGAGCACAAAGCATCGATGATCACTTTTGACGGCGTTTGCACCTCTAAAAACTGCAAAGAGGCAGGTGTTTCGATTCTTCTGACCGAGGCTCTCGAGCAGGTTTTGAAGGAGAACAACCTGACCGTGGAGCAGTTCATGTCGCAGATCTGGAAAGATACCGAGATGATGAACATGTTCCAGTCCGATTGGTTGGCTGATTTTAATGGCAAAGGTTTGCAACTGACGGTAAATCAGGTTCCTGCAAGCACCACGTTCTCGGTTCTTCTCGATGCACGTACTGCCGAGGGTGATCGCGCCGTCCTCAGAAAGGATGTAACGACCGATGATGCCGTTTCGGAGCAGGTCGGTGTAAACCTCGTTAAATTGTCGGATAAGGATTTCCGCGAGAAGGTATGGGACTACAAATCGGGCGATTGGAAGTACAACGGTGAGAAACCTTGTGTAATCGACTTCTTCGCAACTTGGTGCGGTCCCTGCAAGCAGTTTGCTCCCACGTTCAAGAAACTGGCCAAGGAGTATGACGGTCGCGTTCTCTTCTATCAGGTAGATGTGGATGAGTGCACCGCCGCATTCCAGGCTGCTGCCATCATGGGCGATAATAAGAAGGGTGGTATTCCTTTCTTCTGTTTCGCTCCGATGACGGGTGCTCCCTTCTTCAAGGTCGGTGGCGCAGATGAGGCTTCGTTCCGTCAGATGGTGGATACTCACTGCTTGGGCGGTACTCGTGCAAATGTTCAGATTCCCTTCAAGGCAGGTGAGTCGGATGTTTACACGGTTCGCAACAATTACAGCAATGCCCTTGTAAAGGTGAAATAATCCGAAAAGGATTTTTATAGTTGAGGAGCGATTCGAAGAGGATCGCTCCTCTTTGTATGCGGGGAGGGGAAGGAAGAGTGCCTCCCCGCTGCTGTTTTCGGGAAAATATCCCTGCAAGACACGAGGGGAGTCTGCTTCCCATCATGGAAGATCCCCGTTGAAAAACGGAGGAGGAAACCGACAGGGTTTCCTCCTCCGTTTTTTGGATTTTGATGCGGGGCTATTGGACGACGGTACCACCTTGTTGCTTGGATTCCATAATGTCATCGTTTTTGATCGTATGGCGTGTCGTCTTGACCCGGACGCTCTTGTGTCCGAAACGCCAGCGGAGGGTAAAGCGGACGCGGCGCAATGCCTGTCGGGAGGTCTGGTTCAGGCGGTAGGTCGGATTCTCGACCGTGTAGGTATATTTCAGTGTCGGGCTGAAAAGGTCGTTGGCGGTGATGCTTAATTCGAGGCGTTTTTTGAGAAACTCCTGCTTCAGGGAGAAGTAATACGAGAAATAGTCGCCCGTGTGCGCACCGAGGAAGTTGTAGCCCGAATAGTAGAACTCTCCGGCGGTGAACCACGCATCTTTCCAAAGGGCGATGTTCATGTTCAGATTCTGATTGAAGTTGAAATGATCCGAATGGATGTTCATCCGATCGAAATCATACTTGGAATAATCGCCGCCGAAGGTCAGCGTGAGGTTGAATTTCCGCGAGGGGTTCATCGTCAGCGAGGAGAAGAACCCGACGCTGCGCGTGTGTACGTCGTTGCTGTATGTGGAGGTCACGACGCCCTTGTCGTCGGCCGTGCTGTACATGCTCATCAGGTTGTTCGAGAACGAGGAGGTCACACCCGCCATAAGATTCCATTTGCGGGAATAGTAGCCGTAATTCAGGGCAAACGAATGACTGACGGCCGCCTCCAGATCGGGATTTCCGTAGGAGATGTAGAGCGGGGTGGTGGATTCGACGGCGGGCGAGAGCATCTGCACCGAGGGGCGTTGCAGACGCTGCGTGTAACTCAGCGACAACGAATGCGTGGGGCGCGGCAGGAAGGAGATGCTCACGAACGGCACGATGTTGAACTGTCGATTGCGGAATGAGTAACGCGCATGATCCTGATCCTCGGCTTCGGCATCGTTCCACGTACGCTCCATGCGGGTGCCGACACGTGCCGACCATTTGGCGCAGGTGATCCCGTAACCCGCATAGAGAGCGAGGATGTGCTGGCGGTAGTCCATGTCGGAGTAGGGGCCCGAGGCGTAGTCGGTGTCGGGATCGGGACGCACCAATGAGGTCATCGGCGTGGTGTTGTGGCGGTAGATGTGCTTGATGCCTGCCTCGACGGAGTGGTGCTCCGAGAGCGGATTGGCGTAGTCGATCTGAAAGGTGTTGCTCAGGGAGGTCGATCCGTTGTCGGTGATTTTGCGGTGGGTGTATCCGCCCTGATATTCGTTGTCGGAGTCGGCATTGAATTTTTCGTGAGCCACCTCGTCCGAGAAGGTCAGAACGTGACCCGCACGGCCGAACGTGTGCTCGTAGTTGGTCGTAAGACTTGCCGTCGGGGCGGAGTAGAGATTGTGGCGGTGCTCGGTGTAGCGGAACAACTCTTCGAGCGACGGATTCTTGAGTTGGAAATCGGATGTGGCGTGCCCCGTCGATTTGTAACCACCGTACGAAAGGTTCAGCGTCAGCAGGTTCAGCGTGTCGGGCTGATAACTCATGTCGAGGTTGATTGTTCCGTTGCGGAATTTGTTGTCGGATTGAGCCCGACTGTCGTTGTAACGGTTTTCGGAATCGAAATTTTCTTGTCGGGAAAGGATTGTCGAGTGCATGGGGGCATCGTAATACCACCCTTGGAGGTTCATGGCGAATTTGCCCTTTTGCAACGAGAAATTCGCCCCCGCATTGTAGCCTGCGGGATCGTCCGAGGAAGTGATGATGCCCGCGTAGAGCGATCCGTTGTAGCCAAATTCGTGTTTCTTCTTGACGGTCACGAGGTTGATCACACCGCTCGTCCCTTCCGCATCGTATTTGACCGACGGATTGGTGATCACTTCGATGCGGCTGATCTGATCGGCGGGCATGCTCTTGATGATTTCCTTGAAATTGTTGTTGTAGGAGGTCGAAACGTGACCGTTGAGCAGAATCTTGTAGTCGCCTTTGCCGTTGAGCAGGACGTTGCCCTCGCCGTCGATCGAAAGTTGCGGAACTTTGCGGATGATCTCGTCGATGGTCGAACCGGAGGCCTGAGGATCGTTCTCGACCGAGTAGGTCATCTTCTCGGCATCGACCTTCACAACAGGTTTGAAAACCTCGATGATGACCTCCTCCACCGTAACGCCCGCATCCAACTCAAGCGTTCCGAGATCGGTCGAAGTTTCGAGGTCGATTTCGCGTGTGAAGGTCTTGTAGCCGATCATCGTGATCGCCAGCGTATAGCCCTTGGCGGCGGGTGCCGCGATTTCGAAACGTCCCGACGCATCGGCGGCTTCCGCCTTGACTGCCTTACGGTCGAGGGCAAGTGTTACGGTGGCGTAACTGACGGGGGATTTCGATTGGCGGTCGATGATCTTGCCGCGCAAGACGGGCGTGGGGGTTGCTCCCAAGGCAAACCCCGTAAAGAGGAGCAAAAGGAGGGTAAGGAGTGTGTGAAGTTTCATAAAAGGTTCGTTTGGTTTGGTTTCTAAAATGGTTTTCTCCCTTGAAAAGGGCGTTTCGGTCGCTCGGAATATTGTAAAAAGTCGCATTTGTTGTTATATTTGTTTAAGGTTGTGGCTTCGGTTAATGTGTGTTTATGTGTATTAATTAAGTAATACACGCAAATATAGGCAAAAAATTTTTGTTCCCAAATTTTTGTATGGAATTATTTTGCCGACACAGACGGCCATATCCGGGAGAAACCATATAAAGTGTTGATTTATAAACATGTTCCTATGTTCCGTTTTACGCTTGTCGTGTTGATTTGGTGCCTTGGGGGTGTGGCGGTTGCGCAGACGCCCCAAGAGGAGTACTATCCCTATGCCGGGGAGGAGGTCGCTGAAAAGATTCCCTTGAGCGACACGACGCTTTTTTATCGCGCCGTGCAGGAGGGGAGCGACCTCTACGGGGCAATCACCGACTTCAATCTTCCCTATGTGGCGGATGCACGTCGCGGGGTGGCTTTTTATGCGGAACGAGCCATTGTCGAGGGGCTTCAGGTGGACTATTCCGCCTTCGGGCTGATGCGTCTGCTGGGGGCGGACGAGGAGTATGATCCCACAAGGGGCATACGGCGTTTTGCATTCGGGGATCGGTTGCCGTTGCGTCCGTTTCGGGTGGCAACGAGCGTGACCGATCGCAATTATCGGGTGCGTGTGAGGCTGGTGGCCGACGGGGAATTGGGTCGCGGATGGACAGGGGCGGTGGCGATTGACGGCCGCACGGGACGGGATGCGCTGATGGATGGCGTGTTTACCCATGCGTTGGATGCGGGATTCCGCCTGAAACGCTCCACGGACGGAGCGGGCGAGGTTGTGCTGACCGTACTGATGCCCCTGTCGTTACGGGCAGGTCGGGCAACGGCAACCGAAGAGGCATTTATGCTGACGGGAGACCGATACTATAATCCCGCGTGGGGGTGGCAATGCGGCAAAATGCGCAGTGCGCGGGTAAGGCGCGATGCAGTGCCTGTGGCGTGGCTGACCTGCAAACGGAAGTTGTCGGAGCGCACATGTCTTTGTGCATGGGCGGGAGCGGAGGGCGGACTCCGTTCCCGCAGCGGGCTGGGGTGGTACGATGCCCGCTCGCCGCTTCCCGACAATTACCGTTATATGCCCTCGTTTACGGGTGATGTGGCAACCGATGCGGCGTGGCGCAATGCCGATCCGACTGTGGTGCAGATTGATTGGGACGAGTTGATCCGCCGTAACCGCATGGCTGAAGGGGGACGGGCGATTTATGCCGTGGAGGATCGCGTGGAGCGGTTGCTGCGGCTCAATGCGGGGGTGCGTTTTCATACGACGATTGATCCGCGTACCGATGTGTGGTATGAGGCGGGATGGGCTCAAATGACCTCGCGTAACTTCAAGCGGATGCACGATCTTTTGGGTGCGGATCATATTATCGACATCGATCAATACCTCATCGACGACGATACCTACGACAACAAATTGCAGAACAACCTGCGTCATCCCGATCGCAAGATTCGGCGCGGGGATCGGTTCGGGTATGATTATCGCTTGGAGGAGTCGGTGTTGCGTTTGGCGGGTGGTGTCGAATATCATGCCGACCGGTTCCGTCTGGAGGCAGGAGCGGAGGTGGAACGGCGCGAGGTACATCGTCGTGGTTATTACGAAAAGGAGTTGTTTCCTGAGGCGGGTTCTTTTGGGTGTTCCCGTCGTATGAAGTTTACCCCCTGTGCCCTGCACATCGGATGCGGGTATTCGTTCTCTCCGCGCAGTTACCTCGGTGTTCGGGTGGCAACGGAAGCGGCAATGCCTCATCGGGAGGATCTTTTCGTGCAACCGCTCTACAACAATCGTGTGGCAGACGGGGTCGGACTTTGGAAAAAACACTCGGCAGAGGTGTTGTGGCGGTTGTCTGGACGGGTGGTCGATGTCGAGGCAACGGCCTTTATCGGAATGGTCGCGGACGAGAGCGAGCGGATGAATTATTTTGATGATACCGCGGGCGAATATTGCGATCTGGTCGCTACGGGAATTGATCGTATGGCATTGGGCGTGGAGGCCGCATCGAAAATCCGTCTGGGCTATCGGTGGACGTTGTCGTTGGCGGCGTGTGTGGCGCGTTATACCTATTTGTGCGATCCGCGGGTGACGGTACTCTCGGATGCGGATAATCATATGGTCGATGACGGAGCAGTGAGCCATCTGGATGGTGTTGCGGTAGGAAATATGCCCCGATTGAGCGGTGTTGCCGAAGTGGAATGGCGGGGGGCGAAGGGGTGGAATGTGTGTTGCTCGGCGGGGTATTCGGGTGAAAGAAGCATCGGGATCTCGATGTTGCGGCGCACGGATCGTGTGGCGCGTCAGGTGGCGGCAACGCCCGAAGCGGAGGCGCAATTCCTCGATCAGCAGTCGTTGGGCGATGCCTTCACGCTCAATCTCTCCGTATTGAAGTGTTTCTATTTCGAGCGTTCGATGTTGGCGGTGAATCTGTCGGTGCGTAACCTGACCGATCACCGGTCGTTCTATGGCGGATACGAATCGTCGCGTGTAATGAAATATCGGAGCGGGGCGGAACTTTTCGTACGTCCTCAAGCCTCACGTTTTAGTTATGCACCGCCGAGAACGTGTCTTTTGTCGGTGTCGTATCGGTTCTAATTGGAAACGGCTCTCCCTTTTCGAGGAGAGCCGTTTCCAATTAGATTTTGTGCGGTTATTTGTCTCTTACGCAACGAATATTCATGGCATTTGCTCGCTGATATTCGTCCGACAGCGAACTGCCGTAGTTGTTCTTTGCCTTCTCATACCAGAAATGGAAACATTTGGCCTGATGGTTTGAACCTGCCTCACTCGTCCAGTACAGACCTTCCCAAGGTTGTGCCTCCTGTGCGACGTTGCGCGTGTCGGCGGCGGGGATATAGATATTCTGGAAACGACCCGAATTATAAAGCATGCGACCGCCACCCATCCAGAGCGAAGAGTTTACGCCGTCCGTGAGTTTTGTGCCGTAGAGATCGCAGGCGTTCTCATCGGGAGTACCGTCGGGGGTAAGACCTTCGAATGCCGCCATCGGGGCAACTTTCCAACCATGGGGACATGGATTGTTGTTCTTGTCGGTGTTCCATGCCTGATCGTCGGCATTCCACATCCAGTCGAAACCGTTCTGTTTTTCGCCCTTGAGGAACATCAGCGGATTGAGGTCGGCAAAGGTCGAGACACCCTTTTCTGCCGAGGTATCCTCAAATTTCAGGAATACGCGGTGTCCCAGCACGTTGTAGATGAAGCCGTAGATGCCGCTTGTGAAGATGTAATCCAGAGGTCCCGTGAACGGCGTGCGACGGCCCCACTGGTAGTAAAGTCCGTAGGAGTTGATGCGCTCGGCAGCGGTCGAGTTGGCATTGTCCACGGCACCGAGGTTACGATCCATCATCTCGTAGCCGTTGGTGTAGGTGATCGCTTTCTTTTCAGGATTGATGCGGCTTGCCCAGATGTGCCAACTCCACAACAGATTATTCTTCTTGTCGAAAGCACCGATCACGGCATTACCATGAATCGGCTGATCCTTATCGGTCGGATTTTCGGGCAGGAAGAACGAGATGCAGTTGTCTTCCATGCCGATGTGGTTCAGGAGTTCGGACTGATCCTGCCAAACGACATCCACATGATCGGCGGCAACCGGTTCGCCGTCGGGTTTGGTCATCGGAACGAGGTAGTGGGTATTCTTTTCGTAAACCACGAAGCAGTTGGCGGGTTTGTCCGACAGATCGACGGTCGGCAACAAGCCTACAAACAGTGTGGCACTCTTGACGATGCCTTCAGAACTGACACCTGCCAAAATAATCTCGCCCGAAGGAGCAACCGTTGCGGGTTTCTCGTCGGCACTCTTTTGCAGTTCGGAGGGAAGACTTATCGAAAGGGTCTTCTCCTTTTCGTTAAGCACGATGTATTTGTCCCATCCTGCGGGTTTTTGCGACAGGTAGTATCGTACCATATCGTGGGATTCGAACGAGACGGTTGCCTGAGTATTGCTTTGAGAGAAATAGATGGCCGGCACCGAGAATCGCAGCGAACTGTTATCCGACTTGTCTTTGCTGCATGCACTCAGCATCAGCGTGCCCGCAACAATCAGAATAAGGATTCGTGTCAAGTGTTTCATATTGTTTTCTTGTTTTCCTGTTGTTCGTATGGAAATATCTTTGCAAAGATACCAAAAAACGGGAAAATACACGACTTTGACCTTTGAATTTTTCGTGTGCAACCCGTTGTATCCCTCCATCTAACGAACTTCGGGGCGGACTTCGTGTGTCGAAGGCGGATTTTAAGGTGTCGGTGAAGGGCGGTTTATTCCTTTTTCAGAAGGTGGCGAACGCTCATCCGCGGGTCGAAGAGCACCTCACATCCGGTCTCTTCCTTCAAGCGGAGTACGTATTCCCCGATGGAATCCAGACCGACTTCCTTGCGCAGACGGTTCAGTTGTCGCGGATTTCGGATCGGCCAGATGTAGATGACCTGTCGGCCGTCGAGTGTCAGGATGCGGGATTGCGTGCCGTATGTTTGGGGCTTTCGGCGGCGCAACTGAAGACGGTCGGTGAAGGTGGCGAAATCTTCTTTGGAGATAAGCCCCTGTCGGGCGGCATCTTTCAAAAACGGATGGAAACGTCGCTGGGTTTTGGGGTCGTCGGCGTGGTCGGCAATCAGCCAGATGGCGGAGTAGGATTCCGGGGAAAGTTCTTGAGGCAGCCCTTTGCGAAAGAGTGCGGTCAGAAGAGCCGTATTCTCGCGGTCGATCTGTCGGGTTTGCGCGGAGAGGAGTTGGAGCGAATCAAGGATCGAGGCGGGGGCATGGTCTGCGCCCTCGGTATTCAGTCGCTTGAGAAGCGTTAAGGAGGCTCGGCGGACGCTTTGGTCGCGTTCGCGGGCACGGCTCAGAAGCGAGTCGATTTCGCGGGGTGTTTGTGCCTCGGCGGACAAAATACACCACATAGTCGCAAGAAGAAACAGAAATTTCATAAGCAACATTCATAAAAAAAGTCTTGCTCTTTGGTGCAGAGCAAGACTTTTCGGGGTTAGAAGCCGATAGGCTTATTTTTTTCGGGACGGGCGATCGTCTCGCGCATCGAGGTGTCTGCCATGATGTTTTTCATCTTATAGTAGTCCATGATGCCCAAATTACCGTTGCGGAATGCCTCGGCCATAGCTAGCGGCACTTCGGCTTCGGCGAGGATCACCTTGGCGCGGGCTTCCTGAGCCTTGGCCTTGTTCTCCTGCTCCTCGGCAACCGCCATGGCACGACGCTCTTCGGCCTTGGCCTGTGCGATGTTCTTGTCGGCCTCGGCCTGATCCATCTGCAACTGGGCACCGATGTTTTTGCCGACGTCGATGTCGGCAATATCAATCGACAAGATCTCGAATGCCGTACCTGCATCCAGACCCTTCTCCAAGACAACGCGCGAGATGGAGTCGGGGTTCTCCAGAACGATCTTGTGCGATGCGGCCGAACCGATCGACGATACGATACCTTCACCGACACGAGCCAGAACGGTTTCCTCACCGGCACCGCCGACCAGTTGTTTGATGTTGGCGCGTACCGTGACACGGGCTTTGGCGATCAGCTGAATACCGTCCTTGGCCACGGCAGCCACGGGAGGCGTATTGATCACCTTGGGATTAACCGACATCTGCACGGCCTCAAACACATCACGACCTGCAAGGTCGATGGCGGTGGCCATACGGAAATCGAGCATGATGCCTGCTTTCTGAGCCGATACCAGAGCGTGTACCACGTTGGTGACGTTACCTCCGGCCAGATAGTGGGCTTCGAGTTCGTTGGGGTTGAGTTGCAGGCCGGCTTTCGTACTTTCGATCATCGATGAGACGATGGTCGAGGGCGGCACCTTGCGCCAACGCATCAGGATTAACTGCAACAGACTGATTTTGACACCCGAAACCAATGCGGAGAACCACATTCCGACGGGGATGAAGTAGAAAATGAGCCAGATGGCGAACAGGCTCACGGCGATAAGAAGGGCGAGCATGCCCATTTCAAATTCCATGGTAAAAAGCGTTTAGTTATTGGTTTTACGAACGATGACGTTGAAATTCTCGAAACCGATCACTTCGATTTCCGATTTGGGGTCGATGTAGGCATCCTGTGACTTGGCTTCGTAGATGCCGCCGCGGATCTCGACCTTGCCCATGGGCGAAAGGCGCGAAAGGGTCATTCCGCGATCACCTTTCTGGAGTTTCTCTTCGGGAAATTCGACAGGTTTGGCGTCGATTTTCTGCTTGAGCGAAAAACGCTGCCACGTCTTGGCACGCAGTGAAAATACCGTGGCAAGAATCGACAGCAGAATGATGGCGGCAATCACGATGCAGCCCGCAACGATTCCGTGGTCGCGGAATGCCAGATAGATCGAACTGCCGTAGCAGACAAGCGACAGAATTGCGCCGATCGACACACCCGGCAGAAAGACGATTTCGGCGGTCATGAACAGCAGACCGAAGACGATGAGTAATATGATAAAAAGCATGGTCATAGGTTTTTAGTCTTTACTTCGGCGTTAAAGATAGAAATTTATTGTGGATTATTTTGAATTTCCACCACTTTTATTTTAAGTTCTCCGTCTTTTCGGGTCAGTTCCGAGGCTAATTGCTCGGCCTGAACCTTGTCGAAGAACATGCCCAAGACGTAGAGTTGGTCGCTCACACGCGAGAATTGCAGTTCGCCCAACAGAGGTTCGATCAATGCGCGGACATCGTCCGGGAGTTGCGATTTGCCCGATATTTCAATGCGGAATCGGATGGCTGCGTTTTCGGTGTTTTCGCTTACTTCGCTCTTTTCGCCATCGTTCCAGACGAAGATCATCGGGGCGCGGAATCCTTTCGATTTGAGCAGGTCGCACGCCTCGACGGCTTCGGCATAGGTGGCATATCCGCCCGCGTAATATTCCCAGCGGTGCGATTCGTTGCGCAGATAACCCAGCGGGCTGATACCGCGGAATACCGATACGGGACGTTTGGTGGAGAATACGCCCAGACGGATGCGGTAAATCGTACCGCGCGCGTAAACCTTACATTCGGGAATCGGGTTCTTGTAGTTGTAAATGGAGGGCGATGTGACGTGTACATCCTCAAAATCAATGAAATAACGTTCCCTGATCAAAAGTCGCGGCAGGCGGTAGTCGATCTTGTCCAAAAGATTCTCGGCAGCCTTCAACGAGTCGCGGGCAGAGGTCAGATCGAAAAGTTCTGCGACCTGCTGCTCCAAGCGGAGCAACATCTTTTTGTGTATGAAATACTCGATGAGTTGCTCCGATTCGGTGCTGTCCTTTAAGAAGGCGATTTTGCGCGAAGCCTTGTCCAGTTCGGTCTGCTGACTCCGGCGTATTTCCGAGTGGTTTGTCAGATCGAGCAGATAGCCGTAGGCGAAAGCCTTGTTGTCGAAAATAAGGCTCCATGTCCTTTTCAGCGAGTCGCCGATTGTGCGGTTCGTCTCCTGAAGGGCATTGCAACGCTCCAAAAGTTTCACGGCCTCGGTCTCGACCTTGATCGTATCGTAAACTGCGGCCAGTTCGGAAATGGTCGTGTAGTTATCGATGTAGCGGTTGGCAAGATCGAAAGCCTCGGACTCCCGTTGTTGTACTTTGAGAAGCATTTGATGATCGCGCGACGAGAGTTTCTCGCGGAAAATGCTGTTGGACACGAGGTTGCGACGTTGCTTCTTGCCTTTCGACGCGACACTCTGTGACGGAGCATCCTGTGAGGGTTCGGGCGTATGCCCGGTCGCAAGCCAGTGTTGTTCGATGCGGGTGATGCTGTCGGCCAAAATACTGATTTCCTTATGGAGCGCGATAAGACGGCTTTCGAGCGGAATGATCTTCTGTGCGAGTTCCTGCATCCGTTCGGGATGTGTCGTAACTTCTTCTCGCAGCGAGAGTACGGAGGTGCGGATGGAGTCTCCCTCTTTACGCAGGGACTGCATCTGCTGCATAAGCCGTTTGTGACGTTGTTCTTCGGTTTCGGGAGCCTGTGCCGTGCTGTCCGCATGGAATGTGGGCGTAAGACTGCCTTGGGAAAGGGATTTGGCGGCAGGATGCGCACCACCCGTTCCAATAACGAGGAGCAGAGCCAGAAGGCTTGTCCCCAACTTCTTTGAATAGTTCCTTATCTCCACCATTTTATGAAAAAGAGTTGAATAAGTCCGAAAATTTCCAATCGTCCGAGCAACATCATGAACGAAAGCACGCCCTTGGCCATGGCGGGGATTTCGGCGTAGTTGCCCAGCGAATAAACCTGTCCGAATCCGGGGCCCACGTTGCCGATGCAGGCAATCGTACCCGAAAAACTCGACAGCAGATCCATGCCCGAAAAAGCGCAGAGAGCCGTGCCTGCCAGAATCGAAAGCATGTACGACACGATGAAGATCATCACACCGAAGACCACATCGTTATCCTGAATGATGCCGTCCAGTTTGATGCGGATGATGGCATTGGGATGTTGCTGTCGTTTGATTTGCACCAGAATGGTTTTTACACCCAAGAGCAAGCGGTTGAATTTCATGCCGCCCGATGTTGAACCCGCACAGGCGCAGACGATCGTACCGAACATCAGAAGGATGATCGAGAACGACGGCCACACGTTGCTGTCGGCCGAGGCAAAACCCGTGGTGGTCATCAGCGAGAAGAACTGGAAGGTGGCGTGTCGCAGTGACGTCCAGAACGACGAGAAGATGTCGTTGGCGTAGAGGTTCAGTGCGATCAGCAAACTGCACACAAGGAGTGTTCCCGTGTACCAACGGGTCACCTCCGAACGGAACAGGTTGTTGTGTTTACCCGTAACCGTGGCGTAGATCAGTCCGAAGTGCATGCCGGCAACACCCATCGTGATGATCAGGATGAAGTCGATCATGGGGCTGTCGTAGAAGGCGATGCTGGCATTCTTGGTCGAGAAACCGCTCGTGGCGCAGGCCGACATCGAGTGGCACAGCGCATCGAACCACGGCATCCCCGCCAAATGGAGGGCAAGTGCCGAGATGAACGTCAGACCCACATAGACGACCAGCAGGATCTGTACGATAACCTGCGAGCGGTAGCGGTAGTTGTCTTTGGCAAGTGCCGACAATTCGACATTGGAAAGGGTCATCTTGTTGCGTCCCATCGAGGGCAGGACGACCAGCGCGAACATCACGACACCCATACCGCCGATCCATGTTGTGGAGAATCGCCAGAATTGCAGGCCTGTCGGCAGGGCTTCGATGTCCGTCAGGATTGACGCTCCCGTGGTGGTGTAGCCCGAAACGCTTTCAAACCAAGCGTTTATCAGTGTAAATTCGCCTCCCCAGATCAGGTAGGGGAACGTGCTGACGACACATGCAAGAACCCACGAACCCACCACGATGCAGAAACCCTCCTTGTTGGATATTTGTTCGTGGCGTTCGACGAAGATCATGGGGAACGCCCCCAAAAGGGCGGTCAGGAGCGAGGAGAGTAACAGGGGATAGAATGCCGAGTCCATGTTGTTCAGGTAGGAGATTCCCGCCGAGAGCAACATGAATGCCGCGAGAAACAGCATCACGACGCCGACATATCTGAAAACGACATTTAGTTTCATGCCCGTAACCCTTTATTTCGACCCGTTTTTCTTGGCCATAACGATCAGCATATCAATTTTTTCCTTCAATTCGAGCACCTCGTCCTTCAGATCGCCCTTCACGTTGAACGGCAGGTGGAAGGTGAGGTGATTGCCCAATTCGCGGTTCATGCGGATGATCGGATTGACGCAGTAGAGCGACATGAAGTAGTAGAGCATCAGCACGATGGCGATCATCACCATCAGCGAAATCAATACGGGAGTCACGGCACGGTAGGCGTTCTTTTTCATCTGTTCGGCACGCGGCGCAAGGGAACTCTGTGTCGAGGTCATGTAGTTCTTGATGGCCGAGGTCAGGTGGGTGTAGAGGTGCAGGTAGTCCTTGTCGTACCATTGGCTGATGATGGAGTCCTGACGGATCTTGTCCGCGTTGTTCGAGAGCGAATCCCGTCGGGCGATTCCGTTCGAGAGGTAGTTGTCCGTCAGAATCTGGAGTTCGGTGGTCACGAAGGCCAGCGAATCGAGAAACGACTTGTCGAGGGCATCCTTACGCGCTTGCGAAAGGGTGTTTTGCAGGCGGTTCATGCTCTTGCGGCAGAGGCTATCGTAGGAACGGTCGCCGAAGACGGCCAGATGGATCAGTGCAATGTTTTGTTCGTGGGCGGCATCAAGCATTTCCTTGGCCAACTCGATGTTGTGGGTGTTGGCTTTGAGGATGTCGCCCGTATCCCTGCTCAGACGGTTCAGTTCGACATAGGAAACCATGCCGGAAAAAAACAGCAGGCAGACAATGCTTAAAAAACCGATATTCACCCGTTTGCGTAATCCTGTCATAATCAAATCGCTTTTGTGTAACCAAGTGTACCTCTATCTTTATGCAAAGATAAAAATTAATCCCGGATTTCTCCCATCAAATCCTGAGAATCGTCCATTTCGCCCAATTTCACGCGACAAATCGTATTGACGCGCTCGCGCTCGTAGGGGGCTTTCACACGGATGTAGTTGCCCGTATATCCGAACATCATGCCTTCGCGGCGCGTACTTTCGAACAGCACGTCCTGCTCCGTACCGACACCTTTCCGGCAGAACGAAGCGTGAAGGCGGTGGCAGAGTTCCTCCAAACGGGCGACACGCTCGGTCTTTACGGAATCCTGTACCTTGTTGGGAAAATCGGCGGCGGGAGTGCCCGGACGCTCCGAGAAGGGGAATACATGCAGGAAGGCGGGTTCGAGACGCTCCAAAAAGTCATACGAAGTCTGGAAATCCTCGTCCGTTTCGCCCGGGAACCCGACAATGACGTCGATGCCGATGAAGGCATCGGGCATGAGGCGTTTGACCGTATGGATGCGGTCGGCGAATTTGGCGGTCGTATAGCGGCGGCGCATCCGGTGGAGGATTTTGTCGCATCCGCACTGGAGCGGAATGTGGAAGTGGTGCTGGAACTTGGGCGAGGCGGCGCAAAATTCGATGATCTCGTCCGTCAGAAGGTTCGGTTCGATGGACGAAATGCGGTAGCGTTCGATGCCCTCGACTTTGTTCAGCGCACGCAGCAGGTCGATGAATTTCTCGCCCGTCGTGCGTCCGAAATCACCCGTATTGACACCCGTGATGACGATTTCCTTCTGACCTGCGGCGGCGATTTTCTCGGCCTCGCGCACCAGATCGGCGATCGGCAGGTTGCGGCTCGATCCGCGGGCGTAGTGAATCGTGCAATACGCACAGCAGTAGTCACATCCGTCCTGCACCTTGAGGAAGGCGCGCGTACGGTCACCGCTCGAAAAAGCGGCGAAGAACGATGTGATCGAATCGGTGTCGCAACTATATACGTTTTGGACTCTTCCCCGTTCGATCAATTCGAGTACGCGGCGGTAGAGATCGCCCTTGAAATTATTGCCCAGAACGATGTCCACGCCTTCGATGTCGGCGATTTCCTGAGGCTTGAGTTGGGCGTAGCATCCCGTCACGGCAATGATCGCCTGCGGATTGCGGCGATGGAGTTTGCGGATCAGATTGCGGCATTTCTTGTCGGCATGTTCGGTCACCGAACAGCTGTTTATGACGAAAATATCGGCGTCTGCCGAAGGGGCAACGCGAACGAAACCGCCTTGTTCAAAGGTTCTTGCAAGGGTCGAACTCTCCGAAAAGTTGAGTTTGCATCCGAGTGTGTGGAAACTTACTCTGCGAGTTTGCATGGAATGTCTTGTGTATGAGTTTAACAGGGCGAAAGTACAAAAAAAAGCAGGTGTGTCAAAATATTGACTCCATTTTCCCCGTTCGGCGGTTTCCGGGATGGCGGTTACACGTTTTTCGAGGGTGGCGAATGGTGGAAAACCGAAAAAAAAACTATCTTTGCACGATAAATTCTTTGTAATGGGATTTTTTGAAGATTTGATCCAATACGATTATCTGCTCAATGCCCTTCTGGCATCTGTTTTGTCGGGTATTACCTGCGGAATCATAGGTACTTACATCGTTTGCCGGCGGACGGTTTTTCTGGCGGGCGGCATCACTCACGCATCGTTCGGAGGGTTGGGCATTGCTCTTTTTTCAGGAGTGAATCCGATTCTCGGTGCGTTGTTTTTTGCCGTGATGGCATCGCTCGGCATCGAATGGGCGGGAAATCGGGGGCGCATCCGCGAAGATTCGGCCATCGGCATCGTCTGGTCGGTCGGAATGGCGGTCGGTGCGCTGTTCATGAGCCTGCGTCCGGGCTATGCAGGCGGATTGTCGGCCGTGCTGTTCGGCAGTATCGTCACGGTGACTCCCGCCGATGTGAAGGCTCTGGTCGTGCTGACAGGTGTGATTCTGGTGGGAAGTGCGGTGTGGTTGCGCCCCGTGATCTACACGGCGTTCGACCGCGATTTCTCCGTCAGCCGCGGAATCCATACCCAATGGCTGTCGTATCTGATGGCGGCGTTGATTGCCATCACGATCGTGCTCTCGATCCGAATCATGGGAATTGTCCTCCTGATGTCGCTCGTCACGATGCCTGTGGTTATTGTAAATCAGTTCTCGAAATCGTATCGTGTCATCGTATGGGGAGCCCCCGTTGTGGCCGTTGCGGCCAATGTCGCAGGATTGATGATCAGTTATAATTATGAAGTTCCGTCGGGAGCAACCATAATATTTATCCTTACGATCGTGCTTATTTGCGTAAAAATATTAACTTTGCACTACTCAAAACGAGACCTTTCACATGAAAAGCATTCATAAATTTGTTCTCAAAGCCTACCTCGGCCCGATGATCCTCACGTTTTTCATCGTGATGTTCGTCCTGCTGATGAACTTCATGTGGCGTTATATCGACGAGTTGGTCGGAAAGGGTCTCGATGCGGGCATCATCCTTGAATTGATCTCCTACGCCATGTGCAACATGATCCCGATGGGATTGCCGCTGGCCATGTTGCTCGCCGCCATCATGACGATGGGTAACTTGGGCGAAAACTTCGAACTGCTGGCCATGAAGTCGGCCGGTATGTCGCTCGTGCAGATCACCAAACCGCTGATTATTCTGGTGAGTTGCATTTCGGTCGGAAGTTTCTTCATCGGAAACAATCTTGTGCCGTATGCCAACCGCAAGATGTTCAGTGTGTTGTTCGATATTCGTCAGCAAAAACAGGCTCTCGAATTTCGTGACGGACTTTTCTTCAACGGTATTCCCGACATGTCGATCCGTGTGGAACATCAGGATCCCGAAACCCACCTCCTGCGGAAAATCCTGATCTACGACAACCGCGCGGCCAACGGCAATATGAATACCGTGGTCGCCGATTCGGGGTATATCCGCCTGTCGGACGACAAACGCTATCTGATGGTGACCCTGTTTCACGGTCAGACCTACGAACAGACGCGTAACAGCATGTGGTTCAACAAGAGCGGTCTTCGCCACCACAGTTTCAAACGCGAGGATCAGATGATCGCGATGGACGGCTACGACATGGGTCGTACCGATGCCAACCTCTTCTCGAACAGCCGTACGAAGAACGTAAACGAATTGCAGCACGACATCGACTCGCTGGAAATCACGGTCAATTCGGTGACGGCAAGTTCCTACGAACCCTTGTTGAAGGATCAACTCTTTCTGCGCGATACGATGATCCTGCCGCAACCCGACAGCATACGCATCGACAAGAGCGGTTATGCCGACCTGATGGTGATGGATTCTTTGAAAGCCTGCTCCATGCGCGACAAGAATCGTGTGTGGGATAAGGCCTGCCACATGGCAAAGAGTTCGCGCAATATGTTCACCTTCGACGAAACGACTTCTAAGGATGCCCTGACGCAACTTTATATGAGTAAGGTCGAGTGGCACAAGAAAATGTCGCTGCCCGTCTCCATTCTGATCTTCTTCCTGATCGGTGCACCGCTCGGCGCGATCATCCGTCGCGGCGGTCTGGGACTTCCGGTGGTGGTGTCGGTGATCTTCTTCGTGATCTACTACATGATCAGCCTTTCGGGTGAGAAGTTCGCCAAGGAGGGTACATGGGATGCTGTTTACGGCATGTGGCTTTCGACTTTTGTCCTGACGCCCATTGCCGTCTATCTGACCTACAAGGCCACGAACGACTCCGCTCTGCTCGATTTTGACTGGTACAGCGGTCGTATCAAGGCACTGGAGGAAAAATTAAAAGGAAAACTGAAAAAACATAAAAAATAAAACGCTAACGTGATGAGAAACGAATCAATGTTAAACAGTATAGAGGAGGTCCTTGAGGACTTCAGTCAGGGTAAGGTGGTCATCATGGTCGATGACGAAGACCGCGAGAATGAGGGCGATTTCATTGTCGCCGCCGAGAAGATCACGCCCGAAATTGTCAATTTCATGCTTAAGGAGGGACGTGGTGTCCTGTGCACACCTCTTTCCGAGGAGCGTTGTGCCGAGTTGGAACTCGACATGATGGAACCGAACAACACTTCGTTGCTCGGAACGCCGTTTACCGTGACGGTCGATCTCTTGGGCGAGGGTTGCACGACGGGTGTGTCGATCCACGATCGTTGCGCCACGATCCGTGCGCTGGCCAACCCCAACACCAAACCTTCGGATCTGGGACGTCCGGGTCACATCAACCCCCTGCGTGCCCGTCAGAAGGGCGTATTGCGCCGTCCGGGTCACACCGAGTGTGCCATTGATCTGGCACGTCTTTGCGGCATGCAGCCCGCAGCCGCTCTGATCGAGGTGATGAACGAGGATGGTACGATGGCACGTCTGCCGCAGTTGCTGGAAAAAGCCAAGAAATTCGGCTTCAAGATCGGTTCGATCGCATCGCTGATCGAGTACCGCCTCAAGCAGGAGTCGATCATCGAGCGCGGTGAGACGGCCGACATGCCGACCGAATGGGGACATTTCAAGATCACGGCTTTCCGACAGAAGAGCAACGGTCTGGAGCATCTGGCACTCACCAAGGGTGAATGGACGGAGGACGAACCCGTGCTGATCCGCGTACACTCGTCGTGTGCCACGGGTGATATCCTCGGATCGTGCCGTTGCGATTGCGGTGCGCAGTTGCACGAGGCGATGAAGATGATCGAGAAGGAGGGCAAGGGTGCCATCGTTTACCTCAATCAGGAGGGACGCGGCATCGGTCTGTTCAACAAGATCCACGCCTACAAATTGCAGGAGGAGGGGCTGGATACGGTGGATGCCAACATCGAGTTGGGCTTCCGTCCCGACGAGCGCGACTACGGTATCGGTGCAAGCATCATCCGCGAGTTGGGCATCAAGCACATGCGTCTGATGACGAACAACCCCTTGAAACGTGCCGGATTGGAGGGTTATGGTCTTTCGATCGACGAGATCGTGCCGATCGTGATCGCTCCCAACAAATACAACCTCCACTATCTGGAAACGAAGGAGAATCGCATGCATCACCACCTCGGATTGTGCAAGAATCACAATTCGAAGTGCTAATCTGCAATCGGTTACAGTTTGTTTTGCACGGTTCCGATTCCCTTTCGAGTCGGGACCGTGCACTTATTAAAAGGAACTTGGAAAAATGATGAATCCGAAAGATTTACGCATCGTGTTCATGGGAACACCCGAATTTGCCGTACCTTCGCTCAAGGCGTTGGTCGGGGGCGGATATAATGTGGTTGCGGTGGTGACCGTACCCGACAAACCCGCAGGTCGCGGTCAGAAGGTACACGAAAGCGATGTGAAGGTGGCAGCCAAAGAACTGGGACTGCCCATACTGCAACCCGTCAAGTTGCGTGATCCCGAATTTGTGGAGGCGATGAAGGCTTTGAATCCCGATTTGGGCATCGTCATCGCATTCCGCATGTTGCCTGAGGTGATTTGGGCAATGCCCCGTTTCGGTACGTTCAACCTGCACGCTTCACTCCTGCCCGAATATCGCGGTGCCGCCCCGATCAACTGGGCGATCATCAACGGCGAGAAGAAAACGGGGGTGACGACCTTCCTGTTGAATCACGAGATCGACAAGGGTGCAATTCTTTGTCAGGAGGAGTTGGAGATCGGCGAGGAGGATAACGTGGGCGTGGTGTATGACCGTCTGATGACGATGGGCGAACGCCTCGTACCGCATACGGTTGATCTGATTGCCGCGGGGGAGATCCATCCCGTGGCGCAGGAGGGCGTGGACGAAGCGAAACTGAAACCCGCCCCGAAAATCTTCAAGGAGGACTGCCGTATCGACTGGATACGTCCGGGTTGCGAGATCGTCAATTTCGTGCGCGGATTGTCGCCGTACCCCGCAGCATGGGGCGCGATGCGTTCGGAGGACGGCAAGGAGACCTCGGTGAAGATCTTCTCGGCACACTTCGAGCCGAGTGCCCACAACCGCGAGTGCGGACAGATCGAGAGCGATTGCCGTACGACGATCCGCGTGGCATGCAGCGACGGATGGATCACGCTGGACGAATTGCAGTTGGCGGGAAAACGCCGTCTTCCCGTGCGCGAACTCCTGCTCGGATTCCGCGATGTGTTGCAGTGTCGATTTGAATAATTCAACGTAAAATGGAAAATAAAGCAACTACGAAGAGATATTGGATGAAATCCATCGTCTCTTTCCTTTTGGTGTTGTTCACCATGCCTTTGGGACATGCACTGATGATCCTGATGGAACACCTCCTGCCGGGCGATACGCTCCATACGGCGGCCTTCCTGATCGGACTGGTCGGTTTCCTGATGGTCGTTGTCGGGGTCTTTGTCAAGGGCGATACCCGTCAGACGCTGTGGGGACTGTTCGGCGGTCTGCTGTTTTGGACGGGATGGGTCGAATTTATCTATATGTATTACGCCAACCGATTCGGCGTGATGCCCGAACTCGATCCCGTGACGGGCGAGGTTGTCACCCGTCCCGAATACCTGATCATGCCCTCATCGTTCGGTTTTTTCGTGATGTTTCTCACGATCTACATCTTTTCGATCCGTTCGGGATGCCGGTTTTTCATCTGGTGTCAGAAGAAACTCTTCGGCAAACGCCGCGAGACGATTGTCGTGCAACCCATCACGCGCCACACCTCGATCATCACCTTCATGGAGTTGAACATGATGATGTGGGCGTGCTACCTGCTGTTGATGTTCTGTTACGACGATAATTTCTTGGGCGAACATCACCCTCTGACGATTGCCACGGGTGTGGGGTGTTTCATCGGATCGCTCTTCATCTTCAAACGCCAGTTGCAACTCGCATCGTGGGGCGCGAATATCCGTATGGCGGTGGCTACGGTCATCATTTTCTGGACTCCGGTCGAGATTCTCGGTCGTCTGGATTTTTTCAGCGAGATCTGGGTCGAGCCGATGGAACATGTGACCGAAATGTCGATCATTCTGACATCGTTCCTTGTCCTGCTGATCTATTTGCTTGTCATGGCACGCAAAAAACATAATTCATAGTGGAAAAAGGACACAAATACGGATGGGGCGTTGCGCTCACGGCGGGACTTTTGGCGGGATGTACTGCGGAGAAGAATACCGGGGAGCGGATGAACATCTTGTTCATCATGTCGGACGACCACGCCTTGCAGGCTGTCAGTGCCTGCGGAGGAAAATTGGTGCCGACACCCAACATCGACCGCATTGCGCGGGACGGTGTGGTTTTCGAGAACAGTTTCGTGGCGAACTCAATCAGCGGACCGAGCCGTGCCTGCATGCTGACCGGAAAACACAGCCATGCCAACGGATTCCGCAACAACGAGGATGTGTTTGACGGTCATCAGCCGACCTTTCCCGCGATCCTGCATGAGGCGGGCTACCAGACGGCGTTGATCGGCAAATGGCACTTGGGATCGCGTCCCGAAGGGTTCGACCATTGGGACATTCTCGACGGACAGGGCGATTATTACAACCCCACGTTCATTTGTGACGGCGATACTCTGCGTCGTGAGGGTTATGTGACCCGATTGACGGCCGATTTGGCGATGGAGTGGCTCGATCACCGCGACAAGAACCGCCCGTTCTGCCTTCTGATGCACAACAAGGCACCGCACCGTATTTGGATGCCTGCCATCGAGGATCTCGGATCGTCGGATTCGATCTCGTTCCCCGTACCCGAAACCTTCTACGACAATTATGAGCAACGCCGTGCCGCGGGTTTGCAGGAGATGTCCGTTGCCCGCGATATGGATCTGATCTACGATTTGAAACTCGACCCCGAGGTCGCTACGGGTCGTAAGGATCTGATGCAGTGGGCAAAGGCGGCGGTGGATCGTATGTCGCCCGAAGACCGCAAGATTTGGGATGCCTACTACGACCGCCGTTCGGAAGAGTTTTCGGAACTGAACCTTTCGGGAAAAGAACTTGCCGAGTGGAAATTGCAGTGTTACCTGAAAGACTACACGAGTGTGATCCGTTCGGTGGATCGCAACGTGGGGCGCGTGCTGGATTATCTCAAGGCGAACGGACTGGATCAGAATACGCTGGTGGTTTATACTTCCGATCAGGGTTTCTATATGGGCGAACACGGCTGGTTCGACAAACGATTCATGTATGAGGAATCGTTCCGTACGCCGTTGTTGATGCGTATGCCGCAGGGAAAACACGGCGTGATTCGGCAACCCGTGCAGAATATCGACTATGCACCTACTTTTCTGGATCTTGCGGGATTGCCCGTGCCGTCCGATATGCACGGATGCTCGCTTCTGCCTTTGTTGAAGGGCGAAGAGCCGACCTATTGGCGACAGACGCTTTACTATCATTTCTACGAATATCCGGGTGAGCACGCCGTAAGACGGCACGAGGGGGTCCGTAGCGAGCGTTACAAGTTGATCCGTTTCTACGGGGATGAGGAGCATTGGGAGTTCTACGATCTGAAGAACGATCCCCACGAGTTGCAGAACCAAATCAACAACCCCGATTATCAGAGGCTGATCATAGAGGCCAAGACCGAACTCAAACGCTTGAAGCGTCAGTATCGGGCACCCGACGTACATTAATCTTCGGGGTGTACATAACGAAAGGGCTGATCTCCGAGTGGGGTCAGCCCTTTCTCCTTTCGTTCTGTTCGAGGCAATTCGTATGTTTCGGTCGGCGTTCGGTGCGCTGGCATTACTCGAATTGTCTATTTCTTTTGTACGTGAGTCAAGAAATCTGTAACCAAGTTCAACAAATAGTGAGAACTTTTCAGATTTAAGATACCAAGCTAAACCTGCATCGTAAGTAGTACGCTTCAATCAGGACTGCCAAGACTTTGTGCTGCTTTTATACGCACATCAAGTGAATGGTTGCCATTGCTGTGATTAAGTAATTTAACGCTTATACCTCCACCTAAACTTGCTCCGTTAGAGTGGATCCTTGCTCCCTTATTTTTAAATAAGGAGATATTAGCTTTAGCTATAATGAAGATATTAGCTGGAGGGATTATATCCACACGTAATTTGAAAGAGAGGTCTAATGGAATTTTGTCGTTATTTTGAATTCCGGTTCCTTGAAGATCGGAAGAGCA
>RCNH01000289.1_pt1 | contig 23233 bp, 23 predicted proteins | sample 2041161 | NCBI WGS metagenome assembly RCNH01 (sample SAMN09708215, study PRJNA481090) | Feces metagenome, whole genome shotgun sequencing project. | biome: feces | host: Leptonychotes weddellii | place: Antarctica: Sion Island | collected 2010-03-01 | reverse complement strand
GGAGGTGGCTATGCTTGCGGGAGCAAGCATCTCAAAATCCTCCCCTTTGTTGACTTCTTTGGGTACTTTCTTGTTCAACACAAGAAAGTACCGCCGCCGGCAGGCATAGCAGGTATCGTCTGCTGTAAATTCGTGATCGGTACAACAGGTATCGTTCCTGCGATAAAACTTATTGCCCTTCATTTGGGCATAGCCCCCACCAAAATATGAAGCGGCAGGATTCTAAAATCCTGCCGCTTGCATATTTTTCTTTACTTCCACAGGCCGTCCGGATATCTGCCCTGGGCTGTCATCTCTTGCAGCGCCGCAACCACCTTGGGCTTGTCCGCCGCATAGGTGACACCGTGCCACTTATCCTGGGTGTGGAGCACCTTAACGGTGGTCTTGCCTTCCTTCAGCAGCTGATCCACCGTCATGGGCAGGTACATCTCTGCTTTTTCAGGCTTCAGAGGCACTTCCTTCTCCAGAAATTCCGGGAAGCGCTCCTGGATCTCCCGCAAAAAGCTGGGGGTGTAGCCCCACAGGTTCATAGATACAGGGGTATCCGCAGACAGATCCTGCCAGGTTGCGCCGTCATCCTCTGTAAAATGGATGCCGCCCGGGTACTTTTCGATCCGGGTGCGCTCTACAATATTCGTAAGGTATCCCGCTTCATTGGTGTTGCAGACACCTCTGGACACAGAGCCGTGCTCTGTGACCGTATTGCCCAGTTGATAGCCCACCATGCAGTAGTCGTACTTCTCGCCGTCCTGGGCATTTACCAGATAGTCGTAAATGGTTTTAAAGGCGGATTTTCCGTAATAGTCATCAGCGTTCAGAACCGCAAAGGGCGCATCCCCGATGGCCTCCTTGGCGCACAGCACTGCATGGCTGGTGCCCCAGGGCTTTGTCCGGGTCTCCGGGATCTGAAATCCCGCCGGAACCATATCCAGCTCCTGATATGCATAGCGGATTTCCATGGGACATTTCTCCAGGCGCTTTCCCACCGTCTCCATAAAATCCTTTTCAATGGCCTTTTTAATGATAATCACAACCGTCTCAAATCCGGCCTCGTGCGCATCATACAATGAGTAGTCTAAAATCGCCTCACCGTGGCTCCCCACAGGATCGATCTGCTTTAAACCGCCATAGCGGCTGCCCATACCGGCGGCCATAACCACCAGAACAGGTTTTTTTGCCATGGTATTCCCTCCTCGCTAGTTGTATGTCCATTATACACAAGCCCCACTGAATTGCAAGCAAACCAAGAATTTTTGTATATTATGTCAACATAAAGAACTGCTGCTTAAAAGAAAGCAGCAGTGTCCAGATAGATCTCCGTCCCCTTTATTTTGTCCCACGTAAACACGCTGGAAAGCTCCTCCGCAGAGATGGGCTGGGGCCGATCCAGCAGTCCAGCAGCGCACCCCAGCACGCCAATCAGTTTCTGGGGGGTCGTATGGCTTCGCAGATAGCCCAGATCCAGATCCCTGTCCCGTTTGCTGAGCCGCCTTCCGTCGGCGGACATGAGCATGGGTACATGGCCGTAGGCAGGATGTGGAAATCCCAGGAGGGATTGCAGGTACATCTGCCGTGGGGCGGAGCTGAGAAGATCCATGCCCCGAACCACCTCCGTAACGCCGGACTCTCCGTCGTCCACGGTCACCGCCAGCTGGTACACATAGACCCCGTCTGCACGGCGCACCACAAAATCCCCGCAGTCGGTCAAAAGATTGGAGGTATAGTGGCCCTGGGCCATATCCTCCACCGTCCAGACCCTGTCCGGCACCCGAATGCGCCAGGCAGGCGCCCGATCAAAGACCGCTCTCTGCTCCGGGGTCAGATCCCGGCAGGTACCGGGGTAGACATAATTCCCGTCCGACAGGTGGGGAGCATTGACACTGTGGAGCTGGCTTCTGGTGCAGTAGCAGGGATAGAGCAGACCCATCTGCTCCAGTCTGTGAAAATATCCCTCATAAACAGCGCTTCTGCTGCTCTGGGGTGCCGTCTCCCGGTCATAGGTAAGCCCCAGCCACTTGAGATCCTCCCGGAGCAGCTGGGCATACTCGGTTTTTGTGCGCTGGGTGTCCAGATCCTCCATCCGCAGCACCAGGTAGCCGCCCCGGCTGTGGACAGACAGCCACGCAATTAGGGCCGCAAACACATTGCCCAAATGCATCCGCCCGGAGGGCGTGGGGGCAAAACGTCCCACAGGGGTATCTCTCATCTGAAAATCTCCCAATAGCGGACCAGCCACCAGGCCACTACCGCCAGGATGCCTGCGGTGAGCAGCAGGGCAGTTATGAGAAGGCCGGTAATGCCGCTTCTCTTTGGCTTTCTGACTTCCTCACTGAAGTCTTCCAAGTCCTTATCCACCTTATCGGCATTATAGACAGCCCCTCCGGCGGCACGGTTATGGTTTTCCGCAGCGCTGCGGTACTGGGGGATGCATTCAAAAACCTGGGTCTCGTCCGTCCAGCTATTGGAAACCTGCTCCTGGGGAGCAGCGTCATACTCTTCATCGAAGTCCTCTTCGTAATCCTCATCATAGACTTCTTCCAGGTCTTCCTCTTCCTGATCCATTTCTTCCGCTGCCAGCAGCTCTTCTTCCAGGCGCTTCAGCTCTTTTTCCGTATCTTTAAACATAGGAACACCTCCTGCCTTATTTTAACCCAAAGGCAGTGGGATGTAAAGGATTTCATTGGGTTTTCTTCCGGGGACTTGAGAAACGGCGTAATATAGTGTACAATATTAAGAAATTATCTATTAAGGAGGAGCAGCATGGCTTTAGACCCGGAAGAATTGAGAAAGAGGCGGCTGGAGCGGGATACGCACCGCAAAACTCAGCGTGCCAAAAAAAGAAAGCTGCTGTTTCGTCTGGTCATTGCCGCCGTAGTACTGATTGCCTGCGGCGTTCTCATTTTTGTAACCAGCAGGCAGGATCCTGCCTCCCCAGCAGAAGCCAAGACCCCCGATGCAGCAGCAGCCTCCCTGCAGGACACCACGCCCCCTGTGGAGACCACCCTGCCCGCCACAACCACCATCCACCTGGCCTTCGGCGGTGACCTCAACGTGACGGACAACACCGTAAACGCCGGGGGCACAGAATACGACTTTACGGAGACATTTATGGATGTTGCCCATCTGTTTGCGGATGCGGACATTGCCGCCCTTAATTTTGAGGGTACCCTCTGCGGCGCCCCCTACGGCGGCGAGAGCAAATCCGCTCCCCAGAGCATGATGGAGGCTCTCAGCAGAATCGGCGTGGACTACATTCAGCTGGCAAACTCCTACTCCATTTACAAGGGCACCTCCGGCCTGGGCACCACCATCGACAGTGTCCGTGCCGCCGGGATGGAGCCCCTGGGGGTCTATGCGGACGAGAGCGCCTTCCAGGCCGGAAAGGGTTACAGCATTTATGAGGTGCAGGGCATCAAAGTGGCCTTTGTAGCCTTCACCAAGGGCATGGACGGCATGACCCTGCCGGCCGGCAGTGAAAACTGCGTGAACCTGCTCTATTCCGACTACGACAGCACCTATCAGGACGTGGACAAAAAGCGGATCACCTCCGTCCTCCAGGATGTGTCCAAGGAAAACCCGGACGTGGTGATTGCCATGCTCCACTGGGGCAGTGAATACAACGACACCATCAGCAGAAGTCAGAAGGAGATCACAAAGCTGCTGCAAAAAAATGGAGTCGATGCCATTATCGGCACCCACTCCCACTATGTGCAGCAGATGGAATTTGACCGGGCAAACGGCAATTTTGTGGCATATTCTCTGGGGGATTTTTGGGGAGATGCCTCCCGCTCCGGCTCTGAGTACTCGGTGATTCTGGATCTGGAAGTCACCCGGGACAACACAACCGGAAACACGAAGATCTCCGGCTACAGCTACACCCCCATCTACACGGTAGTGGATCCCAGCAAGAACACCCGCCGGGTGGTTCGGATCGAGGAAACCCGGAAGGCCTATGAGGAAAACTACATTGATAAGGTTTCCAAGACCACCTATGAAAGCATGGTGTACGCCCAGAAACGCATTCAGGCCAGAGTGATCGGCGAATAAAACTGCGATGCACACCGCTTCGGTTCATCCAGATAAGGAAGTAATTCACAAAACACGAAATACTTTTCATCCGGCAATGCTGAACTGATTTACGCATAACCATCTATTAGGGGTGATCCTTCGGGATCGCCCCTAATTTTTTGCTTTATCCAACAGCGGAAGATGGGAAGTAAGCCCTTTTCATGATCGGCAAGTACACGGAAAATACAGTTAGCAAATCCAGCAGGCTATGACATAATGATGAAAAAGATAAAGTGTTAAGATAATCCGAATATTCTCAACAGAGTCTACGAATGAATGCTCTGTTTTTTAGAGCTTGACAAGTATACTTGGCATGGTTATAATATGGATACGCTAAGCATACTTGGCAAGGAGGTAAGATGATGACAAAGGAAGAAATCTTAGCAAAAAGCAGAACAGAAAATAAAAATGGGGATGAAATGGAGAAAAAAGTCCTGAGCGATGCGATGAAATTCAGCTATATCGCAATGATATCATCCGCTGCGGTATTTGCAATGGTTCGATCCGAACAAGGCTATCCCATGATGGACTTGCCCGCCATATGCTGCGCCTCAGCGTTCGCCAATTTTATGTATCGCTATGTGAAAACAAAAGAAAAATCTAACCTCATGGTAGCAGCAATTGCACTGGTTATCGCAATTATATCCACGATTCGTTTTTTCATGGGGCACTAAATATGGATGACAAATTAATTCTGAGGAATCGGATCAAAGAACGGAGAACAGAATTAAAAATGTCTCAAAGTTCATTAGCTGAAATGGTTGGTGTCTCCCGCAATACCATTAGTTCTATAGAAACGGGTCAGTTTAATCCGACTGCAAAATTGGCACTGATTTTATGCATCGCACTTGAAAAGAAATTTGAGGAACTATTCTATTTCGACGATTGACTGAACTGTTGGATCAATTCGGATTTTCTTAACACTTAGGAAGTCAGAATACACCCTCATAAGTGCAGCAAATCCGGAAGTTGAGTACAAAGAAAGCAGAGAAGGTTTTTTAGGGAGAAAGCGTCTGTATCGGCTTAGGGAGCATCACCCCTTTTCTGTCATTCTGAGGGAACACAGTGACCGAAGAATCTTTTTTAAGATTCTTCGCTTCGCTCAGAATGACACCGGGGGATGCCCGGGGATCATTCGTGCTCGGTGCAGTGGTAATTGTTACTTTCCAGACAATAAATTATGGTGTGATTGCCCCCGGCAATCATTCTATTTGGATTCGCTGCGCGACGCACCGCGCTCGATTCGTCCCTGCGGTAAAAACCTGTCATTCTGAGGGAACGAAGTGACCGAAGAATCTTTTTTAAGATCCTTCGCTTCGCTCAGGATGACACCGGGGGCGGCCTTTGACTGCATCCAGGTGACGAAAGAAAGATCCTTCGCTTTGCTCAAGATGACAGGACAGATGCAGGAGACTTTCTCTTTGGATATAAAAAAGGATGGAATCATGCAATTCCATCCTTTTTATTCGGTTTATTTCTCTTTCCGCATTTTATATGCAATGCCGAGACTGATAACCGCAATGACCACCAGCACGATGATTAAGACAGGGCTCTTCTTGTGGGCCGCAGGCTTCTTCTCCGGCTCCACATCCAGAGGATTGGGTTTCTCCTCCGTCGGATCCTTCTGTGTCTCTGTGGGGGCAGTGGTGGCCTCTTCCGTTTCAGATGCCGTCTGCTCCTCCTTCTCCGGGGTCTTGTCGGCAGGCACAGGCTCCTGAGGCTTTTTATCGTCCTGATTGACCTTGCCGGGTTTGATCTCCGTCTGGCTGCCCGGATTCTGATTTGTCTCAGAATTGGGTTTTGCATCCGGCTTGGGATCGGGCTTTGCCTCCGGTTTCGGGTCGGGCTTTGCCTCCGGCTTCGGATCGGGTTTTACCTCCGGCTTCGGATCGGGCTTTGCCTCCGGCTTGGGGTCGGGCTTTACATCCGGCTTGGGGTCGGGCTTTACCTCCGGCTTCGGGTCGGGTTTTACCTCCGGCTTCGGGTCGGGCTTTACATCCGGTTTCGGATCGGGTTTTACTTCCGGTTCCGGGTCGGGTTTTACTTCCGGTTCCGGATCGGGTTCCGGGGCGGGCTTAGCTGTGATAGTAACCTGGCGGGTCGCTCTCACAGTATTTCCGTCGCTGTCAGTGACAATGTACACCAGCTCATAGGTACCGGGCACAGAGGTGTCGATGGGCTGCTCAATGGTGATATTTGTCACATCCCCATCCTCGTAGTCCTTGGCGGTAACCCCCTCCATCCAGTCGAAGGTCTGATCCTGCTGGATCTCTACCGGGGGCAGTTCTCCCGGCTCCGGCAGGAAATTGGTCACGGTGATCACACGTGTTGCCTTAGTAATATGTCCGTTGGAGTCCGTCGCCTGGTAGGTAATCGTAAAGTCGGCCTCGGTACCCGGCTCAGGTCTTTCCAGCTGGCCTTCCACCTGAATCTGCAGCTCGGTATCCTTGTCATCCCTTACGGTGATGCCCTGGAGCAGGTCAAAGTTCTCTACATCCTTCACAGGGATCTCCAGATCCTCCACGCCGTCAAAAATGGGGTAGCTGTTGTGGATAATATAAACCTTCTGGCTGGTTTTGGTGGTATTTCCGTCACTGTCGGTGACCTGGAACCAGATCTCATGGGTACCCTCGGGGAGCTTAGCCAGATCCACATCGGGAAATACGATGGCATCGGTCAGATCTCCGTCCTCATAGTCCTCAGCGGTCACACCTTCCCGGATGTCCCCGCCGATCCCCTCTCTGAGCACACGCTCCGGGGAACAGGTGATGCTGGGGGCGTAGTTGGTAGCGGCAGCGCCGCCGGGAGGCACCAGATCGAACACCAAATCGTTGCCGCTTTTCACTTCGTTCAGAGTGTAGCCGCTTTGCAGGTTGGCCTCAGCCAGAGCCACGCTGCCGGTCGCCTTTTTACAGGTGAGCAGTCTGTTCTCCGTCCGCTCCCCGGAAAAGCCCAGGGTAAGGTTGCCGTATACATATGTAATATCCAGAGGAGCGGCCTGGCTGTCCAGGGTAACATAGCTCCTGTCTCCATACAGCTCCGTTACCCGCTCCATTGCCTGGGTTATGCGCAGTGTTGCGAAATCCTCAATATCCGCCTTGGGGACATTGGTAAGCATAGCCACCACTGTCTCTCCCGCTGCGGTGAAATAGCCCCGCTCCGCCAGGTTGCTGCCGTCAATCTTGCCGGAGATGGTCACATTCTTCAGCTCCACAGAGGTGGAATGGGTCACATGGCCGTTATAGCCTGCCATATCGATATTTTGGATCTCCGTGGGCAGGGACTTTTCGTTGCGCAGAATAAAGGCGCCCTTTTCTTCGTACTCCAGATCCCTGTCCTGGGCGCCCAGGTACACATTGGGATAGCCCACAACGCCGCAGTCCTTCAGCTCCAGACGAGCACCGTTTACAAAGATACGGTCCTTCTCCTCACCGGTAAAGACCAGATCCAGATCCTGCATAGTGACAAAATTTTTGCCGATCACATTGCCGCCGATCAGCATCCGGCTTCTGGTTTCACCGGAACTGCCAAACACGAATACGGTCTTATCCGGAAATACCAGATCGGAAACGGTGATCGTGTCCAAAACGGTGATGACTCCGTTTTTCTTTACTACAGACAGGGCCGCCCCGAAATCACTGATGGGGTGATCCCGATCAGCACCGGAGGCATCGGGCGTACCGGAGTCGCTCACATACACCTCCAGCAGGCTGTCGGGTGTCTGAACTGCTGCCGCCCCCTCCGCCAGGGCCACGCCCATAAAGTTACACATGGTGCTCGCCAGTACCAGCAAGGCCACCAGCACACGAATACTTCTCTTCATTTTTACATCCTTTCTGTTAACGCCCCATCAAATACCCCAAAAAGCAGCACCGCAGGCGCTCTTCCGGTATTTGGCCAGTTTCTGCATCTTTGGGTGCAGGTTCTTCCATATATCTAAAGTAGATGATACCATTTTTCGACAAAAAATGCAAGGCAATTGCCCAAGAAATCCCCCGGATTTCCCTGGAAAAACCAAGAAAAAAAGCAGCCTTTTTTCAAAGACTGCTTTATGGGGTGGATGATGGGACTTGAACCCACGATCTTCAGAGCCACAATCTGACGCCTTAGCCAACTAGGCCACACCCACCATATGGTTTTAGCTGAATGGCACGCCAGGAGGGACTCGAACCCCCGACCTACTGCTTAGAAGGCAGTTGCTCTATCCAGCTGAGCTACTGGCGCATGTTAGATGGAGCGGGTGACGGGAATCGGACCCGCGTATCCAGCTTGGAAGGCTGGTGTTCTACCATTGAACTACACCCGCAGACCTATTGCCACCTGGGTTATTCAGCTAGAAGATTCTATCATGATTTTTCCCAGTTGTCAAGGTCTATTCCCAGAATTTCCGGGATTTTTTTATAAATCACATCGGCGACGGCTCCCTCACCGCATTTGCACACGCTGGGAAAGCGGTCTGCCACGATGCCGTCGGCCGGACAGAAGCCATAATCGGCCCCCTCCAGCATAGAGATATCGTTCTCCGCATCCCCTACGCACACCAGAATTTTTTTACCCAGCTCCTGCTTCAGATCCCGGGCCGCCCGTTTTTTGGAGACCCCCCTAGCCTGGACATCGATGATCCGGGGTGCAGGGCGCACCGTCTCCACCTTGTCCCCATAGCGCTCCTGGATGGTCTTTTCCACCTGATCGATCCGAGCGATCTCCTGCGCCGTACCTCTGTACATATCGTCCAGACCCGGCCCGTGGGGCGCACCGAACAGCGCCAGCTTTAAAAAGGGGCCGATGTCCTCCCCGGCTCTGGCAGGCACATGCTCCCAGCCCTGGGCTTCGTAAAAGGCCACATACTCCGGCTTCTCGTTGACCAGATAGTGGTGATCCCGGCCCTGAATCTCCAGATTCATGTCGGGAAAGGCATCCGCAATTTCTGCCACCGTGTCCCACAGGTCCAGCTCGATGGGATAGGTGCGCACAAATCCCCCGCTTTCATAGGCGGCACTGCCGTTATAGAGCAGCAGGGGCGCATTGACCGGCACCACCTCCAGATACCGCCGAAAGGTGGGGATGCTGCGGCCCGTGTTCACCGTAAAGCTGCCGCCGTTGTCCATAAAAAACCGGATTGCCTCCAGGTTCCGCTCCGGGATCTGAGAATCCGGCCCGGTGAGTGTCCGGTCAAAATCCACGGTCAGCAGTACATCCGAAAAAAGTCCCATTTATTGCATCCTCTCCAGCTTGTCCAAAACCTCTTGAAAATATGTAGGCAGCGGCGCCACCACCATGATGGGTCTGCCGTCTCTGGGGTGAGAGAAGCACAGCACCCCGGCGTGGAGGCACTGGCTGTCCTGTCCCAGCTCTCTTTTTTTATGTCCGTAGACCGTGTCCCCCAGAATGGGGTGGCCGATATAGGCCATGTGGACACGGATCTGGTGGGTGCGGCCCGTCTCCAGACGGCACCGGATGTGGGTATAGCCCCGATAGCGGCGCACCACCTCCCAGTGGGTCACTGCGTTTCGGCAGTTCCGGGCGGTGACGCACATCTTTTTCCGGTCTGTGGGGTGCCGCCCGATGGGGGCATCCACCGTGCCGGAGTCCTCTTTGAGGCTGCCGCAGACAATGGCCTCATAGGTTCTTGCCATGGAGTGATCCTTCAGCTGGGAGGCCAGCACCGTGTGGGCCAGATCGTTTTTGGCAATGGCCAGAAGACCGGAGGTGTCCTTATCGATCCGGTGGACGATCCCCGGGCGCAGCTCCCCGTTGATCCCGGACAGCTGCCCCTCCATGGCGTAGAGCAGGCCGTTTACCAGGGTGTCGTTCTGGTGGCCTGCCGCCGGATGGACCACAAGCCCCTTGGGCTTATTGATGACCAGCACATCCTCGTCCTCATAGACAATATCCAGAGGGATATCCTTATTGGGGGTGATGTCCACCTCCTTCGGCTCCGGCAGGGTCACGGAGATCTGATCCCCGGGACTTAGCTTGTCATTTTTTCTGCCGGGTTTTCCGTTGCGCAGCACGCAGCCCTCCTCCAGCAGCTTCTGGGCGCCGGAACGGCTCATATTCTCGATGCTCCGGGCCAGAAACGCATCCAGCCGCTCCCCGGACAGGTCAGCCTGTAACATCATTTCTTCTTTTCTTCCTTCCAGAATGCTTTGTTGAAAAAGATCAGGTGGATCAGCAACAGGACGCAGCCGCAGGTGATGAAGCAGTCCGCCACATTAAATACGGCGAAATCCATAAACTCCGTCTGGATCATGTCCACCACATAGCCGAACCGGAACCGGTCAATGATATTTCCGATGCCGCCGGCGAAAATCGCCACAATGAGCCACCGCTCATAATCGGTAAAGGCCATCCGCTTTTTGGGGAATTCCCACAGGATAAACAGGGCAAACAGCAGAAAAATCGCCGCAAACAGCCACTGCGCCCCCTGGAAGGAGGAAAAAGCCGCACCCGTGTTCTGCACATAGGTAAGCCCCACCACCCCCGGCAGCAGATCCACATGGCCGTAAAGGGGGATATTGGTAAGCACCAGCTGCTTTGTGATCTGATCCAGGGCAACCGCCCCCAGTGTAAACAGGGTCATAAAGAGATATTGCATCAAACGACCTCCAAATTCCTAGATTTCCGTACTATTCTAGCAGTCTGCCCCGGAAAAGTCAACGCAGTCCCGTGCTTTCCGGAAGCGGCTCTTTACCCCTCCGGGATTTTATGCTATTATGAAAAAAACAGGAGGTGCCGCCATGGAAATTCGGTTCGCACAGGCCCGGGACGTGCCCGGGATTTTATCTCTTTTACGGCAGATCGGCTCTTTGCACCACCAGGGCCGTCCCGATCTGTTCCGCTCCAATGCCCAGAAATACAGCGCCTCCCAGGTGCTCTCCATGCTGGACAGCCCCACAAACCCGATTTTTGTGGCGCTGGAGCAGGAGCAGGTGGTGGGCTATGGCTTCTGCAAGCTGACCACCCATTTCCGGGATCCGGTCTGCACCGACTACACCAATCTCTTTATTGAGGATCTGTGCGTGGACGAGGCCTTCCGCCGCCAGCACATCGGCACCGCCCTTTACAGGCAGATCCTGCGCTACGGAAAGCTGCGCAAGTGCCACAATGTGACCCTAAACGTGTGGGCCTGCAACCCCACTGCTATAAAATTCTACGAATCCCTGGGCTTAACACCCCAGAAGATCTGTATGGAGACCCTACTGGAGGAGACCTGATGCTGGAAAAAAACAGGATATATGAGGCAACCATATCGGACTACACCGCTGAGGGACAGGGGGTTGCCAAAATCGAAGGCTGTGCCGTATTTATCCCCAACGCAATTTTTGGGGAAAGGTGCATGGTGCGCATCGAAAAGGTGGGCAAGACCTGGGCCGCCGGTAAAATCACGGAGCTGCTGGAAAAATCCCCCCACCGGGTGAACCGGGAATGTCCCGTAGCCAAGCTCTGCGGCGGCTGCGATTTCTGGCACATGGATTATGAGGAGGAGACCCGGCTGAAGGCCGAACGGGTTCGGCAGGCGCTGAACCGGATCGGCGGCGAGCAGCTGGAGCAGGTGCCCATTCTGTCCGCCCCCACCTGCCACGGCTACCGGAACAAGGCCCAGTACCCGGTGTCCAGCCGGAAAAACCGGGTGTTTGCAGGATTTTTCCGGGCAGGCACCCACCAGGTGGTGGAAAATGACCGGTGCCGGATCCTGCCGGAGGAGACCGACCGGGTCAAGCAGGTGGTTATAGATTATGTAAACCACTACAGGATCACCGCTTACGACGAAACCTCCCACAAGGGGCTTTTGCGGCATATTTATGTCCGCCGGGGGGCAGTATCCGGCCAGATCCTGGTGTGTCTGGTGGTAAACGGACGAAAGCTGCCCCATGTGCCGGAGCTGGTGGAGGCCCTCAAAAAGCTCCCGGGCTTTACGAGCCTGGTTCTGGCGGTGAACACCCGCCCGGGCAATGCCATTTTGGGGGACGAATTTATCCCCCTCTACGGCCCCGGCTATATCGAGGACACCCTCTGCGGTCTTACCTTCCGGCTGTCCCCCCGCTCCTTCTATCAGATCAATCACCACCAGGCCCAGCGGCTCTATGAGGCCGCCATCGCCCAGGCGGAGATCACCCGGGACGATCTGGTGCTGGATCTCTACTGCGGTGTGGGCACCATCACTCTGGCTATGGCAAAGGCCGCCGGGAAGGTCATCGGCGTGGAGGTGGTGGAGCAGGCCGTCCAGGATGCCAGAGAGAACGCCCTGCGAAACGGCATCCAAAATGCGGAATTTTTCTGCTCCGATGCGGGAAAAGCAGCCCTGGCTCTGGAGGAAAAGGGCATAAAGCCCGACGTGATCGTGGTGGATCCCCCCCGGAAGGGCTTAAATGCCGATGCCATCGAGGCCCTCCACCGGATGCACCCCCGGCGCATCGTCTACGTGTCCTGCGACCCGGCCACCCTGGCTCGGGATGTGGCGCTGCTGAGGGAGCGTGGCTATCGGCTCAAGTCTGCCCAGGCCGCAGACCTGTTCCCCCGCTGCGCCCATGTGGAGACGGTAGTCACATTGTCCCGGTGCCAAAGTACCGAGCACCACATTGGAGCGGAGCGTAACCTGGACGAAAAGAGCCTAACCTCCGCTGAAAGCAAGGCAACCTAAAATGAATGCATCCTAAAAAACACCCAGAGGAAATTCCTCTGGGTGTTTTTGAACCTATTGGGTTATGCTATGTAACCACACTTGGGGCAGACACCGTTCTCATCCAGTGCGATGCCGCACAGCGGGCAGCGAGCGATATCGTTCTTGGTTTCGTACTCGCAGGAGGCTGCATTGACACCGCTGGTAAAGGTCAGCTTTGCAATGTTCAGCTTGTCCTTGAGGAGATCATAAACGATCTTAATCATGCCCTCAACGGTCATGGTTTCCTTGGTGACAACCAGACGGCAGTCGGGGTAAGCGGTTGCAAGCTCGGTCTTGAAAGCCTCACCCTTCATGGTATTCTGAGGTGCACCGTTCTTGATGCCCTGCTTCTCGTAAACATCCAGAACAGCGGGCAGCAGGGGATCGTCCTCACGCAGAATCAGAGAGTGGTCAAAATTCTGCAGGACATCCCATGCAGTCTTCTGAATCTCATTACAGGGGAAAACCATATTGACGCCTTCATTGACAGTATCTTCCACTTCGATGGTCAGAACACCGGTGTGACCGTGAAGATACTGGGCCTCGCCCTTAAATCCGTAAAACCTGTGTGCGTACTGTAAGTCAAATGTAGTAATGCTTCTCATAATATTTTCTCCCTTCATATTGTCTTTTTACAAGCTCGATTTCGGATTCAGTGCCGCATTTTGACAATCCTTGCAGTATCCTCTAAATACAATATCATGCTCTACAATTTGAAAGCTCCGGTCATCTTTTAGAAATTGCTGGAGTTTAGGAATATAATCCATATCGACATCAAATATCTTTCCGCACCCCAGACACTTCACATGGTAGTGATTGGTGCAGTTAGGATCATATCGCTCAGCCTCTCCAGGAATATATCTTTTTCTCGCGAAACCTTCCTCGCATAGCTTGTTCAAATTACGGTATACTGTCGCACGGCTGATGTGAGGATTTTCCTTGACAACTTCCGCGTATATCTCATCTGCCGTCGCATGCGGGAGCGACAACCGCAATGTCTCTAGTATCAGAGTGTGCTGTGCTGTGTTGCGTCTCATTACGCCACTTCCTTATCGATACATTGTATTGATAACATAATAGCAAGGGTTGCGTGTTCTGTCAATAGTCTTTGCGCATTTCTATCTTTTTCACAATTTAGTTGCGTTTCTTCCCGGTTAGAAAGCGTAACTTTTAGGTGAATTTATACAAGTTTTATTGGTTAGCACAGGATAACTTCAATATTTTGAAAGAATATTGCTGATTTTTGCGAATAGCGGCACTGTACACGCTCCCCGCCTCCCGAGCCCCCTCTGTTATCCTAAGCGTAAGCGAAGGATCTTTAAGATTCTTCGTCGCTCCGCTCCTCAGAATGACATAAGAGGGACGAGAGGGGAAAGATTCTTCGAGTGCTTTGCACCCTCAGAATGACATGGCGGCAGGGGGTATGGGGCTTTGGATTGACTTTTTGTGGGATTTCTGTAGAATATACCATAGTATAAAATCGAAGGGGCGCTGCGCTGGTTTTGACCTTGGGAACGCCCCCGGGGCTATGGGCCGCAGTGTCCTCTCCCCATACCATACATCGGAGGTATCCCATGAATATATTAATTGTAGATGCGCAAGGGGGCGGTGTGGGAAAGCAGCTGGTCAGTGCCGTAAAGCGCAGCTTCCCGGAGCTGGAAATTACCGCTGTGGGAACCAACAGCATCGCCACCGGGGCCATGCTGAAGGCCGGTGCAGACCATGCGGCAACCGGAGAGAACGCCGTGGTGGTGGGCTGCCGCAGAGCAGATATCATCTCCGGCCCCATCGGCATTGTGATTGCCGATGCCCTCCACGGGGAGATCACCCCCACCATGGCTCTGGCCGTCTCCCAGAGCAGGGCAAAGCGTGTGCTGATCCCCTCCAACCACTGCGACAATATCATTGCCGGGGTATCGGATCTCAGCATGGGAAAGCTGATCCAGGCCGCTGTGGACGAGATTGGAAAATTGGTGCAGGGATAAACTCCCTCTTGAAAAAGTCCCGGTTTTCCTGTATAATTGCCCCTGTATGACAGGAAGTCATCACAAGGATACCGAAGTATCCCGTAAAGCAGCCCAATTTTACAAGTGTGTTAGGAAGACACACGAATCCTTTATAAGGGGTTCGTGTGCCTTTTTTTGCTCTGGAGGTTTCAATGCAGTTACAGGAATTTTTCACAACCAATCCCCAGGTAGCCATCGCCTTTTCCGGCGGTGTGGACTCCGCCTATCTTTTATATGCGGCCTGCAAATACGCATCCCGTGTGACCGCCTACTATGTAAAGACCGCCTTTCAGCCCCAGTTTGAGCTGGAGGACGCCATGCGTCTGGCCCGGGAGCTGAATGCGGACATGCAGGTGATCCGGGAGGACGTGCTATGTAATGAGACGGTCACCGCCAATCCCCCGGATCGCTGCTATCACTGCAAGAAGGTGATTTTCGGCAAAATCCTGGAGGCGGCGGCCCGGGACGGGTACAGGGTGCTGCTGGACGGCACCAACGCCTCCGACGACCCCTCCGACCGGCCCGGGATGCGTGCTCTGCGGGAGCTGTCTGTCCGCTCCCCGCTACAGGAGTGCGGCCTTACCAAGGGGGAGATCCGCCGCCTTTCCAGGCAGGCCGGGCTCTTTACCTGGGACAAGCCTGCCTACGCCTGTCTTGCCACCCGGATCCCCACGGGAGAGCGCCTTACGGCCCAGAACCTGCAAAGGACTGAGCTGTGCGAAGGGTATCTTGCCCAGCTGGGGCTGCGGGATTTCCGCATTCGCTCCCAGGGGGACACGGCAAAACTACAGGTGACCGGGGGGCAGCTGCCCCTTGTGATGGAAAAAAGAGATTGCATTTTAAAGGAGCTGAAGCAGCACTACAGCGCTGTGGTGCTGGATCTGGAGGTTAGAAATGAACAGTGATATCAGAAATCTATTGGAGGCGGTAAAATCCGGGGAGACCTCTGTGGACGAGGCCCTTCTGGAGATCAAGAAGGCCCCCTTTGAGGACATCGGCTACGCCAAGGTAGACCTGCACCGGAAAATACGCCAGGGGGCCGCCGAGGTGATCTACGGCGCCGGGAAGACCCCGGAGCAGATCGCCGGAATCATAAAGACCATGGAGGAAAACGGACAGAGCCGGATTCTGGTCACACGGCTCTCCCCGGAATCTGCAAAAACTCTGGCCGCCATGCACCCCATTGACTACCACAAAGATGCGAGGGTCGCCATTGTGGGCGGACTTCCGGAGCCCAGCGGCATCGGCAAGGTGGTGATTGCCACCGGCGGCACCAGCGATATCCCCGTAGCGGAGGAGGCCGCCCTCACCGCAGAGATTCTGGGAAGTGAAGTGGTGCGGCTGTACGATGTGGGGGTCTCCGGGGTACACCGGCTGCTGTCCCACATGGAGCTTATCATGGAGGCCAGTGTGATCATCGCCATTGCCGGTATGGAGGGGGCGCTTGCCAGCGTGGTGGGCGGTCTTGCGGACTGCCCGGTGATTGCCGTCCCCACCAGCGTGGGCTACGGTGCCTCCTTCGGGGGCGTGTCCGCGCTGCTGTCCATGCTGAACTCCTGCGCCAGCGGTGTCAGTGTGGTGAACATCGACAACGGCTTCGGTGCCGGATACCTGGCCAACATGATCAACCACATGGAGGTAAAACGATGAAGACCCTTTACATTGACTGCGGCATGGGTGCCGCCGGAGATATGCTCACCGCCGCCCTCATGGAGCTGCTGCCCGATCCCCAGAGCTTTTTGCGGGAGATAAACAGCCTGTCCATCCCCGGGGTGGTTATATCCGCCCAAAAGGCCGTAAAATGCGGCATCACCGGAACCCATGTATCTGTGAAGATTCACGGCCAGGAGGAGGCTCCGGACGGGGCTCACTGCCACGACCATGAGCACTGCCATGACCACGGACACTCCCATGACCACGAGCACTCCCATGACCACGAGCACTCCCATGACCATGAGCACTCCCATGACCATGAGCACTCCCATGACCATGAGCATTCCCACCATCACAGCAGCCTACAGGATATTGCGCACATTCTCTCCCATCTGGCACTGCCGGAGGACGTGAAGTCCCATGCGCTGGCGGTGTATACCCTCATCGCCCAGGCGGAGAGTCTGGCCCATGACATGCCCGTGTCCCAGATCCACTTCCACGAGGTAGGCAATCTGGATGCCATTGCGGACGTGGTGGGCGTTTGTCTTCTCATGCACCATCTGAAGCCGGAGCAGGTCATCGCCTCCCCGGTTCATGTGGGCAGCGGCACCGTCCGGTGCGCCCACGGCATTCTGCCCGTCCCGGCCCCGGCCACCGCCCATATTCTGAAGGATGTACCCATCTACGGCGGTCAGATTTCCGGGGAGCTGTGCACCCCCACCGGGGCCGCCCTTTTGAAGCATTTTGTGACGGAGTTCGGCCCCATGCCTGTGATGAAGGTGTCCAAAATCGGCTACGGCATGGGAAAGAAGGACTTCCCCCAGGCAAACTGTGTCCGGGTTTTGCTGGGAGAGGCTGAGCAGCCGGGGCAGCAGGTGATTGAGCTGAGCTGCAATGTGGACGATATGACCGGAGAGGCCATGGGCTACGCCATGGAGCAGCTTCTTGCCTGCGGAGCGCTGGATGTGTACACCACGGCGGTGGGCATGAAAAAGTCCCGGCCCGGTACCAAGCTGTGTCTTTTGTGCCGGGTGACGGATCGGGAGACCATGATCCACCAGATCTTCCAGCACACCACCACCCTGGGCATCCGGGAGAATGTATGCAGGCGCTACACCTTGACCCGGACGATTCAGTCTGTGGAAACCCCCTACGGCGTTGTCCGCAGAAAGGACAGCTCCGGCTACGGTATCTCCCGGAGCAAATACGAATATGAGGACCTGGCCCGCATCGCAAGGCAGCAGGACATCAGCATCCGGCAGGTGCTGGAGACCCTGCCCCGGGGGTAAGTAAAAAAGCTGAAAATAAGGGTTGCGGGGAGCATGATTCTGTGTTACATTGACCCCGAGGGGACAACACAAACCATATTTAAGAGGTGACGTGTCATATGAACAAAAAAAGCATTGGAATCATCATAGGCATTGTAGTTGTGGTCGCTGCCATTATTTTGGTAGGCGTATTCATGACGAAACAGGAAACCCCGGATGCACAGAATCCCAACACCCAGACTACCTCCTCGAAAACCCCGGAAACGAACGAAACGACAGAAAACACCCCCTCAGAAAAACCCACCGAAAACGAGGAAAAGAACCCCTCCCAGGCCGCTTTCCCCTACACACTGATCGTCTACGGCCAGGAGTACACCTTCCCCATGCGCTATGACGAGATCGTGGAAAGAGGCTGGGTCTCCTACTGCGCCGCAAAGGGCAAGGAGACTATGGACGATTTCGCCGAACGCACCATAAAGGCCGGCGGCTCCGGCATTCCCTTCATGGGCGGCTGCGGCGGCATGAACCTACAGGACATCATCGATGCCTCTGTCATCTTCGACAACACCGACGGCACCCAGGACAGAAAGGTGCGGGACTGCCCGGTGATCGGCATCAAGTTTGAAAACGAGGATCGTCCCCTGCCTGTGGGTGTCATCTCCGTCAAAGGTCCCAACGGGATCATCACCGTGGGTGAGTCCACCTCGGAGGATGTGGTCAAATTCCTGGACGGACAGTACAGCTACATGGAGGACGACGGCTTCATTACCGGTCAGTACGACGATAACGACGTTCTGGAAAATCTGGTCTTTACGCTGAAGTGATAGGCCGGAGTCTTTGGCTGTTTTCATTTTCCAAACCCCTGTTGCCCCGTCATCCTGAGCGTAAGCGAAGGATCCTTTCCCCGTCATTTTGAGCATAAGCGAAGAATCTGAAAAGAAAGATTCTTCGTCGCCATGCTCCTCAGAATGACAGATGGGTGTCATACCAAGCGTGAGTGAAGGATCTTTAAGATTCTTCGTCGCTGTGCTCCTCAGAATGACATACTTCTTTAATCAGAAAAGCGGGCAGAGAGAATCTCTCTGCCCGCTTCTTTTTACTGGGTGGCACGGATGACCCACAGGTTACGGATCTGGTCTTTGATTTCCTCATAGCTCCACGATCTCTCGGAATTTTTGTGGCTGTTGGGGTCATTGACCCGGATTTTCCCGTTTTCATAGCCACAAAGCACGATATAGTGTCCGCCGGTGGTAAAGTCCCCGGGGCCCATAGCGCAGATAATGGGGTTATTCACCTCCAGGTTCTGCCGGATCCGCCCCTCATCCAGAGGGATCTCCGTCACATCCAATCCCAGCTTCACGCCGCCCTCGCTGATAAGGCTCCAGGAGGTACCCTCTCCCCATTTATAGTAGCCGTGTTTTTGGGAAAACTCCACCACCTTCTCCGGGGAGAAGCCGGGATCCCCCGTCACATAGTAGCCCGCCATCGCAAGGCACACCGGGCCGCAGCCTGTGAGTCCCACCACATCGGAGCCGTACTTTATGTAGCCCCAGCGGGGGTCCCACTGCATGAAAAGGGGAACGCCCTCTGAGCGGTCATACTCTGACAGGTCAATGGCCATGGTCTCCCGGAAGGGGTATTCCAGCACAAACTGCTCTGTCTCCGGGTTACGCTCCAGCAGGTCTACCAGACTTTTGGGGTATTCCTCATAGGCGATCCCCTTTTTCTGTGCGTAGGCCTGGACGGTTTTCTCCGCCTGGGTGCCTGCCACGATGCTGGTATAATCCGGGTAAAACCGATCCTTCAGTTTGTATGCGCCCACAGCCAGAAGTGCCAGGGCCGTCAAGGCGATCACGCCCATTCTCAGCTTTTTCATATTTCCAGATGCTCCTTTCCCGCCAAACGGGGTGGCTTTTCTTTTATGGCATCAGTATACAAGTAGAAAGTGACACTCCGGTGACTTGTATATGACAAAATCGTCACCTGCACCCCATATGCAGAAAACTGCCCCACTTTTTCCCCGAAAGTGCGGCAGTTTTCCATTTGAAAAGGATAATCACATTGCGTCCTGAAGGACATCCTCATTGTACCACAGGCCACAGCCCCGGGGAAGCCTCCCTGGGGGATACTTTTCAGAAAAAGTTTAATATTTTTATAAAATATCCGGAAGTATCTTATTTTTATCTGCAATCTGTAAGATTTTTACATTTTTTCGCATTTTTATCCCCCACCCGGGCTTGCGGGAAAATGCTCCCTGGGATACAATGGGAGAAACGGTTTTGATACCGTTTATCTCTTCTTCGGAGAAACTCCTTCGTCCCCAAATCGCAGTTACCGCCTGCCCCCAAACAGGGCAGGCGGTAACTGTTTTTTAGTAGTTCTCCTGACGGACTTCAAAGTAGCTCTGGGGATGGTTGCACACGGGACATACCTCCGGGGCTTTGGTGCCTACCACCACATGGCCGCAGTTCCGGCACTCCCACATGGTCACGCCGCTCTTTTCAAACACGGCCTTGGTCTCCACATTCTTAAGCAGCGCACGGTAGCGCTCCTCGTGGGTCTTTTCGATGGCGGCAACGCCACGGAATCTGGCTGCCAGCTCGTGGAAGCCCTCCTCCTCGGCCTCACGGGCCATGCGGTCATACATGTCAGTCCACTCGGCGTTCTCGCCCTCGGCTGCGTGGAGCAGATTTTCCGGGGTATCCCCCAGCTCACCCAAGGCCTTAAACCAGAGCTTTGCGTGCTCCTTCTCGTTTTCGGCGGTCTTCAGAAACAGGGCTGCGATCTGCTCGTAGCCTGCCTTCTTGGCGACGGATGCGAAATAGGTGTACTTATTGCGGGCCATGGACTCGCCTGCAAAGGCCTCCCACAGATTCTTCTCGGTTTTGGTGCCTGCATAGGGATTTTTCTTTTCCATAGTATATCTCCTCCGTTTTTATTCTATTATCCCGGGTTTTTCCGGGAATTATCCATAAAAGCTGCGCTTTTATTTTATTCGTAAGTCTCGTCGGCCCACTCCGCCGAATTCTTTCTGCCGGTGGGGGTGGTGCCAAAGCGCTTATCGTAAGCACGGGTAAACGATGAGTAGCTGTTCCAGCCGGAGCGGAAACAGGCATCCGTGGCGCTGACCCCCTGGGCTATCAGATCTCTGGCATAGAGCAGCCGCCGATCCGTCAGATAGCCGTGGATGGAATTGCCCGTCTCCCGGCGAAACAGGCGCATCATGTGGTATTTGCTCAGATAAAACCGCTCTGCCAGCTGATCTACGGAGATATCCTCCGTCATATGGGTGTTCAGATACCGCAGGATATCCTGCACCCGGCTGTTTTGGGTCTGGACATCCCTGGCAGTCTCCGGTTCCCGGAGGTCTCTGCCGATCTCCACCAGCAGCCGCAGCAGCAGGCCGTTGCTGACGATCACCCGTCCGTACTCCTCCCCGGACAGCTCCTGCTCCAGCCGATCTGCCAGCTGGAAGAGCTTTCGCCGCCGATTCTCCGGCAGCCGCAGCACGTGGCCCCCTTTACCGGAGAAGCAGTCCTCCAGACAGCAGCCCTCCACCGACTGCCGATGGAGAAAGGCCGGGGAGATATAGATGATGGTGCGCTCATAGGGGACGCCGCTTTCAAACTCCGGCCTGTGGACACAGCGGCTGCCGATCAGCACCACATCTCCCGGCACCAGAGCATAGCGCTGACCCTCCACGCTGTAGCTGCCTGTGCCGGAGCGCAGCAGCAGCAGCTTGCAGAACTCATGGTAATGATAGTCCGTCCGGGTACCCTGGGCATCCTGCAGATGAAACAGGCGAAAATCCTCCAGAAGGTATCCCCGTTTTTCATAGCCGCTTTCCATGGCGATCTCCTTTAAAGCATCTTTTGCAATAATTATAGCATACAATGCGTTTTAATTGCAAGGGTTGCCCTGTAGAATGGAACACAAGTATGCAAAAAATACCTGTTGGAGGTTACCGTGTATGAAAAAAGGCTTCTTTAAAAACTACGGCTTTCTCACGTTTATGCTGGTGAGCATTGTGGCCGGATGCATTGTAGGGCTGGTATGGCCCCAGTCCGCCGCCGCTCTGACCCCTCTTGGCACCGTGTTTACGAACCTCATGTTCTGCGTGGTGGTGCCTATGGTATTTTGCTCCATCGCATCCGCCATTGCCAACATGCAGAGCATGAAGCGGGCAGGCAAGATCATGGGTGTCACCATGGCAACCTTCATGGTCACCGCTGCCATTGCCGCCGTCATTATGTATGTGGTTGTGAGTGTATTTCCCATTGTAAACGGTACCTACGACATTGAGGCCGGGGAGATGGGGGAGACTCTGGGGCTTGCGGATCTGGTCATCAATTTCTTTACAAAGCCCGACTTTATTGAGCTGTGGAGCCGGAAGGCCATTCTGCCCCTCATTGTGGCATCGGTGCTCTTCGGCTTCGGCATTCAGATGAACGGCGGCCCGAAGACGAAGACTGCCGCCCTTTTAAACGATCTGACCGGATGTCTTATGAAGACCGTGAAGATCATCACCTACTACGCACCCATTGGCTTTTTCGGCTTCTTCGCCTCTCTGGTTGCCACCTACGGCCCGGAGCTGATCGGCGATTACAGCCGTGCGCTTCTCGTGTACTACATCCTCTGCTTTGTATACATGCTGGTGTTCTTCCCCCTGTACGCCCGGTTTGGCGGCGGCAAGGGCGCTGTGAAGATCATGTTTAAGAACCTGTTCAAGCCTGCTGCCGTGTCCTTCGGCACCTGCTCCAGCGTTGCCACCATCCCCACCAACCTGGAGGCGGCGGAGGAGACCGGAATCAATAAGGACGTGTCCAACATCGTGATGCCCCTGGGCGCCACCATGCACATGGACGGCTCTGCCATGTCCGCCATTTTCAAGGTCGCCTTCCTCTTTATGATGTTTGGGCAGGACTTCGGCACCGGAAGAGCCATCCTCGCCATCATTGTAGCGGTGCTGTCCTCCGTTGCCATGTCCGGCATTCCCGGCGGCGGCGGTACCGGGGAGCTGGCCCTATGTACCATCTTCTTCCCGGATCAGATGGCCATCGCCTACCCCTTCGCTCTGGCGCTGGGCTACCTCATCGACCCCCCTGCCACTATGGTAAACGCCTCCGGCGACTATGTGGTGAGCTTCATCGTGGCCCGCTTCGCAGACGGAAAGGATTGGCTCCAGAAGCACCGGGCAAAGCCCGGGGATAATTCGTGACCTACCTGGTCGGTATTCGTTACTGCCCTAACCCGCTCGGTATCGTTTTTGCGGTGCAGTACCGTCCTTCCCTGTCATTCTGAGGAGTGCAGCGACGAAGAATCTTTTCTTTTAAGATTCTTCGCTATCGCTCAGAATGACCGAGCGATGCCCGGGGATAATCCGTGACCTACCTGGTCGGTATCCGTTACTGCCCTAACCCGCTCGGTATCGTTTTTGCGGTGCAGTACCGTCCTCCCCTGTCATTCTGAGGAGTGCAGCGACGAAGAATCTTTTCTTTTAAGATTCTTCGCTTACGCTCAGAATGACCGGGCGATGCCCGGGGATAATTCGTGACCTACCTGGTCGGTATTCG